>Ga0172375_10012185_pt1 | contig 10808 bp, 16 predicted proteins | sample LakKiv1m_FD_114537 | JGI IMG/M metagenome (GOLD analysis project Ga0172375, IMG submission 114537) | Freshwater microbial communities from Kabuno Bay, South-Kivu, Congo - kab_092012_11.1m | ecosystem: Environmental > Aquatic > Freshwater > Lake | place: Democratic Republic of the Congo...
TAGACGCATAGAGAAAACTAAGATAGAAGACATAGACGCATAGAGAAAACTAAGATAGAAGACATAGACGCATAGAGAAAACTAAGATAGAAGACATAGACGCATAGAAGACGAACATTTGTATTTAAGCAAAAGAAAATAAGATTAAAAATGCAAGTGTGAGAAACCAAGATGCTCCGAGTACAATTTAAAAGTCCTAGATTAATGCCAATAGGCATTTTAAAAATGGACCCGTATCACTAAATTTAAAAACTCCCCTAAATATGTTAGCTTATGCGCCGGGCGCATAAGCTAGTGGCAAACTGACTCGTTTACACCGAGTATTCGGAGGTTCGATTCCTCTTGCGCCCATTCGAGAAAGTTTGCTCAGGAGGAATGAGCAGATAGGCTATTTCTTATTCAATCTTTTCTCCATAAATAAATCTTTTACTTTGAATCCCGGACCTTCCCAAAAAGTCCTTTTGCTTTTGACTAACTTATAGCCTAATTTTTTATAGAAAGGATAGGCGGTCTTTGTGGAATAGAGGATTATCTTATTTATTTTATTTGCTAGGGCATATTTTTCTACAAACTCCATCAACTTTAAACCATAACCCTTTCCGAGATGTTTATAATCTACATATAAGCCTTGCACTCTACCTGTTTCCTGATTTAACTCGACACTTCCGACAATTCTGCTTTTTATTGTAAGAACAAACATTTTCTTTCTTTTCATCCTTTCTAAAATAGACTTAGAGGAATAATTCTTTTTTAGGATTTCCAGCGCAGGCTTTGGATAATCGTGTTTGTTTATCTTTTCTAATGTCTGCCTTCTAAGAATAGATATTCTTCTAGTATCCTTTGGAGTTGCTTTTCTTATCTTTACTTCTTTTTCCATGTTATTTATATTTTTCAACAAGCTTATTAAATGATTCATAAGCTTTTGTAATATCTTTTTCAGATAAGACGAATATTTCTTGTTTGAAAGTTGTTGCACACTCATAGATATTTATGTTATTGTCTGCTAAAGTTGAGCAGAGCAATGCAAGAAATCCCGGTATTTCTTTAGAGTAAATCAGACTCTCGGGTTCTCTAACAGAGAGAGTGGCAAGTCCTTCCTTCTTCTCAAGCAAAACCGACTTTATCTTATCAAATTTTTCTTCATTCTTCTTATCTACTATTAATGTTATTTCTGAAGTTCCTTGAATGAAATACATTATATCTCCAGAATCCCATCTTATGGACTTGGAGATCTCGATTAGAGCATCCATTACCTTCTTATTTCTCTCATAAGATAAGGTAATAACTTTATTTTTAATCAAAATCTCCAGTTTGGGTAGTTGTTTTTCTATAAAATCTTCATACTCTGTTCTCTCATGCTTAGAAGTATCATAATATCTCTGTAAGGCAATTATAACCGAAGCAATATTCGCTTTAGGATTCTGCTTTTTTATTTTAGGAAGTATTTGCCTTGCTAATTCTGAGTAGTTTATCAAGCCTTTTTTGATTGTTTCTTTAATATAGAGACTTGCATTTATTTCTTCTCTTACAAGCTGTGCTGTTGTTGTCAGGTCTTCCATTTTTGCTTCTCGTCGATTAGACTTTATTATATGTCTAATATTAGACATAAAGTATAATATCCATCTGTTTATATAGTTTACTATGGTAAAAATAACAAAATGGTTGAAAAACCATCTAGAAGAAATCCTGAAAGATTTCGGAAAACCCCAAGATGGGAAAATAAAAACTCTTCTTGAAACAGCGATAGCTAATTGGAGCGGTAATCAATCGAAAACACCAAACTTTTTTGATATTGCAAAAGCCTATCAATGCTTGGAAGACTGGGAAAAAGCTGGAGATACTTGGACTGCAAGCGCATTGCATAATGAGGGTTGTGAAAGCTGTTCGGTTTATGCAGGTTTGGCTTATCAAAATGCTGGTTTAAAGGATAAAGCAAATTATGCCTTTGGTTTAGCAGCTCAAAGCACTTTTGGAATAAATCTTCTTAAAAGACAGTTGGACTATGGAAAAATTTCTATTGAAACTTTCAACAAACTTACTGGAGGTAAAGTATGATAACAAGATGTTAATCGAAAACATAATTGGTTTCACGGCAGCGTTTTTCATATCGATAAACCTGCTTCCGCAAATCTGGAAGTCAATCAAAACGAAAGAAGTAGAAGACCTTTCGCTAAGCATGATTCTCATAGTCTTAGCAGGAAGCATACTTTGGCTTGCTTATGGGGTTATCCTTTTAAGCTGGCCCATAATCGTTTCAGATGGCTTTGGGACTCTCACTAGCTTTGTTCTTCTGGTAATTAAATTAGTTTATGGAGCAAATTAATATGGGCGATATTTTAGAGATACTTATAATAGAAGATAATCCAAAGCAGATTATCAAAGCAGCTAGAAGTATACCTTCTCATTCTTCTCTCGCAGGATGCAAGAAAATAGAAATAGATATTATAGGAGATTACGCACAATATGCAAGTTTAACTAACTCAAGAATCTATGATGGAATAATATCCAACATATTTTTCCCTTATAATAAAGAAGGGCGAAACGAAAAAGGCATAGAAGCCTGTAATTCCCTTCTGAATACGCCTGAGTTTAAAGAGCATTTAGAGAATTACACGGGGCATTATAAAAATAAGATACTAGAATTAATTGGCGAATGGCAATCTGGAAAGACACCATTACCTCTTGGGGGACTTGTGGCTCATGAAGCTATGAAAGAAAATATCCCCTGTGTTCTTATTACAGAAAAGCACATAAGAAATCCTCTCTTAGACCCTGTATTTTTCCAAGTCTACAATAAAGATGTTCCTATAATTGATGTTATGCCTGGAGTAGATTATGAAAGCAAGAAATGGCGTACCGCTTGGAATGCTTTAGAACTTAGAATTGAAGATAAGTCCAAAGATTATTAAATCGGGTTGCATATTCAATTGGATAAAAAGAAGATGAAAAAAATATACTCTAAGATATGGAAATTAGCCAAACCTTATTATAAGAGGGGTAGACCTATGGATATTGCACATATCTCTTGGATGATGAACGAAGCCGACAAAATTTGTCAGCTAGAGAAAGTAGATGATTCTATCCTTCTTCCATTAGTAATACTCCACGATGTCGGATATGGAATCTCAGAGAAAGTCTATTTTCAAAAAAACAAAAAAGAGTTACATATGAAAGAAGGTGCAAAATTAGCAAAAGAAATTCTGGAAAAAGTTAGGTATTCCCCTGAAAAGATACAAATTATTTGTAATTTAATTAGAGTTCATGATTATTGGATATACAAACGCTATTCAGTTTATAAGAAAAATAAATTGCTCTGGATATTTAACGACTTAGACTTTATCTGGTTAGTTTCTTCAAGAGGGTTCAAGATTATGATTAAATTATTGAATAAAAATAAAAAAGAAATGTTGAGTTACATCTTAGCAGATATTAGGCATAAAAGAATAGGTTTCGCATGCAAGTCTACAAAAAAGTTATATGAAAATTATCTTAGACGATTAAAGAATTAAAACAATTTGATAAAAAAATCGCATATCGATTTTGATAGATTATCTACTTAGATTCATCCGAATTAGGATTTGTTTCTGCGTTAACATGTTGGATTATGTGATCATAAACTCTTACTAAATCATCTACACACTTAGACCCTCTTTTAGTCAGGAATACTACAGATCCGTTTCTACCTGCAAATCCTAATTTTTGTAATCTTTGCAAGGCTTCTGTTTCTTCTCGTGTTTTGTTAGGTTGATATCTCTGATTCGAATCCCCCAAGGACTGTTTGAGATTCATAAGTAATTTTAAATCATAAGATTCTCCCAGACCTATATTAAGAACTCCTGTCTCTGTCTGTATGCAGTCTGCAATTTCTGTAAATTTTTTATGACTGTAATCTATCATATTTTTATGAGAATCTTGGGCTTTATAAATCTTTAGTTTTATATTTACTATATAGGAGTAACAAATAGTAAGGTTTAAAAGGTAAGAAAATTTTATATTTAGATGGTTATATATGAACACTCAATCAACATTGGATTTAGAGTACCTATTGCAAGAAATATAGAAAGAACTCTGCTTAAATTAATTCAAGACTGTTCTAATCAAAAACAAGCTCTTGAGACTTTTGAAAAAACCTATCCTAAATATGTACTTCATACTTTCTCAAAATTAGGTTTTAATCTTTTTATTGATCGACTTAATGAAGATATTTTCTTTCCAACTCAAGCAGAATTAGCCGAGAAATTAGGCAAAACATTTGAAAGAGCATATAGAGATCATAAAAAAGGACTTATGTCTGTTCAGGAATTTGAAGAGTACAAAAGAAAAGAAAGAGAATATGCTAAAAAAACCGAAGATTTTAGAGAATCTAAAATATTCAGAAGACTGCAGGAAGGTTTATACTACCCTATACTTTACGGATCAGATAGTATCCGAGTTATCAAAGAAAATCCGAATTTTATAGTTCCAAGACCGCAATTTATCTCAGTTCCAATTGGTGGAAAAAGTAGATAAATTAAAATGACATACGAACATACCCTTTCATTTGAACTAGAACAAGATAGAATCCATGAAGAGCCAAAGCTTCACAGAGCCTTAAAAAATCCAAAAGTTACTCAAGAAGTAGATTTATTCTCCAGATGCTCGGTATTTAATAATACTCGTCCAACTATCAAACAAGTTCTGAAAAAAATCGTTAATAAGGAAGGATTTGAGACTAAAGACTATCATGATAAACCAGTTTATATGAGTGATTTTTTTGTATTAGAAAGAATATTGCTAGATAATTGGGATTTCAAAGATAGATTTAATGAGTTCGTTGATGCCCCTTTAGTAGCTCATGCGGGAGCGGCTATTAATTTAGAAAAGAGGGGTTATGATGCTGTTGTTGGAATAATGAATGATGGATTACCTTATTCAAATTTATTTGAAAGTATGGGATTTCCAACTTTTTGCGTAAATTATTCACATAGAAAGCAAATACCTGCTGAATTAGGTTGCGATGGTGATTTAGACGAATTAAAGAAAAAATCAAAAGTTCTCTTAGTAGATATAGATTTCATGACTGGAAAAACTTTTGAAGATGTTCACGACTATCTTACAGATAGAGATGTTAATGTCGCGGGAGTTTATACAGGCTTATTTAATTGGCCCGGAAAGAGACATCGATGGTCTTTAGATGCAAATGGAGTTTTTTATAATGACTCCTTCAGGGAATGGGACCATCCCAAATCTCCTCCATCCATACTATTAATGCGAAATTGGTTTTTAGAAGGAAGAGTATCTAAAGAAATTGAAGTTTATGCTCCCAATCCCGCTATAGATCAATGTAAGGGATATGCACCAGCTTCAATTTATGCACAGAAAGTGGCAAGATATTGTTTAAAGAAAAATTTCCCCTGGATAAATAATCAAGTTAGAGAAGATGGCTATAGAGTTCAACATTCGGAGAATTTTAAGGGTATTAAAAATTTGAAGACCTTTAAGATAGTGCCAAAATAGTTTTTATGTGTCCTCAAAGCCAAAACCTCAAAAACAAGCCCTTCTAGACTTAATCAATAATGATTCAAAAGGAATTCGTAGGTGCTTTTGCAAACCAAAAAAATCCTGCTGGATTTTTAGGGCCCCGAAAACAAGTATGTTTTCGCGGAAAGTAACTTCAATACACTCTCGTTTACACCCGCTCTCAAATTTTATAAGGGAATTATTTTTGTGAGGACGAATCGGGAGGAGCGATTAAGGGTTATATTCTTGAGTATAATTAAGATTAAAAGGTATATTCAGCTTAACAAAAAATGAAAAAACAAACATATAGAGAACCTCCTTCAAGATTAAGTGCAGCACATCAAGCACTCTATAATCGACAGGAGAAATTGGATAGATATTTAACTTATGATGAAGCTGAAAGAACCCTCCTACATGCTCCGGGATTTACCTTCGGAGAAGGCAAAATAGTAAACGATTTATTGAGAGAATTAGAAAGATATCATTTAGTTACTTGCGATGGTCTTGCAGAAAGAGTTTTTGTTTATGCTTTTAATAAATCTAAAGAAAAAAGAAATAGAAGCGCTGAATAGGCTCGTAAGTGCTTTTGCAAACCAAAAAAATCCTGCTGGATTTTTAGGGCCCCGAAAACAAGTATGTTTTCGCGGAAATTAACTTCGATACACTCTCGTTTACACCGACAGGAGAGAGGTTCGATTCCTCTTGCGCCCATTAAATAGATTTAAAAGATATCTCTTCGTAAGATTAATATGGATCAACTAAAATATAATCTACTAAGCAGAAAATACCTGCCAAGAACTATTAATTGTGTAACAAAGGTTTTTCTTTATGATGAGCCCATGACCTGCTCTCTAGGAATGTCAGAATTTGACTTTCAAATTTTTTCCAGAGTCATCTGCGAAAGGGCGGTTAATGAGAAAAGATCTTATATATGCACAAGAGGCGATGATGTTGTTGGTTTTGCTTTGAATGAAGATTTGATGGCAGAGCCCATCCCAGAATCAGCAGGAATACCCTCTGCTATGAGCCCCATTCTTAGCTTGCTTGAGGGCTTAGATAAAAATTACCTTAAAGGCAAAAGAGTTTCCAAAGGAGAACTCTTTCATCTTTTCATGATTGGCTCTTTAAGAGAGCATAGAAACCAAGGAATTGTAAGAAAATTGATTGATAAAAGTTTGGCGCTTGCTAAAAGGCAGGGCTTTGGAAAAGTTGTAACAGAAGCAACAAATATGAAATCCCAAAATCTTTTTAGAACTTATTTTGGATTCAAAGACGCGATAAATACTCCCTATGGCAGATACAAGTTTCAAAGCCAACGCCCATTTAAGGACATCGGAGAGTTATCCTGTAATTTGATGGAATTAAAGCTAAGGTGAGCACTTTTCGCAAAAACTAACTTCTTCAGCATAATTAATCTTAAAAACAGACTCGGGATTATTATAAAATGGCAGAAGAAGCCGGGCTTAGCAAAGAGCAGGAAGAGCATCTTTCAGATTGTCTGACATTAAGAGTCTATGAAGCAGGTGTTTATCTTGGATTGCCTGAGAGATATGAAATAGAATATGAGCATGGCCGCCCAAACAAATTTTGCGAGGAGTTAAATCTTCTTCAGCAGGGCTTGAACTTTCTTAGAGATTCAGGATTATTTGCAACAGCAAATCACTCTGCAAGAGTTGCTCTTGATTGCGTAGTTTTAAGCGATATTCTTGGAATAGGTCCTTCTTCGGATTATGCTATCACAGGAACTCTTCTTGTTTCTGCAGCTGCAGAGCACGATTCAGGAAAAATGGTTGGAGAAATTTCTAAAATTGCGGAGAAGCAGTCAAATTTTACAGAAAAAGACAGAGAAAAAATGAAAGTCCATGTTGGCGCTTCTATGCTTTGTATGGATGAGGAAGTAAGAGCCGTTATAGCTGACCATCATAGATGGCAGAAAACAAAAAGCTACACACCTTTTCCCCCATTGAGGAATGAACTTTACAAATTTCTGGATAAGTTCATTGACAGAAAAGGATATTATATAGTTCGAACTGCAAAGACACAGGCGCTTTCAAAATTTCTTGCTTTGCTTGACTGCCACGATGCTGCTGCAACACGGTCAAACACAAGAAACTCTGCAGTGCGCGAATTGCCTTCGCCAGAAAAATTAATGCAAATTTTGCTAAGAGAATATGGAAATTTGCGGATAAATTATTCTGGAAGCGAAATGCCTAAGATGAATTTTTCTGGGCAACAGCTCATTTTTATGCTGTATGAAACGGGCATTTTTGGAAGAGAAAGCCCGTTTAATCCCTATTCAAAACCATATTCATTTATCAGAGGCAGGAATGAAGATGAGACTCTTATGCTAATGCAAAAGGCGCAGACAAGACAAAAGGAGCTTGATATAAAATTGCAGAAATACCTGGAATTGAGAAGAAATTCTGCTTAAGATTAGTGGGGCGGTACAGCAATACCTTTAAATACATTACCAAATAATATCTATTGTAAACTTTATCTATAATTTACTGAAAAAATCACTATGGCAAACGACGAAAAACCAGAAGGTATCCCTGGAATGATTAATTCTAGCGATTATGAAAGCAAATCAAAAACACCTGTGCTTGGCCAAGATGTTCCTGAAAAAGCCAAAAAACAGATGGAAGAAACTCGAAAAAAACTCGAGAAATTTAAAAAAGAAGTCATAAAAAAATATCCCTTTACTATTGCTATAGGTATAACGCCGCCACAAGCAGCAGCAAGATTTGATGAAGAGCTTGGTTTAACAGAAGCTGAAAAAAAAGAAAAGCCAATGCACTTAGTTGTTGTTATTCCTGAAGAGAACTTTAAAGAACTAGGAAAAATCAAGCAAGACCTGATTGTAATGGCTAAAGATATTAAGCCAAAACTCTGGATAAATTTGATAACGCCTGTTGATGTTTCTAATTATTGTCTTGACAGCAAGTTTGATATTGCAGAAGCATTTGGGATGAGTTTTCCTTTGCATGATAAAGGAATCTTAGGAGCATTCAGAGTAAGTCAGATTCACAAATCACTTTGTCTAAGAAAATTTGAAAAATATATTTACAGTTATGTTATTGGCGGAAGTTTGATAAGAGGAGAAGCAACAAAATCAAGCGATGTTGACGCTTTTATCATAATTGATGATACAGATGTAAAAAGAATGTCTCGGCTTGAGTTAAAAGAAAAACTTCGAGGAATTATTTATCAATATGTTGCAGAAGCTGCAGAATTAAGCGGAGTCAAAACTCCATTGCATGTTCAAGTTTATCTTCTTACAGAATTCTGGGAAGATGTAAAAGATGCTGCGCCAGTTATTTTTGGAATGATTAGAGATGGAATTCCTATTTATGACCGTGGAGGATTTTTGCCTTGGAAACTTCTGCTTAGGATGGGCAAAATCACGCCTTCACCAGAAGCAATAGACAAATTTATGAGCATGGGTGAAAAAACAAAAGACATTGTTAATAGAAGAATGATTGATGCAATGGTTGATATTTTTTGGTCAGTAAGCACGCCAAGTCAAGCTCTTTTGATGCTTTATGGTCTTCCTCCGCCAAATGTAAAAGAAACAGTCCGCGAAATGAGAAGAATTTTCGTCGAGGAAGAAAAAATGCTAGAGAAAAAATATATAGACATTCTTGAAAAAATAGCAATAAAATACTGGAAGGGTTACGAACACGGCGAAATAAAAGAAATTTCAGGGAAAGAAATAGATGAACTTTTGAAAGACGCTGAAGATTACACAAAAAGATTAGAAGGATTAAGAGACCAAATTGAAAAACGCGCTCAAGAAAGAGTATTAAGCCAAACTTATTCAAATGTTTTCAAACTCCTTCAAAATTTATTTGGTAAAAAGCCAGAGAATCAGTTAGTAAAAGATTTTGAGCGTGAATTAGTCCAAAAAGGCAAAGCAGACCCTAAAAATCTCCATATCCTTCATGAATTAATAAACGCTAAAGAAAAATTCAAGAGCAAGAAAAAGCCAAGTAGATATGAAATTGAGGACATAAGAAAAAACACAAGTTATCTTATCAATAGTTTAATCGAATATGGCCAGAGATGTGAGCTCCATGAAATTAAAAAGATGCAGATAAGAGTAGTTTACGGCAAAGAAAAAAACAAGCACGCCGACCTTTTCCTTTCAAATCCGCCAATGATTTTAGCAGATGGGAAAATCAAAAAAGTTATCGAATCAGGAATAGTTGATGCAACACAAGAAGAATTAGATAAAGCAATTTTTGAGCAAAAACACAAACATCCAGAAAAAATCACAGAAAAACTTCTTTCAATTCTAAAAAAAGAGCTCGGTGATTTTGATTTAGGGATTTAAAATTAAGCATCGTCTCTTTCTATTCTTTCTACACGGCCATCACTCATTGCTAACGCAAAAGTTTCAAGAGAATCATAATCTGCCCAAACTCTGCATAACATTCCTGGCGCGAGTTTTAAATTTTCATATGGCTCACAAATCTTCTTAGTTCCATGAACCTTAGCCGTTATCATTTGAAAATTAACAACATAAGCATCTTCCACCAGTCCAACCGGCATTCCGTCTAAAAGTCCGCCCTTCATCACTTCTACTTCAAGAACATCTAATTTTTTATCTGCAAAAAAAGTATCAGGATTCATTGTTATTTTTAGAGCAAAAAGTGTTTTATAAGGATTTGTATCATCTAGCAATCAGGCAATCATAAGCTTTAAAAATGCCCCGCGAGTTAAAGAAAGATGGAAAATTATGGTTCAGAACAAATGGTTCGAGTAAGAGCGCTTGCTGAAAAATCTAGATTAAGCGATGTTGAAAATATTGGAAGTGTTAAAACATTATATTGGTTTGTAAGCAGATTACTTAGAACACAAAGCAAAACCAAAGCAGCATTGATGGGCCTTTGCGCGCCATTATATTTTATTAAGGTTAATGCTTATCAATTCTGGGTAGACATGACGGATGATAAAGGCGCAGGGAGATACTAAAATGGCATACGGCACAGACACAGCAAGATTAGGCTTTAGAACAGACGACATCTCTGCGCGAGTAAATGCCGTGCGAGACGCAGATATTCGCAAAGAACAGAGAGAACAAAAAAGAGTTTATTGCAGCGCAATGATGGAGGAATATGGTCAAAGTCCTGGAGCCTTAAATTTTGCAAGATATATTTATTATAGCATAAAAGAAACTTTTTTAAGACGAAGCGAAAATGAAATGAGGGGGCTGAAAAAATTCCTTCCTTCTTTCCGATAATATTTCTAGCCCAACAATCTTTAAAAACTTCTGAATAATTTCTCAATTATGGAAGAAGCAGGAGGCA
>Ga0172375_10012186_pt1 | contig 10808 bp, 19 predicted proteins | sample LakKiv1m_FD_114537 | JGI IMG/M metagenome (GOLD analysis project Ga0172375, IMG submission 114537) | Freshwater microbial communities from Kabuno Bay, South-Kivu, Congo - kab_092012_11.1m | ecosystem: Environmental > Aquatic > Freshwater > Lake | place: Democratic Republic of the Congo...
AAGATTGGCAAATGCAAAAAGCGCGAAGTGGAGGCATTTGGCAAGGCATAATAAGCACAGCCTTGTGTCTTGGCGTGGTTCAATTCCACATCTGCACAATTGAGGCATATGCCTCAATATTTTAAGGAGGTATAAAATGAACTTTGATTTTGTTTCTTGGAATAGAAAACATACATTTAATGGAGAACAATTTGGCCATCTTCTTGCTGAAAATAAGATAACTTATCTTCATAAGATCATAACCAATTCAAGGGAATTTAAACACCATAGATTTAACAGAATGGATGCAAGAACTCAAGAAATTTGGGAGAAAAATTATTACAAGCCAAAAATTGAGTATGGTTTTAGTTTAATAACTCAAGATGAAACAAGTTGGTTTGAAATACCAAAATCAGTTTTTGAAATGGTAGTCAAAAAATTCCCTAATATGATTATAAAAGAGCATAATTACTATAACTCACCTTTAAAGTGAACTACCTCGAAGCTAAAGACTTCAAGGCTTCCTGCTTCACAGAAGCTACTTGATTTTGGCTTACACCAGAGTCAGAGGCAGTTTTCTCCACAGGCTTAGATTCGGGCTGTCCCATCCCTAATTCCTTTATAATCTTATTATAATATATTATCCATCAAAAATAAAGTACTATCCCGAAGCTGAAGACTTCGGGGTTTTCTCGCTGGAACGCTATAAAAGTATTTAATAGGTTTAAGTTAGAACGTATGTTCTAATAATTTCATTTTAGAGAGGTAGAAGAATGAGCACCAAAGCAAACCGCCCTCTGGTAAAACTATCTGACACAGGTGGCAAATTACAGACGGTTATTTCAAGATGCAAAGAGGCGTATCTTGAAGGAGGGTTCACACAGGAAGATTGGGATAATCTTTTCAAAGAAATGATGGGGGAAGATTCTGAGAATCTTCTTCTGACCATTAAAATCAATTTCAAGGTTTGTTAAGGAGGAGAGTATGGAAAGCACATCAGCATCAATTGATACTTTTGTTAAAGAAGTTGAAACAGTTTTCAACAATTCTCAAGATTTCGTTGCCCCTTCCTACCATATCAATTTGGTAGATGATGACTATCTTATCATTAAAGGCAATGAAGGAAAATTCAAGCTCAATGACTATGCAAACGGTCAGCTCGCAAGCCATCTTGGGATTCCAAAGAACTATTGGGACAAATGCAGGGAAGTCCCTGGACTTCGCAATCTGAATGCGAACGTTTGGCTTATCAATAATGCTGATCAGGGAAGAATGGTTCGAACACTTAATGGTACAGCTCGTGCATTTGTTTCTGACCGCTTTATGCGTATTGATAATTTCCCTGTCTTGGATGCAATATTCCCTGTCCTCAAAGATGCTTCTGAAAAGTACGGTATGGAAATTGTAACTCAAGCTCTTTCTGAAACCAGAATGTACCTCCAAATTGTATTCCCTAAACGCTCTGCTGAAGTAAAAGTAGGAGATGTTATTCAATCTGGAGTAACAATCTCCAATTCAGAAGTAGGAAGCGGGGCCTACTCAATCCAAGAATGGACAAGAAGACTTCGGTGTATGAACGGAATGACGGGAGATTCTATCACAAGAAAATATCATCTTGGAGAGAAAATTGAGTCAAATGAGGAAGGTGCGTATATTTTTAAGAATGACACCATTGAGTCTGAGCTTCACACTATTGCTCTCAAAAGTAGAGATGCTCTTGAAGAAGCGATTAAGGGAGCTTGGTTTGATAGAGAAATCGAGAAAATGAAAGCAGCGGCAGTCGATGTTATTGCAAGGCCTATTGAGACTATTGAAAAGGCAGTAAAAGTTCTTGCTCTTCCTGAATTCACAAAAGATGTGCTTCTCAATAATATGATTCAGGAAGGAAACGTAACTCGATGGGGACTTGCCAATGCTGTAACTGCCCTTGCTCATACGGATGAATTCAGAAAGCCAGACAAGGCAATCATGGTAGAGAACGCTGGCCAGCAAGTTCTCTCTTTTTCCAAAAAGGATTGGTCAGTTCTCACTTCTTCAAAAGAGTAAGGAGCACTTTTAATGAAAAGTAAAAGCATTGAAGAAGAAAGCCTTTTTAGCCTAATAATAAAAAACTACTTCTTGAGATGCAAGCGACTGTACTATATTTACCTTCTTCGTTTCCTCAAAGCAGAAAAAAAGTTGACAGAGGCTTTGACCAAGTTTCTATTAGGCCAGTAATTTTGACTAGCCTCCTCAATAAAAAGAGGAGGCTAGTTCTATAATTCCTATTTATCAAAAAATACGGTAAAATAAAACTTTCCAATAGGTAGAAAATGGGTAATGATAAGATAAGGAGAATTCCTACTCGAATCTATAACCTAAATCTGGCCATAGAGCCGATAAAAACAAGCATAGTAAGGTTTTATATAGAAAGCCGACGAATTATACCGGCCTCGCTTAAAAAAGCGGTTTAAACCGCTTTTTAGAAGATTAGAATTTTATAAAAAATAAAAGGGGAAATTTATGAATGAAATTGCTCTTTTTAGAAAGTATCAAAAAATGATACTTGGGCAAGCCCATGCCCTTTCAAATAGGTATGGGGTGGAATTTGATGATATAGTGTCTCAAGGGTATCTTATTTTTGTAAAAACGCTTCATACGTTTGACCCTAAAAAATCAAGTTTTGGTACTTATTTATATAACAATTTGCATGATTTAAACAATTATTGCAAAAAGCAGAGAAGGTATAATGAGCATTTAAAAATTGTTGAAGAAGAAATGCTAATTGATCAAGATAAGATTCGATATGATACTTTCTGTGAAACCTTAATCAGAATAAAAGAGAATAAAGAATTGAGTGATAAATCAATTGCCATACTTCAATATGTTCTAAGTAGAGAATGGGATTTACCGGATAAAAATTTCAGCAAGAGAAAAGTATCTTTCTCTATGGTAGTCCGACATTTTTCTCCTATGAAATATCACATTTCAGAATTGCATAAATCATGGGAAGAGATCAGGAAATGGTGGGGCACTTATTATTATGCTTATTGATAAAGAGAGGAGAATATGAAGAAAAAGGGGTATAAAAATTCATTTCAAGCAATAATGGCTGGGTTAGAATATCTGAGTATAGGGCAAAGGAGAAGGATTGCCCAGCATTTCATTATAGAAAGCGAATATGAGTTTTACTTTATAGATCAGGATGGAAACTATAAAGGGCCATTCTCAACAGAAGAAGAGGCATTCGTTGCTCTCATGGCATATGCTAGTAAAGTTTTGAAGGAAAATGATGAAATTTCTCCCTCTTCTTAATTAAAGGACTTAATTTAAAGCGGATTAAGTTGTGGGCTTCTTCTTCCGAATCGGAATGCTGGGCCCGAAAGTTAATATATATATGATAGCTTTTTTATAGGAGGATATAGTCTTTTAAAAAAGACTATATACTTCTTACGAAGTATATAGCTTTTTATAAAAGCCTAATACGCGCACGCGCGTGATGAATTATTTTTGAACAACTATCTTATATTTTGGATACAAAAAAATAAAGTTCCCATTATGGAATAAAAGGCTTCCCAAAAACTATAATAGATATAGGAGCTTCAAAAGAATGAATATAGGGTTTATCTTTCCAAAAGATACCATTTTGAAATACAACTTAACCACAAAAGAATGTATAGTATTAGATTGGCTTGTATATTTTATGGATTCAGGGAGCCAAGAATACATAGATAAGCCCAGCGGACGCTTTTATTGGGTATCCTATCAAAAGTTAATCCAAGATTTAGGAGATTTCATTGAAATTCATAATGTCCGCTCTACTTATGGGATAATGAATAGTTTAATTACAAAGGGACTTTTAAGTAAAATAGTAACAAGTAAAAATTATAGAAAAAGGGTTTATTTTAGGTTTAATCCATATGTAAAGCAAGAATTACGATTAGGAGTAAAAAATATGCCATCCGACCCATTTGGATTAGAAAAGGAAGCTTTAAAAATATCAGGACTTCACCCAGAGGTATTGGATATCATGTCAGAACTTTCAAGTATTGCAGAAGGGATAGATTTAGTGTTTAAATTTAAACACCCAAATGATGGAGGTAAAGTAACAAAATCAATATTGAAATTTAATAGGCAAGTATTAGATATATACCAAGGGTTTTTTACGAAGCAAAAGTATAGACTTGATGAAAATTTTATCAAGAGGAATAAAAGGCTCATATCGCCTGCTTCTTATGAAGAAATAAAATCATGCAAAGGGAATTGGGAAAAAGTTAAAAAACTTTTAGTCAAAGCTGCTAAAAATTATTCAGAATGGTTTTCGCCTAAAAATCAGCCTCTTACAAAAGATTGGCTTCCCAGAGATTTATCGAGATGGATGTATGAAGAAAGAAATGGATCATCTTTATTCATTGCTTGTATTATGGAACCTCCCGAAACTATAGGGAGTGTCCTATCAGATAAAGTTGTAGATAATCTTCCTGAAAAAGTTTACGCTGAATCTATAAAATTCAAAGATGAATTTTTCCATACTATTAGTACTGAACTTTCCAATCAATTTTGGTTCTCCATCAATAATGTATTTAAGTTAGAAAATATGTTAAGAAAGAAATATTCAGATGATTATATGGTTAGTTTATGGTTAGGGAATAGCGGAGAGTGGACTTGTAAGTATATTGAATGGCTTAAAACGTGTTGGGGAGAAAATACAAAATGGTATCTTATGGTTCGTCATATTGGTTCAAAAGGGAAGCCGTGGGAAAAATGGATATTTTCAGATGAAGATTTGGCTGAGAATGGTGTTTCAAAAGATATTTATGAGTTTACAGTGAAACAATGAGGCAAAATCAATGAAAACATCAGAAATTAAAATTGGCATGAAAGTTACTCCAATAAGAAAAACAGTATATGGCTCTTGCAGTTTAAGAAAGTGTGAAGAGTGGACAATGGCAAAAAGAAAAGGGCAGAAATATCTTTATGTAAATTCTCAAATTCCTTATTTACCAAGAGATGAAAAATATGCTGTTTTTGCTTTATCTTGTAATGATGAAAATCAGCAATATGGAGGGGATTTATTTTATTCTAAGAATTTTATACCTTATGAAAATAGAACATTTAAGGACATGCTTCATTTTATATTTCATATTTAGGTTTACTCATGCCAGCAAATAAAGTTGAATTAGTTATTATAGATGGCAGTGTAGAGACTACCATCTATACTTATTTAAAAGGGCACCTTCCTATAAGAAGTGAAACTGTTTTCATAAATAATGAGGGTTTTTATGTTCAGGATATTAAGTGGGAGATTACTCCAGAAGGTAAACTAGGCACAATCAAATATTATCTTTATCCTGCTCTTGATGAATTTATAAATGGAGAAAAAATATGAATAGGCAAATTATCCCATTTTTTTTAATTTCAGGTTTGTCTTTTTTATTTTTTTCTTCTTCTGCTGTTTTGCAAGAAAAATTTTTAATAAAAGAGAAAATAGAAAAGAAAACTATCTATGAAATTGCAGAGGAACAAACTGGTGCTCCTGCCTGGATTTTAGAAGGTATAGCGATGGCGGAATCTGGGGGTATAAATTTAGCAATTGGAGATGGGGGCAAAAGTAAAGGACTGATGCAGCTCAATGAAAGCTACCGTAAAGAAAGGGTTCAAAAATATGGGGAATATGATCCCTTTGACCCTTTGGAATCCCTTATAATTTCAGGGAAATTATATATCGATAATTTAAAGTCATTAGGAAGCGAAGATTTAGCTATTGCTGCTCATAGGCAAGGGGTAAGTGGAGTAAGAAAATATGGGCCTAGCTATTGGTATATTAAAAAAGTAAAAAATATTTTAAATTTATAGATAAAAAATTAAATTCGATACTATAATAAGAGTAGAAGGGAAAAAGAAATTTTAGGGAAGGGAAAAATACTGTGGTGAAGCAATGGGATACTTCAATCAATCAAATTGGTGTAAAAGAATTTCCTATTGTGCTCGTTCCCAGTTTTATTTTAAAGATAGCCGTAGTGAAAGTGATCAGTTACTTCCCTTGTAAGGATGAGGTCATAGGTTCGATTCCTATTCTGTAGAAATACAGGTAGCTCAGTGGTAGAGCGCAAAAATACTGATTACGCTTGTTCTCGGTTTATTTTGTTGGAAACGGCGGTGGTGTAGAATACAGTTACTTCTCTGCTTAGAAAACTCTGTATTCATTTGACCCCCGCCTTATTTTTTATCTAAGGAGCAAAAAATGGCAAAGCTGAATGACAGAGTCAAGAGTGAACCTATTTATACTCATGGTGGTGGGAAGGCTTCGCATATCTCTTCAATGCAAGAACTTCGGAGAAGTGTGCTTGCTTGTATGCTATGGGAAAATGAATTTTATGAAGATGGAGAAGAAATTTCTAATAGAATTATTTCTTTAATACAAAATATGCCAAAAAATAAATTAGATGATGTTGCTAAATTAGCTGTTGAAGCTAGGACTAAGCAGCATCTTCGCCACGTTCCTCTTCTTATATGTGATGCTCTTGCATCAGTTGGATATAAAGTAGCGAATACTTTAGCAGAAGTGATTCAAAGACCTGATGAACTTACTGAAATGCTTGCTATTTATTGGAAAGATGGTAAGGTTCCTATTGCTAAACAGGTCAAAAAAGGTCTGGCAAAAGCCTTTACAAAGTTTAATGAGTATAGCCTTGCGAAATATAATCAGGATAGAAAGATCAAACTTCGTGATGTACTTTTCCTTGTTCATGCTAAGCCTCTTAATGATGACCAAGCAGCTCTTTGGAAGAGGCTTGTGGATAATAAACTTTTAACTCCTGATACTTGGGAAGTTGAACTTTCTGCTAGCAAGGACAAGAAAGATTCTTGGGAGAGGCTCCTTAAAGAAGAGAAATTGGGCAGCCTTGCAATGCTACGAAATTTAAGGAATATGGAGAATGAAAACGTAGATAGCAAACTTATTTCGAATGGAATTATGAATGCTGATTATTCAAAAGTTCTTCCTTTCAGATTTTTTGCGGCTGCTCAATATGCCCCTAGATATGCAGAAGAATTAAATACTGCTTTTATCAATAGTTTTGTTAAAAAGCAAGATAAATTGAAAGGCAAGACAATTCTTATTATTGATATTTCAGGGTCAATGAAGGAAAGCCTTTCTGAAAAGTCAGATATGACAAGGATTATTGCTGCTTGTTCCCTTGCTCCTATTATGAGAGAACTTTGTGAAAATGTTGCTATTTATGCAACATCAGGGAATGACTATACTAGAAAACATGCTACAAGTTTAGTTCCTAATTATCGAGGGCTTCCGCTCGCTGAGGCAATTCCTCGAATGAGAGAAAAACTTGGAGAGGGAGGAATTTTCCTAAATCAAGTTTGTAAATATATTGCTGAGAAAGAAATGAGTGCTGATAGGACAATTGTTATTACTGATGAGCAAGATTGTTCAGGTTCAGACTCTGATTCCCCTCTTAAAGCTACTCCTTTAGGGAAAGGCTATATGATAAATGTAGCAAGTGCTAAAAATGGAATTGGGTATGGGAAATGGATTCATATTGATGGTTTTTCAGAGGCGTGTGTAAATTATATTCTTGAATCAGAGAAGGAGGTTTTGCAATAATGTATTCTAAAGATAATACAAAGATTGAAACAGGTTATCCTTATATTGGAATTAGTGATGAAGGGAGTAACCTAGAGCTAATTGTGCTATTTATTTCTCCAAATGAATGAGTAGTTTTAAATAATCATCAGGATTATGATTTGGGGTACTTTAGTGATCATTGGTTTGAGGATGAATTTTATGTATTTCATGGTAAAATAACACTATCGAATGAACCGTTTTAGGGGGATAAAATGGTTGATATTTCTAAAGAGCCTGATTTTGTAAATGAAAAAGGGGCTAAATGGTGGTTTGATTCTTCTCTTACTGATTATGCTCGGAAAAAGAATCTTAGAAATTATAGGGTTTGGTATGTTAAAGATCAAGATGGAGGTGAGAGTTTTGTAGTAGTTATTCAAAAGAAAGATAAAGCAGAGCCTGTGTATTATAATTCAGGAATTGAATTTATTTGCTCTTATATTGATTTTGTTTCTCTTGTTGCAGAAAGGAAAAGAGAGGAATTTAATAAAAAGAATCCTTACCGTAAAAAATCAATAAGCGGGGCAAATAGAGCTTTTAGAGGAGGTTGAATAAAATGATTGCAGAAGATAAAAGGTAAAAGGGGAAATAAATGAGCAGAATAATTGAGAATGAGAGTTTTGAGCACTATATTGGTAGGCTTCGTAGATGTCGGAAACTCCCTAAGAAAATGAGGGAAACTGCGGCTGATCAGCTAGAGGAATGGGAGAAATTCCCAGAGAAAGCAAAAGAAATGCTAAATACTTATGGCTCTTATGCTCCTTATACTCCTTATACTCCTGATTCTTCTGTTTTTGAAATGTTCATTTTTTCTGAAACTAAACAAGGAAGGGATTTCTGGTTCAAAATATATGAAGCAGGATTTTAAAATAAGAAATATTTAGGAGGATGATATGGGAAAATCAAGTGCTTCTAATTTAATAATTACCTTAGTCACTTTATTTTCTCTTGATTCCACAAGAAATCTTCTGATTTCTTATTTAATTTCCTTTTGGAATATGTTAGGAGTAATAATTATAGTTTTATTGCTTATAATTATTATGGTAGGTTTAATTTTTACAACTATTGAATCTATATTCTTTAATTCTAAGCAATAATTTAGAGGAGGGTAGTGGTGCAGTATGTTGTGATTGCTGTTGAAATTTTTATGTTATTTTTATCTATTGTGTGGAGTATTTTTGTACAAGAAAAAATAGCATATATCATTATGGCAATATAGATTATGAACTGCATCCTCAAAGATATTCAATTATTGCAATATGAAGAGGTGTTAGATGGATTGCTAACCGTGTAACGCCTGATGCCGTTACACGGATAGTCAACTAAACCAGATTATAGGGGGAGAAATGCGATACCTTGGTGGAAAAAGTAGAACACGAAAACAAATATCTGCTTTTCTGGAAAGTGTAAGAAAACCAGATCAAATATATTTTGAACCCTTTGTCGGTGGTGCTTGGGTGTTGCAGGAAATGACAGGAAAAAGAATTGCCAGCGGTGGGTGTTATCCTCTAATTGCCATGTATAAGGATTTACAAAGTGGCTGGGTTCCACCCGAAAGCATGACAGATGAAGAATATCAGACCTTGAAAAAGGATACCGACCCTTACAATGGCATGAGGGCGTTTGCTGGATTCGGTTGTTCTCACTCTGGTAAATGGTTTGGTGGCTTTGCAAGAAGTGGTACTCGTAATTATTGCGGGAATGCCAGAAACAGTTTGCTGAAACAGCTTCCAAAAATAAAAGACGTACGGTTTCTTTTTGGAGAGTATCAAGACCATGCCCCATATGAGCATCTAATTTATTGTGACCCTCCGTATCAAGGCACTACTCAATATGGCGCTTTTTCGGGTTTCGATCACAATGCCTTCTGGGATAAAATGCGTGAATGGTCAAAAAACAATACTGTAGTAATATCAGAATACAATGCACCCAATGATTTTAAGTGTGTGTTGGTGGTTCAAACTAAAACGGATATGCGTGTTGGCGGGATAAAGGAACAGCGAAAAGAAAAGCTGTTTATGTATAATGGCATCTAACACCAGCTTCAACCTGACATAACCAAAGGAGACGACAATGGAAATGATTGAGACGCCGAAGGAATTTGCTGACCGCTATTGGCGAAGCATACCGCCCAGGTACTCGGAAATGCACAAGATGCTTGCTGACCAGGTAATTCGGGGTGTTTATACGGGCTCAGGATTTCGCATCACGCGCATCGTGCCAAAGTTAATCAGAGAGGCACCCCATGCCTGAACACGCGATATCACCGAGCAATCCCAACAACGATTTCCCGTTCTGGTACAGGATCACTGACCCGCGGAATTTATTCATTGAAAGCCAAAGGCGGGGCCAGCACAAGCGACTCTATCGGATACATGAGCCTAACGGCGAGATCAATGAGCTCAATATCTATGATGATATTGCGCGCACCTATCATATTCGACACGAAACCGTGGCAAATGCGGTGCATACTGGCAAAATGCTTGTGAGGGGCGAGGAATACCGCGTCGAGGTAATTAATCTTGATCGGCAGGGAAAGGAGGCGCTGCATGCATGATGTGCTAGGATCAGTTCCGGATCAGGGCTTTCCTCCAGGATTTTTTGATGATGCCGAAGATGAAGAGGCACAAGCGAGGGCTGAAATTGACCGAGAGGACGCATGGGATGAGGCGTATTGGCAGGAGGAGAGGACATAATGGCAAATACAAAATCGCTATGGCTTCGGCTTGCACTTTCAATTAGCCAAGGGATTGGTGATGTTGCAGCCGAATACAAAAAGGAGGAAACAGATGAAGCTGAGAGAACTCTTCTTTGACCCGCACCCAGAAAATGACGAAAGCCATTCCGCGACTCGATATGCATGGCAGGGTTATGACGTTACGCGAAAAGAATGGTATCGCGGCCAGGTATGGAAAGGCATCCCCATATTTATGAGAGAGATGCTTGCGGCAGCAATTGTGATGGTTCCGCTCATTATAGCGGTGATTTTAGTGGAGGTTTTATGAACGATAAAGTCGTTATCGACGGCGTGGAGTACGTGAAGGTGAAGGATGCCGCGCCAGAATGTTTGCTTTATCATCCTATGTGGTGTAGAGGGCAGAATAGTTGTTATGTAAGCAAAAATCTTTATCCTGGTAATTATCGTCTGAGGTACCCCACCAACGAGCTCAAAGAATACCCTGCGCCAGCAAAGTGGAAACCAAAGCGCGGT
>Ga0172375_10012188_pt1 | contig 10807 bp, 1 predicted proteins | sample LakKiv1m_FD_114537 | JGI IMG/M metagenome (GOLD analysis project Ga0172375, IMG submission 114537) | Freshwater microbial communities from Kabuno Bay, South-Kivu, Congo - kab_092012_11.1m | ecosystem: Environmental > Aquatic > Freshwater > Lake | place: Democratic Republic of the Congo...
GCAGCCTCCGACGCCTCAGGACGTGCCACCACAGGCGCAGCCTCCGACGCCTCAGGACGTGCCACCACAGACGCACCCTGCGCAACTTCCGACGCCTCAGGACGTGCCACCACAGACACCGCAGGAACCGCAGCATCTAAATCAGGCATCGCTACAGCAGAAGGCTTATCTACGGGCTCAGAGGGCACAAAACTTGTCGCACCAGTAGACTCAGGCTCAGGGTTTGTAAGTGATAAAGAGCGCAAAACACCAAATAGCTCATCCACACTTACATCTTTTCCACGTAAATTAGCCCCAGCAAGTGCTTTGTGTGCAATAGCTCCTAACCGTGAATATTCAAATTGAGTACCCACAATAGGTACTACAGTATAAACATCCGATCGCAGCCCTGGCCTATAAGCACGCCCAGTAGCTTGCAAAAATCGAGTAGCTGTAGCAGGAATACCTATAAAATTTACATATCTAGGTGCATTTCCTGTCGTATCTTGTAAATTATATCCTGTAGCAATAGAATCTAGTGTAGAGTTTAGTATCTGTTTCTTTCCATCGGAAAAATCTGATAAAGAGTCCGACTGATCACCGTGCTTTTCACAAATTAAATATGGATCTATTCCTCTAGCTATAAGATTCCTACGCATTTCTACCATGGGGGATGGAATCTTTAAATTATGCTCACCAAGCTCTTTAGCAATAATTGCTCTAACTGCTACTTTAATAAAATCACGCTGCTCAATTCCAAGGTTCTCACAGATATCTTGAACAGATATCCCAGCTTCTAAATTAGAGACTAGTGCAGAAAGCTCCTCACCTGTTCCTACTCGGCTACGGTACTCAGTTTTAAGCTTTTTCCCTTCCTCATCATAATACTCTTTCGCTTTAGATAATATACCTATCAAAGTTGGAATCTTGTCTCTAGGTACTTTTAATTCAAATTGATCAGCCTCGTCTCGACCAAGTTTCAATACTTGTTTAATATAGTCTCCCAAAGAAAGAGCCCCACTAATTGCGGGAACAGGAGCAGCTAAACTGCTTCTCTTTATACTATGGACACCCTTAGAAGTATTAGCAGCCTTTAGTAAATAAGCAAGAGTAAATGCCTGCGTCTCTATCCTATCTATAAGTTTTAAACTTGTTAAAAGTTCTTTTCTAATCCTTGCATAATCAATTGCCCATCGCGTTGTCTCATTTATTAATTCACCTGTACCCCTAAAGTCTCCATACTTTGCTCCATAATTAATACCTTTAGTTTTAAGCAAAACAGAAATAGCATCGAGAGAGGCTGTATCTGATGATGGAGACTTATATCCAAAAAAGTTAATAAATTTCGGAATTGCCCTTGATGCACCCTTGGAATGATAGTCCATTACTGATTTTATAAAATCAGCTACAGGTGATATTTTTGCAGCTTCTAAGTATCTAGCTTCTAATAAGAACAGTAGTGTCCCAGCAAAATTACGAGCACTGCCAGTAGGCAAATTTAGTGCTGTATCTAACTTAGCACAAAAACCATTATCTTTTGGGTTTCTTGGATCACCCATTAAATAACTTCGCAGCCTACTTACACTAGCTCGCTCATCTACATACGCAGGTTCTACTTTTAAACGAATCTGATGATTCTTATGTGGAAGTGTAATTGAAATATCAGTCATAAATCCGTTCTGCTTAAGAATTGCTGCTAGCACTGCATAATTATTTTCGTTGTTTTTATACTTAGAAGACAATACTGGCCCGTATATCGTAGATCCCATTTCTTTTGGGACTTCCGCATTTATATCGTGATCTCTTATGCCGTTCTTGGCTCTATTTTCCCATATTTGTTCAATATCTGTTTGAATATCAAATGCTTTAACAAGAACATTAAATAAGTTTTTATCTACTTTTCCATAAAGCATAGAAAATAGATACATCATCTGTTTAGGAATAATGTCTAATGGTGTAGCAGAAACACCTAGAGCAAATCGCGATATCTTAGAAAGCTCCAAGAATCGTAATGCTAGTTTTGCTTGATATTTGGGGTTTACTACAGAAACTCTATGATTATTATCTTGAGTAAATAGTACAGACTCATCCCTATCTATATTAAAGTTTATTCCAGAAGTTTTCAATTCGTCAGTAGTCAATCCATTAATACTTCCATCATCACGAGCAAAAATCTCAGGTGGAAGATAATTGGCTGCTCCCTGGCATTCATCATATGCTATAGAAACTAAATCCTTACCAAAAATTGATATTAAACGTTCAGTCCATAAATTTTCAATATCAGCTTGAGTCAGTGCCGCTCCTTTCTCTTTCTCAAGCCTTTGCACATCTTCAAAAATTCCATATTTTTTCAGCTCTTTCTCAAAAGCTTTTTTTCCCTGCTTCCGTGCCCACTCGTTCAAATCTATCTCTGACTCTATCTCCTTATCAATCTTTTCGCGCTCTTCATCCTTTAAATCTTCTTCTTCACGCCCCTCTAGTTCAAGCCGCTGATTTCTAGCAGCAGTAAGGGAATCAGGACCCTTCAATATATCCTCTGTAATAAAATATAACCCTCCACCGTGGTCCTTAAGCTCCAACGGCTTTAGATATGGATACGACGTATTACCCGTCACATCTGCTACTGCTTCTTGATATATTGTTTCATAGTCACCAGGTAAACTTCCTGTTGTTTTCTTGCGCGCAGCTTCTGCTCGTAATCCCTCTAATTTACTCTTCTTTGTATTTAATTTAGATTGAAATTGTACAGGATAAACACTACCCACTTTATCTTTTATTCCCACTATAGAGTAATGCATTGTCCCATCTTGCCCAACTTCTTCTTTTATTCTTATTCCTTTATTATTATACTTATGATATGCCTCATTTGCAACCTCCTCCATACGAGCATACTCTTTCTCAGCCCTTGCCAAATTCTCATTTACCTTGCTATATCCGCGCATACGCCCCTCTGGGCGTCCGGGGCCTAAGTGCATTGCCCCGCCTCCTACGGCTGGCTTAGTACTGGCCCATTTTAGGTTCTCTATAAGCCACTTACGATCTTCTGCATCAGAAAGTTTATTCATAAGCTCTGAAACCCATTGCCTCAGAAGCTCTCTATTACGTACAACTATAATAGTCTTTGCATTCTTATTGTTTGATTGAACATCTACATAATTCTTAATCCACTTCAAAACACGGTAAGTCATACTTGTCTTACCGGCGCCCGTTCCAGAAATATTTATATGCCCTCGATCTCCTGCTAGAAACCTAGCAACCATTCTCCCAATAGCTCCTAGCTGCTTCTCTAGAATATTATCGCCTATTCCTTTAGAACGTCCGACGCTCCTGTAATGCTCTTTAAAATCTTCATCGAGGGGGTCTGTAAAAGAAGGTTCAATAATTCTGGATAAGTCAATGACCTCAACTGTTCCTCCGTCACCATTCTGCTTAAGTCGCGTAGGAAGTACTCCTCCAAGCTCTCCGGTGTCATATCCAACTGTACCTTCTTTGGTAACAACTCTGTGCGCTCTTGTTCCTGCTTGTGTGTCCCCTTGTACTTTTTTAAGTGCTTCTTCGAGTTCATCGTTAGATACTCCGTCTATGTCTGTACCATTTTCCAAGAAGATTGATCGCAATGCTACATCAGCAGCAACACTAGGATCATCTAAAACACTACCAACAATATAAGATTCTTCATTGTTTAAGTGTGTAGCAATAGGCACAAGAAGAGGAGTAGGAACCTGTACACCACCCTCAACAACAGCAACGCCAGCCGTTGATGGTAATCCCCCTACTGCTCTATCAAGCTCTTGTATTCCGGTTTCTGTTGTAGGTTGCAGTATTACCGACTGACCATCTTCTGGAATGTTTGCACTTATACCCCTATTCGTCAATAATGAATTAATGTCTAATATGGGAGCATGTGGCACTCGTGCCGCAAGATCCTCTGGAGTAGCTACAGGCTTCCCATGCTCGGTCGTACCTGTAGGTACAATAGATGTATCTGCTATTATTCCTTGTGATAGATCATTTTTCCTAGCCTTCCCGTGTTTTATTCCATCTTTCCTGGTCTGAGCTATTGGTGCAGGATTGTGTTCTAGCTCTTTAATTGCTATCTCATCCCCTTCCACCGCTTTCTGGATCGTCGCCGCCTCAGGTGCAGGTGCTTCAGGAAGCATCACCGCAGGGCTATCCGCCTGTGTCTTCGTTGTGGGTATTGGTGCTGCAACCAGCACAGGTCCTGTAACCACAACCTCTTCATTCGGCGTTTCAGCATCCGTAAAAGGCTCAGAATTGTTAATTGCAGCAGTCTCTTCAGGAGTAAGAGCTTCAACAGGTGGCTGTAAAGATGTAAGTGGCTCTATTGGAGCCTTCTCTAGCACAGGTACTTCTGGTTCCTCCTTAGTGAAAGAAAATAACTTTGCTCGTGCATCATCCAACTTAACTTTTAACTGATCAATATCGCGCTCTGACGTAATAGCACGTCCATTGACTGTAAACGACGGAATCCCGAGTTCTGACGGATTAAACTCATCACCAGTTAAATACCCAAGAGCGCGTGCAGTAACCTGTGGCAGATCCTTCTGCTTTGTAAACTCCTTAGCTTTATCAAGCAAGCCTCTTAAAAGAATTAATGACTGTTTGTATTCTGGTATATTTAATAGGTATCTCAAAGTGTCTATAGTACGCAGGCGCTTAATAAATGTAATAAGTGTTCTCTCCTGATCTTTAGGTTCAACATCTATACTATTAACCAACGCCGTCGCTTCAGCTGCGAAAGAAGAATCAACTTGCTCCCCGCGCGTTGTCGCTAAAACAGCATTTAATAGTTCATCATACTTTGAATTAATAGCTTTTATGTCAGGAGCTATAGGACTTAGTTTATCAGATAATCTTGAAACTGCGTCTATAAACTCGTTATAGCTACCAGAATCCGCTTGATTTAGAAATCTGGAGTACTCTTCCCATCTTGGAATACTCCATCTCGAAGGTCTAAATCCTATTTTATGAGACTCACTAGAAATAGCATAAGAAATAGCTTCATGCTCAGAAACAGTAGCATTAAACTCGTCTAGATTATTATTTTCCTGAGCATAAATAATAGAACGAAGATCTGGAGATAAAAATCCAGCTTCTTCATGTGCTTTTTGTCCCGTTTTTGTAGCTGCTCTGAGGGCGCTAATAATGTCAGGAGGCTTAACTGCCGCCTCTACCTCTTCTTTAGTAGCTTCTTCTTTTGGCGCTTCTACTCTTGCCCTAGGACTGCTCTGAAATAAAATATTTGCACCAAGTTCTTGAATTGCCTCTCCAACATTTATTTCTTTACCAGAAATAGTACCAGCAGCAACCAATGCATTGTGCTTATTAATCGCATCTACATAAAGAGGTAATAGTTTATCATAAGAATCATATATTAGCTTATGAATTAAGTCCTTCATAGCATACTTACGATTCTCTCCTGCACTCAATACCTCATTAATATCCGAAGCAATTCCTCGCAATATATCTAAACGGGCAACACCATCTATATATGGAGCCAGCACTTTATATTTATCTATGTATTGTATCTTAGTAAGTGTATCTACTTTTATTGATTCTTTTAGTTTACCCTCTCCACGAGATTCACTCTTAGTAGAGAATGTTGGAGCAATAATCTCTCCACTTCCTCTTACAAGAGCTAAAATATTATACAAAGAGAATTGTAAAGCAACATATTTAGTAACACGAACATCATTAAATCGCCTTACAGCGTCTTTAGCTAGTGCTATAATACCTTCTGGAGTATCAAGTGCAGGAAGATTAAACTTCTGCTTAAGATGTGTTTCCTTATCTAAGGCATCTAAAAGACGAGAAAAGAACTTTCTTACCTCATCATATGTATCTTGCAAATTAAGATCTAGTTCTGATTTTGCCTCTGGTATAACAGAAGTGTCTCCAGCCAGATGCATCTTAATTCTATTTATAAAAGCATTAGTTTCACGATCTAATGCGGCAGTATAAAAACTTGCTCCATTTATATATAAAAATGTCCTTAAATTTTCCAAATCAGCAGACACATCTTCAGCATTCGAAATACCACTCTTAATACTCTGTACGTGATTACTGAGATCATCTATAAACTTAATTACAACATCTCTAGCTTCCTGCTCCTTAAAGTTATCTCCAAACTTTTGCTTTATAATATTAAGTAGACGTAAAGGACTTCCTTCAATACCTAAAGAAGTCATCAAGTTTGTCAACGCATTATTAGCTGTAACAGCCAAATCCTTAATCTTAAACTTAAATTCTTGTTGTGTTAAATATTTAGATTCCTCTGGAGAAAGAGTAGATAATGCATAAAGTTCCTCTTGTTCTTTTTTGCTTCCAGTAACAAAAGCAGGCACCGCTAACTCTAAATTACCTGCCACTGATTTATATAAATCACTTACAGGAACTAATGTGTAATCTACATCAGCATCTAAGCCACTTAAAAATCCTTCCTTTGTGTGCGCTGCTATGGGTTTACGCTTATCAGCTAAATAATAAAAACGATTATCTCTTCCAATAAGCACGTCTACAATATAAAAAAGATCTCCATTAGTGCTCTTAAACCCAGAACCAATATTATCATATAAATTAACAGCAGGATTAAATCTACTACTAACAGAAGAACGTGCTGCCCCTGTGAGCCTCACATACCCAGGAGCATTAGAAGCAAGTGGGTCTATTGTGACATCTGGAATAGCTGCGGGATCAAGCTCTATTCCTGGTATAGGAATTACAGAGTTAAAGTCAAAAGATCCATCTGACAATATAGATGGATCTTCAATTAAGTTGCCCTGAAACCTAGCGCCTTCACACTTCATGTTACGTCACAAATTCCAGGATTATGAGATTTTGCCGCCATTTTTTGATTGATAATGCTATTACGACTTACATCTACTTTAGCTAATTTTCTACTTATAAGATGAATTTTTAAGTAATCTCCATTATTTTGAATGGAATTTATACGTATAAGAGCACGCATAACTTCATCTCTGCGTCCACGAGCCATATTTGTCAATGTGCGCCATATAGCATCATTAGTATTATCCTCCAAAGATGTAAAATGGTCAAGGATCTGTTCTGGTGCAGCAGCCAGTCCTCCAAGTACTCCTTTGAATAGTCGTCTTAGGGTATCCTGATCTTTTTCAAACTCAAAGGCTCGCTGCTCCTCTGGAGTAGCAGCTAGCACACCTTCACGTTCTAAAAGCCCTTTAAATGGAGTAATATAATCAACCTTTACCCTTTTCAGGGGCATCACCTCTGGCACAGTAGTATTTCCTTGTGTTTCATTTTCACGCCGCTTTCTTACCTGCATAGCAAGTGCTACATGCCTATTTGTGGTTAATTTAACCTCCTGAATAAGTTCTCTAAGCGAACTAAGGACACCATTACGTATACCCTCATCTGCAAAATTTATCTTATCTATAGTTTCATTTTTATACAGATTTTCTATATATAGTTCTATTAATGATGCTTCTGCTTCTGTCAAGTCTGAAGCTTGCTCCAATATACTTCCAAGTGTACCTACAACCTCAGTAGAAGAAACACCTACTTCACGAAGGTTTTTAGCCACGTCAAGCAGCATATCCTGCAATAAATCTATAGATTTAGCTGGAAAATGTGTTTTAAACTCATCTACTCTATAGTGCCCTACTGTATTACCGTACCCGTTATTATGCATAATATCATAATAATTTGCCATAGATAATTCAGAGTGTAAGCTATACTTGTATAATAAAGCATATTCTTTAGCTAAAACCTCAGCAGGAATTTCTGCAATAAACTCCGCACGCTCAAGAGGACTTAAAGCATTAAAGCGCTTTTGGCGTTCCTCATGCCCAATCCCTTCTTCGTATGGATCTTTGTACACAGTAGCTAATAGTTCTTGCCACTCTTTAGCAAAACTATTCTTACCTTGAAGATCCAGCCCATGCACAATATTTCCCAAAAGTATCTGCCCCCCATGATCAATCATAGGAGAATGCGTAGAAATTCTATGAATCGCTCTATTCACGGCGTCATTCTTCTGTACCCAATCGAGCGCCTGTTGTGGTGCTGCTGGCATATTCGCCAGACCTTCATAGAAAGGCGCCTCTCCTTTCTGAGAATTAGGAATACTATACTCTTTAAAAGGAGAAATAGGCTCTCCAGTAGTTGGATTAATCACCATAGCTGTAGGTCTAATGTGCTCAAATGGACTTACTCTAGTGAGATCAGGACTAGGAAACTTATGTGCAAAGCTACTATGCCGCCACGGCATAGCTTCAGCTATAGTATTTATAATATAATCATGCTTACGAATTATATTAGTATAATCAGCAGACGATTTCACACCAACTAAATCATTTTGAAGTTGATACAGCTGGTGCTGTGACATTTTAGCAGCTAAAAGAGATAGATCTTTATATTGCGCTGAACTCATGCCTATATATCCATGAAAATACAAGTCTTTCAAATTCTTCAAAAAATCCCGCTTCATACGCTCAGAACCCCTCGCTAAAGGCAAAGGGTTCTCAGCTTCTGCTGCATGCCTTATCATCATAGAATTCAACTCAGCAGAAACTAAATATGCAAGTTCTCTCTTCCTTTCCTCATTAAGCGAGTCAATAGAACTAAGTTCTTTTGTTCCCGTTAAATCATTTACTATATTTTGAACTTCTTCTTGAAATTTTAAATGATCCTTAGCATTCCACGTACTATAGTCTCCCATATTATAGTGTTGATGAATAGACGGACTAATTTTAGCTACTGCATCAATCAGTTCTTTAGTTTTAGCTTTCTGTGCACCAGTTGGGATTAATAGCCTCTCTTGCTTAATTCTATTACGCTCTTTTTTATTAGAGCGGTACTCTCTTAAAGCTTTTTGCTCTAAAATATCCATAAGCCCGCTAACTGATTGCGACGCAGAAGAAAGTGTTCCAAACCACGACCCTAAGCTGTACCAAAAACGAGGATCATCAAGCATAGATAATAGTGTACTAGCTACTAATCCCTTTTCTTTATAGCGTTTTGGTAGCCCATATTTTTCTCTGTAGGTCTGCGCATTAGTATCAGCTATATTAGGAGGCGTTGCTTCACGATCATCAAAAAATGCATCTATCTCATTAATTTCATGTGCTATGTTATTTTTCTCAAACTCGTGAAGATCTTCTTCATTTCCATCCAGATATTTAGCTAGTTTATCTTTTCTTTCTTTTAATTGATTAACAATACTTTCTTTTTTACCTAAAATTTCCGATAAAGATTGCTTTAGTTTACCAGCGTGCTCCTCTGCTTTTTGAAAGTCAAATTGTAGATTATTATTGTTTCTGTTATTTGCTATTTCAGTTGTTACAACTTTGTAATCATTTAATAGCCTTTCAAAGTCTTTGTGTGTCCCCCTATAGTCCCTAAGCATCGCATAAGCGTCTACAGCCGCAGGATATGGTGGCAACTCAACCGGAGGCTGTGGCATCACATCAGGAGACAGCGAAGGAGGTTCGCCGCCCTTCTGCGCAGAATGCGCAGGTTCAGGCACAGTACCTTCCATCTGTGCCGGATGCGCACTACTTGAAAACGGATCTAGATTAGAAATAGGTGTTAAAGAATCAACAGAAGTAGCTGCAACAGCCGCTGGAACATCAGGTGGCAAAAACACTGATTCCGCAGCATGCATTCCCTGTGGTGCTGCTTTTGGCATCTGCCCTTGCAAACGAGAATGTAGCACACCCAAATTATGAGAATACCTATGCACTAAATCAGCATACGGAGAATCAAAAACTCCTGAACCCCGATCTCCATTTGCAAACCTAAGATTATCTACATCAGTTGTACCACCAAGCTTCGACTTAAAAGGATTACCAGCTATAAAACGGTCATTCAAGCTACGAATGCGCCCTACAGTACGCGTACTTGCATACGCCTTACCTGCACCGCGTGCCCGTAAAAGCTCCAAAAGTTCATTGGCGTATTCAAGTGTCGGATCTAGAACCGACACCTTAAACACAGGATCAATGTCATTACCTACTATACTTTTCCTGGAGAGAACAGTTGAAAGGTTAGAGTCCAACAGCTTATCTATTGCATGCATATGCTCATCATCGCCCCTGGCCTCCTCAGACTCCAAAGAAGACGCAGCTCGTGAAGAAGCAGCAACTAAAGAACGAAAAGACGTTACAAAATGATCTAACTCACCGGCATGCTTTGATTGTACTTCTAATCTCTTAGGAAGAAAAACAGAAAGCTTGCCATCTCCACCACCACCATCTTCTTTAACTTTACTGATTAAATCTGGAAGATCAATATCTGCAAGTGATGCCGTCTTAAAATTTTCTGGTCTAAAATATGGAGTATCTATATTTTCTTCAATGTTCTGGTGGATAGGTAATGCAGTTTCTGGTGTCTGAAGAGGGCTACTAATAGGATTATGTTTAAAATGCTCTGATTGAAGATTTTTTAGAGGCTCTAGCGAAGGTGCCTCTTCAATTGAAGAAGGAGGCTCCATTGAAGGAGCCGTCTGCTCAACTATAGAAGGCTCATTACTAATTGCCTTTAACATACCCGCACCGGCCGGGGCTCTATGCCTTCCTTTTGTCTTTGACCGTAATGTTAGCCCAGGAAAAACTTGACTAGCATACTGTACTTTAATGGATGGGTCTAAAGAGTCACTATCCGCTGAACCCGTAAGCCCCCACGGAACAACACCGTGTTTTCCAGCGCCTCCTATGGCTACAAACGGATTTACAGCACTCTTTAAGACCAGCTTACAGTTGCTCATCACTCACAATTCCTTGTGTTTTACTTCCATCTGGATTATTAAACTCAACTATTTCATTAGTAAATA
>Ga0172375_10012189_pt1 | contig 10807 bp, 9 predicted proteins | sample LakKiv1m_FD_114537 | JGI IMG/M metagenome (GOLD analysis project Ga0172375, IMG submission 114537) | Freshwater microbial communities from Kabuno Bay, South-Kivu, Congo - kab_092012_11.1m | ecosystem: Environmental > Aquatic > Freshwater > Lake | place: Democratic Republic of the Congo...
CGAGTCCATTCTGGAAAACATTGCATCTAGCGTGGACATTGCGGCGAACACGCTCACAACAAATGGCCCACATGGTCTGACTAATGGAACGCAGATCGTTTTTGATGTGATTGAGAGCGGAACGCTTCCGACAGGTCTTAACCGAGAGCAAGTCTACTATGTAGTGGGGGCTACCAGCACTACTATTCAGGTATCAACCACTCTAAGTGGGGCAGCAGTAGACATTACTGCACTTGGGTCTGGGTCGTTCTCGTTCAGCAATATTCCAATCATCCCGCCATCTTTCAGTAATGTTTTGGAATACGGAGCAAGCACCTATCTCATGATTGATAAGAATGACGATAGGGCTGAGTCTTTGGCTGGGTTAACCAAGAGCAAGATGGCCGCAATGATCTCCGCCAACGACAGAGAACTCTCACAGTCTAGCGGTGGACGAGTGGGACAGTTTATTCCGAGACTTGATATGTATAGTGGTCCAAGGCGCTACTGGAGGCAGTCAGTTACTCCATGACTGGAATGAATGTATAGAGGCCAAAGCATCCTTATTCCCCTTGGCGGCGGCGGAATTCAGAGCGACCTGCCACAGTCTCGCATTGCTCCCACGAAGCTAATTGAGGCAAGAAATGTAACCCTTACTAACGGATATTGCGAAAAGGCCCCCGGCTCTAAGAGATGGAATCAGGTCAATCCATTTTCTGGAGATACGGCGATCAGCGGCGGAATTGCCGCATTTGCTGAATACTTCCCGCAAGTGGGTGTTCAAAGAGTCATCGCACTTGGGAAGAATGGTGATCTTCATAAATTCAACAGCGCCTTTGAACGAGTTCAACTTACTCCTCAGGCGGGTGCTCCAACCACGCTAAGACTTGGATCACAACCTCATATTGCGATTGGTGGAAATGAGGACATTGGAAAGCCAAAGAAGGCGTTTGTTTTTAGCGGGCTCTCTCAGATTCAAGTTATCAGCGAAGACATCAACACTTACAGGAACATTACATCGCCAGCTGCCGACTGGTCTACAACCTACCCAACCTTTGGACTGGTATACCGATCCAGACTTTGGTGCTTTGGTAACAGCAACCTTCCGGATTTTATTTATCTTTCGGCAGAGGCCGATTATGAAAACTTCAGCATTCCAGGCACACCCACAACCACATCTGCCAGATTTATTGATGTGTTTCCAGGTGAGGGTGACGGCATTTCTGGAGCGTTTGTTTTTAAGAACAAGCTCTTTATCTGTAAGAATCCAAATGGTCTTTATGTTCTGAATGATGACGATTTTGATCCAGATAACTGGTATTTTACCAGGGTCAATGCAGACTTCGGTTTATCTGGGCCACACGGAATCGCACAGATTTTTGATGACGTTCTTTTGTTTAACTCTCAAGGGTCGGTGACAGTTCTTTCTGCCGCCTTTCAGTTCGGTGACATTGAGTCGTCGGATCTGTTTAACAGCAACTTGGTGGAGCGATACTTTAGACAGGTTGTATCTGGATACGGAATCAAGAATACTCAGGCGCTATACTATCCAGACAAGAAGCAAATCTTCTTTAGCATTCAGAGTAAGTCTTCCAACAAAAATGACATGGTTATTGTTATGGATATGTTTGGGAAGGAATCCCAAGTCACCCTAAACGATAAAGACACGCCAAATTATTTTGGGTTGATTCAGGATGACTCCAGCATTGCTCGCCCATTTTATGCTGATGATGATGGAAACCTGTATTCATTGGACGGTAAAAACCGCGCAAAGAAATACACCATTGCGGGTCTTTATGTCGTTGATGACTATTGGGAAGATGGCTATGTAGTTGATGCCTCGATTGGTGGATCGTCTTACAACTTTGTAGCTCAAACGCCACACATGGATTTTGGGTTTGCAGACCCTAGCCTATCTACAAAGACCAAGAGATTTGACTTTCTGGAGCTTTCTTTTCAGCCTACGGGCGATTGGCTTGTATATGCTGATATTTATATCGACTCCGAGCTAAAGGAGACTGTTCAGTTTAATTTAAATAGAGATCGTCCTCTGGCCAACGCGACCCCATCGGCTGGTGTCATCAATGGCCTAGTTTTGGATGTGGATAGGCTGGATGGAGATTTTCCAAAATCATTGAGAAAACCGCTTCATGGACAGGGCAGGACTTTGAGCGTTAAGTTGCGTTCAAATGGATTTTCTCAGGACGTTAAGATTCAATCCATGATGGTTTATTTCAGGGTTGCAGATGAGCGTCAAATCACCGACTTGAGGACATAGTATGCCTGGTATTGTTCGACTAAAAACATGGGTGGCTCGTGAGGTTCTTGTCTATTCAGACCTGAATGACGAGTTTGATAACATTATCAACAATCTTGAAGCCTCGAACGTGGACGGCTATTCGGCGTCTGTGGCTCAGATGAGAGAGACAACCGATCCCGGTGGTGTCGGATCTGAGAGCTTGGCGCTCAGAATCAGCGATGAAATCGAGCGCATTAGGTTTGCAATCAATAGAATCGTAGGAAAGACCTACTGGTACGAGGCTCCGTCCAGATCACTTCAGGCAACCTATTCTGATGCACATCTTTATCTTCAGTCCAACCCGTATGCAGGAACTGCTGCTGTAGCTGAACTGGCATCCGAGGCAATGGTTGCTGGATTTATTGACTCAGACAACTTTGATGATTCGAACTGGTTTGATGTCACCAACAAGAAAATGAGTGACACTGCGTTCGCCTTTAGGAATGATCCAGCGGATTCTCGATATTTCTATATGGATACGTCTAAGGTGTCTGCCACCTCATCGACGCTTTCTTTCTGGTTTAGAAACTTTGCGGCCAATGACACGATCTTCTTTAATCCAGTCTCTGGGCTGCGGGTGTTCCTCGATGGAAACGGCTACCTCAAACTCATTCAAGAGAATTCTGACTCTGTAACAAACGGGACGAAGTTGAGTGGTAGCATTACTGGAGCCAGCAGCCTTGCCGGTTCTACAAGTTTCAACAATGTTATTGTCCGTTACCGTTACGGCAATGTCTCCACCGATCAGGTGGATATGCTTTTGAATGGGACTCTTGTCGGATCTATCTCTGGATCTGCGATTCCAATCAATGTGCCAGTGGCTCCTGGAAATAGGTCTGTGATTATGGCTAACAGATCTCCAAACTCTGCGACCTATTTGCTAACATTTCCAAGCGGAACAGGACTGCCCGCCAGCAATGGCTGGACGAGAACTAACACTGGGGCAATCACTGAAGCGGCAGCATCTGGTATCCTGACTATTACGGCAGCGGCAACTTCAGACACAAACTTTTATACTAGAGCAACTCCGGCTGGGGCTCTCCCGACCAACGGGCAATTCATTGAAATGAAGATGCGTTTTGGTTCGAATGTGGGCTCCGTTACGGATGCTCCTCAGACTGGAGCCCCGTTTGGATTTTATCTGCATAACGCAAGTAGCTCTTTGGGAGTAGTCTGCCGCATTACTCCAGATGAGATCTTCTTTAACAGACCAGACTCTGCTACGCCTAACATTCCCCTTAGTACGGAAGGCCCACTTCTTTCTATTGCTCACAACTTTGTTCAGTGGAGCCACATCTTCTTTGTAATGAAGCCTACGATCACCTTTGTGTTTATCAATGGTGAGCTAAAGGGATCTTTTACAACCCCAGCAGACACGACGGCCAATAACGAGGTCAAGTTTGGAAAGTTTGTGGCATCCAACGTGGCCCCGACAATTCAACTTGAGTATTTATACTTTGGTAGCATGGCCGGAACCAATCCAGACTACTACCTTGAGAACGCAACGAACGTGCAGCAGATTTCTGACGTTTGTGGGATCCGGGGTTTTGTTACGGACGCGAGTGTAATCTCTTCGTTGCAGTCATCGAGTCCGTTCTCTCTATTCGGAAAGAATGAAAGATCTTCCAACTTTGTAACGAATAGATCCTACTGGCTTGCTACCTCTGTGGCTACAACCACCAGTTCTTCGATTGGAACAGTTGCTGACTTCTATTCCGACGGGGTTACTCCGGTAAAGATTAACTGCTTGGTTCACGCAAGGCCAAGCGCATCTACGGCTGGGGCCTATCATTTGATGGCTTATTTGAAATTAGCCAGATCCTTTGATGGAAATGCCCAGCACGTTACTGGATTGGTCAGTTCAGCTACCAGCGCAATTAACGCAGCCGGAAACCTGTCTGGATTCTTTTATACGACCAATGTGGGTAGCCTTGAGTTTCAGGCTATGATTCCAATCCAGACTTCAATGCTTCTTCCGGCGGGCAAATATACTGCAACCTGTATTTTCAGTTCGCTATCCACGGCTGCAACCATGATCGTGAACAGGGTGACTTGCTCGGTAAGTAACTGATGATTTTAAGGGGATTTGAGCTTAAACTTTTGATGGGGTGAATTATGGCATTTTGGATTCCAGCAGCAATAGCCGGTAGCGCCGTTTTAAGTTATTTGGGTGGCAGAAAACAGGCGGCTGCCCAGCAGCGCATGGCTGAAGCTCAAGAGGCTCAGGCAAGAGCAATGATTGAGGAGCGCCGCAAAGAACGGGAGATGGCTCTCCGGTTTGCCGAGCCTTCCGAAGCCGAGCTTGGGGCTCGATCTAGTCTTCTGAGTCTTCAGTCAGACGTTTTAGGAAGAACGCAAAGAGAGCTGGCATTCCTTCAGCGAGGACTGGACCTGACTGCCCCAGGAGCAGCAGAGGCTGGAGCCGGACTCTTTAGCAGCATGATTGCAAGGCAAAGGTCTTCTGACAGAGCAAAGCTCGAAAGCCAACTCAGGCAGCGTTTTGGATCAGGATATGCCAGCACCAGTGCTGGGCAGTCCGCGCTTCAACAGTTTGATATGGGTACTTCTGACATTGGCATTCAGGCGATTCCTCAGTTCTTGCAACAGGCTTATGGGTCGATTGGCGCAACCACTGCTCTTGAGGGCAACATTAAAAACAGACAGATTGCAGCATCTCAGGCAACCTCTGTGGCCCCATTCATGCAGGCAGCACTTCCGTTTGCTGGATCTCAATATGTGGGAGGCATTCAGGGCGGAGCGGCAATGAGTCAGTTTGGAAGTATGCTTGGGAATGTTGGAGGACAGGCACTAGGTTACGGCCTTCAAAGCAACCTAAGACAGCAAGAGATGCAACAGTTTAGAGATCTGTTTTCAGCTTCTCCAGTTTCACAGGCACCAATGGTTGCTGCCGCCTCACCAAGCCGGTTCTCATTGGGAGTTAACACAAATCTTGGGTATGGTGGATGAAGCGATCTCCTAACGCATCTAGAGAAAAGATTCTAAAGATCCTTTCTGCTCCAAAGATGGAGTTAAAGGATCTGAGTCTTTTTTTTAAGGAAGACGAGATGCCGGAAATTGATCCAACACCGCTTGGTAGATACAGGCTTCTTCAGGGCTTGAGAAACAAGTTTGGAGATAGCTACAGGAACAAGAAGGGCGTAATGCGCCTGATTAAAGACTTTGACGATCAACGGGACTTTATTGTTAAGGGACTGAAGGCGAGGGTGTAATGGCTTTTACTGACCTGATTATGAAAGATGTTGCGGCCCCGCTGTCTGGTTTTGACAAGGCGGTTTCTACCGGATTTGAACTTGCTCAGAATCAAGAGAAGATTGGTTTGGCTCAAAGGCAGAACCAGCTTGAACAGGAAAAGATTCAGGCGTCTTATTTGGCGAAAGCAAACGACCTTCTTCCTAATCTCTTAAAAACGACCGGAAAAGCCCGCTCCCTACTTACCAATTCTTACATGAGCCTTATGGCAAAGGGTGGGATGCCGGTTAACAAGGATACGATGGATCTCCTAGCCGCAGATGAAAGTGTGGCTTCTGACTATGCTGCTATAGAGGACAAAATACGAAAACAGTATCCAAACGATCCAGTTCGACAGGCAGCAGCTAGGGCTCAGTATCTTGGCCTTCCTCCTAGTGATGTTATGACTCAAGTCACTGGAGTGGCAAAAGCCGAATTAGGCGCAAAATATGCGATGGAGCGCACAAGGTTTCAGCAAAGCCAAGTCGCGCAAAGACAAATGACTGGCGCTCAGGTTAAAAGAGAAGATACCGCCCAGAGGGAGGTTTCTGGTTTAATCGACAAAACCAATCAATACTTTCAAGGTCTAACGCCCGCCCTTGGACAAATTGAAGGAATTTTTGGGACAAAAGACAAACCAAAGAAAGTTGAAATTTCAGAACTCAAGGCCCTTCTTCCTGCATTTGCTAGAACCATTGGGGGAGAAAAAGGTCCGCTTTCAGATGACGACGTAAAACGTGTTCTGGCAGAAACGTTGGAATTAAAAGTTGAATTATTGGCAGATTATATAAGTGGAGACCAGAAGGCCCCAGAACAAATTACAAACAAACTAAGGGAAAGGTATTCTCTTTTTAAGGGAAATCTTATCAGAGAAACTACCGCTAAACTTTTTGACAAGATTGAAGAAAAGCAACTTGCGCCAGGTTTGGAGGATATGTTTGCCATCGAACCTTCTGGTAAGGGGCTGGTTCTTGGCGTTGGGGCACGACAACTTATTGCAAAGGCAAATAACGTCTTGTTAAATAACAGGGCATCTCTCGGAAAATTTGATGTTTATCGCTGGGTAAAATCACAGGCCGCACCGCCATCATCGTCACAAATCCTAGCTGAAATCAAACGCCGTTCTCAGGTCGGACAAATTACTACATTTGGATCTGCTGCTCCTGTAAAATCTGGTCTAAATGTTTACTATTCAGAACCAGAGGCTGCTCCTGAAGAAGAACAGCAGACGGATGGAGAAGAGTAATGGCACAGCAAAAAGAACTTAAAAGCGCGTTTGGTCAAGGTCCATCTGGATTATCAAAGGCAAAAGACCAAGCCGCCAATCAACTTCAGGACGAGTTTTTCGAGCCATTAGATGCCTCTGATTATGATGGCGCAGACATCATCCCCCCCGATACCGCCATTCCCAACACCCCTCGTGGTTTGCCAGAGCAGCAGCCGGATCAGGGGATTGCTGCACAACAGGGCGGATTTGTTGGTCCGTATTCTCCAGAGTTTTACCAAGGACTTCAGGCAACTCAAAGGCCGGATGCTTTCACGATTCCACCAGCCTATCGTGAGATGTATGGAATGTCAGACATTCCAGTTTCTCCACAAGAGACTGGATTAGACCTCCCCCCAGAAGAAAGAGAAAAGCGGCTTAACGATTTGATTGACAGAGGAGAACTAGGAACTTCGATAGCACTTGGAGTTGCGTTTCCAGGGATGGGGCTTCTGGGGATTTCCACTACAGCAGGAGCATTGAATTACGTTAAAAACACTTTGAAAAATCAACTGGTTCCAGATGCGACCAAAAAGGATGAAGTTGAAAAATTATTCAATGCAACAGTAACGTCTGCTCTCACGGGCGGTATTGGTCTTGGGCTAAAGGCTGGCGGGAAGTTGGTTTCTCTTGGTGTAGAGAAAGCCCTTCAAACAGAAACAGGTCAAGCAATCGCCGAAAAGGTTGTTAATACAAAAGCTGTTCGATGGTTCTTGGATAAGCTGATTCAAGACTCATCCAAGAGCGGTGATAAGACCATCGCAAATCAAGCTAGGAATATGTACGACAGCCTGGGCGCTGAGGGCGAAGCCACCTATGAAAAGATGCTTCTACAAAAGGCAGCGGAAGCAGATGCAGCAAAAAAGGCCGGAGTAGAGCTAACTGCTGGTGAACAGTATTTTTTTGACGATGAAGCTACCAAGGTTACTCAGGATGCGCTTAACAGCAACCCTGGTATTGGTATGGCATTCGCTCAGAGACTTGGAAAATACACAAAGGCTATTAAGGGGCTATTTGGAGCAGAGGGCAAAGCGCCATCTGGTGGAATTAAAGAATATATCGACAACCAAATCTCTACTCACCACGAAGAGATTGGAAAAATTAACCAGCAGCTTATGGCGTCTGGGGTTAGTCTTCCCGAGGTCAGGCTTACTGGGCAAGAACTATTAAGCACATTGGATGAGTCTATTGCTAAGTATGGAAAGAACATGGAGAGCGACGTTCTTCAGGCCAAAATGGGTCAGATTTTGACTATCAGGAATAGACTTGCAAATCAGCTTTCTGCTGGTGGAGCAAAAAATTCCTTGGGCGATAAAGGCGTTCAGCTTTTAGATCAATATGGAAAGCCTATTGCAAAGCCCCCAGCCGAACTGGGTCTAGGAGATATTCAAACGGTTTTGGGTGATTTGCGATCACTTGTTAAAAAGGCTTATGATGCCGACAAAAAAAAGACGGCTGTAGCTGAACCAGCATCTTACGACATTGCAAAAGACATTTATGGAAAGATGGCGCAAGTTAGGGACAATTTAAGCGAACAAATCGCTACCAAAATTGGAAGGCCAGAGCTTGCACAAAGGGTTTCTGGTTTAAGACAAAACTATAGTCAGAACATTGATAAGTGGAGGGCTGTCGAAAATGAGCTTTCGTCGGCACCATCTAATGAGATTAAATATCTTTTCAGCAAAGAAGACCCTGCGTTTGCGGAGCAGGTGATGTCTGTCCTTCCTGAACCAATGAAGCAACAGGTTCGCCGTGATTTTGTTGGGCGCTTTTTAGATCCTGTTTATTTAGCTGAAACAGGAGAGACTGCCGCAGTTAAGGCGCTTGAAGCAACCAAGAATGGGCTGTCCGGCTTTCAGGTTGCTAGGAAAATGTTTGGTGATTACGATCCAAAAGTTCTTATGCAAATTTATGGATCTCAACAAACCGTCAATGCTGTTAAAACATTTTTAGATTTGGGCGCTAGAGCTGAGTCTTTTCTTGCCAAAAGAACACTTCCCGCTGAAAAGGCCGCAGAAAAGGCTGTGGGCACCATGCAAAGACTGATTGCAAATCCATCTGCCTCTGGAGCAGTTGGGGCTATGCGGGAAATTATTTCTTTACTGCCGAATAACAGTCCGCTTAGAAACAGATTGGCAGCACCGGAATACATCGCAAGCCAGCGAGCTGCTGGGAAAGTAAGCGCAGAAACGGCTAGAAAACTTGGGGCTCCAGAGGCTGGGGCTCAAGAAATTATTGGAAAGGCTCAACGGTCTTTATCCGAAAAGATCAAACCCGCTGAAACCGGCGCTGCTGGTGCTGCCGGTAGCACCTTTAGTCAGATGCTGGGAATGTAACAAGTGACCCCAGATTGGTTAAAGTTGTGGGACAAGAAGGTAGTAGAGCTGGCTAGAGAGGCCGCCATTCGGCATCAGCTTGACCCAAATTGGGTATTCGCTGTCATTCAAACGGAAAGCGGCGGAAACCCTGTTGCGATGCGATATGAGCCTAATTGGAAGTATCTTTGTCGTCCTGCATTTTATGCGGACAGACTCCGTGTGACAGAAGATACTGAGGTTCAGCTTCAGAAGTTTTCTTATGGTCTCATGCAGGTTATGGGGTCTGTAACGAGGGAGTATGGTTATGGAGATTCCTTGGCCCTTTTAGTAGAACCCTTTAGAGCCTTAGAATACGGCTGTAGGCACCTTGCAAATAAGCGTCGTAGGTATCCGCTTGGTCGGGACTGGATCGCGGCCTACAACGGCGGCTCGCCCCGTAAAAACCCAGACGGCACCTATGTGTCCACACTTGAGTCTTATGTTCAGAAGGTGGTCCGGTTCTGGAACGATGTTAGCGATTCTTGAGGAGGCACTTTAGCTCTTCTAGGTCGGCTTCAAGCTGCTTGATCTTGTCCCAAATCATCTGACGGTCAGCCTTTATGAGCGCAATATCTGTGCCAATCGCCCTAGTGTGGACATCAATATCATCCACCTTGCGGAGTACCCTGGCCACGAAGAATCCGACAATGGCGATCAGGATGCTGTTTAAAAATCCGGCGTCCATAGTCAGGTCTTAGGGCGTGGTTTTGTGTTGGTCTTAACTGAACCCGGTCTGCGTTTGTTACGTCCCATTATTCCTCCGGTTTCGGATACTTTGCCTTCACTGCCAGGCGCGAGACCTGCAATGCGGCCAGTGCAGCTTGGCCACCATCAAAGTATGCATTCATAAAGTCTTCTGGAGAAGGGTACTCGGCCTTTCGTGACTGAATGCATTGATAAAGTTGGTGTTGCAGGGTGATGTCTTCAATCTCAACCGTATACTCAGCCCTGAGCTTCACCCACTCCTGCATTACGGCAGGCTGCTCACCATCAGCAGGCTGCACTTCGCGCCGCTCAGTCTCCAGCACATCAGCAGGGTCATGGGCCTCCGATGCTGGCTGCCAGCGTTCGGGCTTGCCCCATAAACAGCCGGCAACACAGGCGTAAATCCACGCTGACGGATCTTCCATCTGTGCGCCGTGAGTTTGAACACCGGCCAAGTTCTTAACGATAACTTTTTTCATTAGTAGTTACCTACGCGAGTAATATTAAACCAGTTATAACCGGCGCTTGTCTGAAGTGACGTATTTGTGGAAGACCTTGCTCTAAAATCTATTGTTTCCCCAGCAAGCAACCGTACTACATATCGCACCGCAACACTTGGAACAGCCGATCCACCACTGCCAATAACATCAGCTAAAGCAACAATTGTGCTGTTGTTTTTATAAATATAGGCAGAATTTGCCTGTGCGGTTCCAAGGGTCATCGTTGCGGACGACCATTTAAAAAAACAATCGTACAAACCAGACACCGGAGCAGTAAATGTATCCGTCACAAAAGAGCCATGAGTGTCATAATCTTTTGTGGCAAACGGAACTTTTGTAATTACACCAGCAGTAATTACCGTACCAGCAACCGTTGTATAAGCAGCCGCCACAGTCTCACTCGCAGCGATGGCGGAGGGGCCGGAGAGACGTTGAATTGTTGCCAAACCTTCCG
>Ga0172375_10012191_pt1 | contig 10804 bp, 10 predicted proteins | sample LakKiv1m_FD_114537 | JGI IMG/M metagenome (GOLD analysis project Ga0172375, IMG submission 114537) | Freshwater microbial communities from Kabuno Bay, South-Kivu, Congo - kab_092012_11.1m | ecosystem: Environmental > Aquatic > Freshwater > Lake | place: Democratic Republic of the Congo...
GCCTTCTCGAAAATCATCACCAGCGTGCGGTCCTGCAGCGGCCAATACTGCTGATAGGATTTGAAGCGATCTTTGATGATGCGGGTGCGCTCGAACAGATATTCAAATTCGGCGCGGGTGAAATCCTTAAACTGCAAAAAATGTTTTAGTTGCGTGGTCATGATGTATTGCCATCAGGATTGCAGAAAATTTTCGATCAGCGGGCTCAGGGTGTCGATCAGATGTCGAGCCTCGTCTTCGGATAGCACGAGGGGTGGCAGCAGGCGAACCACACTGTCGGCGGTGACATTAATCAGCAGCCCGTTTTCCAGCGCGGTCTTCACCAGTGCGCCGCAGGGTTTATCCAGTTCGATACCGATCATCAGCCCCTGGCCGCGGATTTGTTTAACGCCAGCCAGCTGGCCCAGTCGCCGGGTGAAGCCGTCGCGAATGAAGTTGCCCAAAGCCTCGGCATGCGCCAGTAGCCCGTTTTGTTCTAGCAAATTCAGGGTCGTCAGGCCGGCAGTGCAGGCGAGCGGATTGCCGCCAAAGGTGGAGCCGTGATTGCCCGGCTTGAACGTACCCGCAGCCTTACCCGCAGTCAGGCAGGCGCCGATGGGCACGCCCGAACCCAAACCCTTGGCCAGCGTCATGACATCGGGCAGGATTCCGCTGTGCTGGTGGGCGAACCATTTGCCGGTGCGACCGATGCCGCTCTGAACTTCATCCAGCATCAACAACCAGCCTTTCTGGTCGCAAATCCGGCGCAGGCCTTGCAAGTAGGCAGGCTCCGGCGTGCGAATGCCGCCTTCACCCTGAATCGGTTCGACCAGGATGGCCACGATGCTCGGGTTGTGTGCGGCGGCCTGTTCAACGGCGGCGAGGTCATCATAAGGAACGCGTACGAACCCTTTCACCAGCGGCTCAAAGCCCGCTTGCACCTTGCGGTTGCCCGTGGCGGAAAGCGTTGCCAGCGTGCGGCCGTGAAAGGATTTTTCCATCACGATGATGTTGGGGATTTCGATGCCTTTGCCGTGGCCGTACATGCGGGCCAGTTTGATGGCTGCCTCGTTGGCTTCGCACCCAGAATTGCTGAAGAAAACCTCCTGCATGCCGGATAGCGCGCACAGCTTGTCGGCCAGCCATTCCTGTTCGCGCACCTGGTACACGTTGGAGCAGTGAATAAGTTTGCCGATCTGGGTTTGCAGGGCGGCTGTGAATTGCGGATGCGCATGCCCCAGCGTATTGACTGCGATGCCGGAAAGGGCATCGAGATAACGTTTGCCGGCCGTATCCCAGAGCCAGGCGCCTTCACCGCGTTCGAACGCGACCGGAAGACGAGCATACGTGTTCATTACATGCGACATTGCGGAATCCCCAAATTGAAGACGGCGGACACGCCGCCGTCGAGTCATTGATTTCGGGCCGCATTATCCCGCTAAACGCACCCTGAAAGCAAACAAGCCGACATTTCTGTCGGCTTGTTTGACGAAGCGAAAGCCGCCGGCAGATGCTTACGCCATTGCCTTGATCGCTGCAGACAGACGGCTCTTGTGGCGCGCAGCCTTGTTCTTGTGCACGATTTTCTTGTCGGCGATGCTATCCACGACGCTGACGGAAGATTGAAATACGGCTTGTGCGGCGGCTTTGTCGCCAGCCTGAACTGCCTTGATCACTTTCTTGATCGCAGTGCGAAATTCGGAACGCAGACTGCTGTTGTGAGCATTCTGTTTAACTGCCTGACGGGCACGCTTGCGAGCTTGTGCGCTATTTGCCATTTACAACTCCTAAATTGATATCGGCTTCACGAGAGGCGCGCATTCTAGTGATACATCCCGTTTTTTGCAAATTCTTTTTTCGGGCACAGTCAGTTAGCCCATTTTCGGCACACCGGCGCACGGGTGATATGATGCGCGCCATTCACCGATAAACACTATGAATCTGCTCAAAGCTCTCGCCACCATCAGCAGCCTGACGCTGGTTTCGCGCATACTGGCCTTCATCCGCGATGTGTTGATCGCCCGGATTTTTGGCGCGGGCGCCGCCACCGACGCTTTTTTTGTCGCCTTTAAGTTGCCCAATCTGCTGCGCCGATTGTTCGCCGAAGGCGCGTTTTCCCAGGCTTTTGTGCCGATTTTCGGGGAATACAAAAACCGCCGCGGCCACGATGAAACCAAACTGCTGGTCGATCACGTCACAACGCTGTTGGCGCTGATTTTGTTCGTTGTCACCCTGATCGGCATTATTGCGGCGCCAATTCTGGTATTTATCAGCGCCCCGGGCTTCGTCAAGGATGCGGAGAAATTCGATCTCACCGTCCAGCTGCTGCGCATTACGTCGCCCTATATATTTTTTATTTCCCTAGTCGCCGTCGCGGCCGCCATTCTTAATACCTACAACAAATACTGGGTGCCGGCGTTCGCCCCGATTCTGCTCAATCTGTGTTTTATCGGCGGCGCGCTCTGGTTCGCCCCGTATTTCGATCCGCCCATACTCGTGCTGGCCTGGGCCGTTTTCGTGGCCGGCATTGTGCAACTTCTTTTTCAGCTGCCTTTCCTGAAAAAGATCGGCATGCTGCCCAGCCTTCGTTTCAATCTCAAGGACGAGGGCATGTGGCGCGTGGTCCGGCAAATGGGCCCGGCGGCATTTGGCGTATCCATCGCCCAGATCAGCCTGATCCTCAACACCATCTTCGCCTCGTTTCTGGTCGCCGGCAGCGTTTCCTGGCTGTATTACGCCGACCGGCTGATGGAATTTCCCACCGGCATGCTGGGCGTCGCGCTCGGCACCATCCTGCTGCCATCGCTTTCCAAACTGCATGCGAATAACAATACCGCCGAATATTCTAGGCTGCTCGATTGGGGTCTGCGCCTGACTTTTTTACTCGCACTCCCGGCCGCATTGGCACTCGGCATGATTGCGGTACCGCTGCTGGCGACCTTTTTCCAGCATGGCGAATTTACCGTGCATGACGTGCTGATGTCGCGCAACGCGTTGGTCGGCTACAGCGTTGGCCTGATCGGATTGATCCTCGTCAAAATCCTCGCCCCGGGTTTTTACGCCAAACAGGATATACGCACCCCCGTGAAAATCGGCATCGCCACACTGATTGCTACCCAGCTGATGAATCTTGCATTCATCGGCTGGATCCAGCACGCCGGGCTGGCACTTTCCATTGGGCTTGGCGCATGCTTCAACTCGGCAATACTGTTCTATTTCCTGCGCAAGCGCGGCATCTACCAACCTGAACCGGGTTGGTCGGTGTTTGCACTAAAACTCGCCCTCGCGTTACTGGCGCTGGGGCTTGCACTCTGGTTCGGCATGGGCACGGAACAACACTGGCTGGAAAGCCACGGCTGGGCGCGCATCGCGCATCTGAGCGGGCTGGTTGCCGGCGGCGCGACCGCGTATTTCGCAGCACTCTTTCTGCTCGGTTTTCGCCTGCGGGATTTTCACAAACGCGGGGCGGAGTAGGTGGGGTTATGGCGGAGCGGTGCAGTACGAAAAGCCTAAAGAGCAGGCCCGCAGAGTGGGGCTTGGATCTGCTGAGATCCCTGGAATGGAAGAGATTCGAGCAAGTTTGCGCCGAATTTTTCACCGATAAACAATCTGCGCACGCAAATCCCGCCGCAGGGCATCGAGGAACTGCCGGTCGGCATCATTGATGGACGGGTCGCAATAGCCGCGCTCAAACTCCGCCTCGTAATGTCTGACGACCGCAACGGTGTTGTCCTTCAGGGTGTAACTGGCCGTGTAATGTTTTCCCGCTCCCCGGATGTCGGCATTGCGTGGAATTGCTTCTACCTTTATGCCAGAGGGAAAAGTCAGGACGGTGTTCTCCGTCAAGGTGGTTGCATTGCACTGTCTTGGAAAGTACCGAACTTCCGGAACCCTTACCGTTTCGAGGGCATCGAGCATGCCCGGTGAAAGACCAATGGGAATGACGATGCCACTGGGGCCCGGTACATTAGCGGGGGCATCCAACTCGAAGTTGGAATCCAGCGTAAACGGCACGCTCAAATCCAAGGGATCGGCCGTCTTGTATTCACCCTGCCCGCTCTCCCCATTGGCAGACAGGATGGCATTGACCACTCTCTCCTGCGCCATAGAAACATAACTGCTGTATTCGCTACGCAGGCTGTTTTCCCAAATCCCTGTTGCCAGAACATGCGATGTACCCTTGATCCGTCCATCCGGCTGCATCTGAAGCTCGGTATGCGCCGTCAACTGGTGATCACGCGCCTTACCTACCGGGGTACGGCTCACCTTGCCCAGCCCGGTCACGACGACTGGCTTGTCATGCTCCCCCTCAGGGAGACTGCCAAAGGGGGCAAATTGCGCGGTGGTATCGAGAAACAGGTCGAGTTCAGGCACATAATTGATCGCATGATTGAAGGGACCCAGACCGGGCACCCCGGGCAACTGGTAGCTGCTACCCCACTGGATCAACACCTGCGAAGTCGGGATGCCCTTGGCCCCCAGCAAAGCCTGCAGCAGCGCCGCATGGTCCTTGCAGTCCCCATAGCGATTGCGCAGGATGTCCTCTGCCCTGTGGGGGATGACGCCGCCATTGCCAAGATCAACCGATACATAGCGGATATTGCGGCTGACCCAGAAGTAGATCGCCTTGATCTGGTCTATCCGCTCCGAGATATTCCGTGTGATCTCATCGGCTATCGCTTGAACCTTAGGCGTAACTGCGGCAGCCGGTTTGGCCTCTCGCTCATAAGCAATTCCGACTGCTTCCCAGTTCTCGAAATTGCTGGCACGGAATCGGGGAGAGAAATCGGCGAAGTCCACTTGCATGGACTCCATTGGCAAGGCTGTCTCATTGCGGTACTGATAGATATATCGATTCATGCCGCCGATGTCGGTTACCTGCCCGCCCATCATGCCGGGCGCTTCAGTGCGGATTTTGATTTTGGGGGAATGGCGCAATTCCACCTTCGCATCAAGGATTGGGAAGCTTGGGGTGTAAACATAACTTCTGGAGAAGTGACCGGGGAACAGCGGCTTGAATTCGCGGGTGAGGGTTTTGTAATGGATCAGGCTGCCCTTCTCCACATTGGGAAACACGATCACCAGATTCTTGACGTCACTGAACATGGGAACGCCGTCGGAGACCGGGTCGTTCTGGATGCGTATGGCGTTCTTCGCAACCGGGATGCGCTTGCCGTCAGGCCGCTGGGTATAGGCTTCCAGCACCCGGACGGTCTGATGGCTGCTGTTGAAGGGGATGACTTCCGTGCCGTAGGTGCTTACGGCCTGGTCGGTATTGATACGGTAGCTCTGCTCAAAGGTTTCCTCGGAAGTGGCATCCGCCCGCACCGTAATCAGAAAATGCTGTTTGAGGATAGTCAGTGGCGGCACATAGCCATTGGCAGCAAATGTCGGGGTGGCGAGCAGCAACCAGAGGGTCAGAATAATTCTCATCGGAATTCAACCATAAAATGTGGATAGGGCCCGATCTGCTGGCGGATTTCATCGAAGAGACCAGTCAGCGATTTAGAGGGGTGGATATGCATGGTATGCCCCTGAAACCCCAACTTATTTGCGATCTCGACGAACTCCCTATAGTGCCTGTGTTCATTGTTATCAATCGCGTGAACCAGCTCGTGCAGCAGGGTTTGCAATACAGCATGTCCATCAATGTAGCGTGGCGTAATACCAATTCGGTTGGGCTCCCCGTTTTTACTTCTATAGCAAACACCGTTACGGCTAAGCAGAAATCGATCTATTTCGAACGTCACCCTCGGCATCTTGAATCCAGCGGCACGAATGTGATCCCCGAAAAGCGCCGCCGCCTTTTTGAGCCAGCGAATTCTCGCATCAATGGACGGCTGGATGACCTTTTCGTATTCGGACTTGTCGGCAACGATGGCTTTCGTCCCTTTGGGTGGATTCAGCAAATACAGCTTGCCGGTTTCCGCCAGTTCGGCCCGCTGTCGCATGAGTTCCATCTGGGCTTGGCCATGCTTCTGGAAATACTTGGTCTTCATGTAGGGCAGCGTTTCCAGATGCGCCATAAATTCTCTGGGCTGCATAGTTTTAACAGCATCTTCGAGGATAATGGTTGTCACCAAATTCGCATCCAGCAAGAGGTATCGTATCCGAGGATAGTCACCTCTCATTTTGGGGCGAGCAATCAGCTGATACGCCTCATGGGAAGCTTGATCCACAACCTTGAAAACCTCGTCCACCTCCGGACAAGCCAGCCAGATCAGATTCCACCAAGCCTGATTACGAGACTCCATTACCCTTGCTGCAGGATAGGTATTGGCAAAAATTCCGTGTCGGACATAGTGCCGGGTTGGAAGCGGCGAATAGACCACATTGCTGTTGGGCATGGTTTCGTACATTCCGCTAACCCCTCCCTTTCACAACAAACACACGCAACAATCGAACTATTTGCGCAATCCCGAATCGCGTCCCCCGGCGCAATATCAACGACCGGCCCACAACTTTGGCAAGTTTTGGCCCGCAACGCCAATACCAATCAATGAACCGGCGCCCAAGTGTTGAATAGCAAAGCATGTTGTCCCGATACCAGCGCAACAACATCACATCAGGGTGATTCGGATCGTCGTAGGCTACCGAAGCAACAAAGCATGTCGCTCCAGACTTGCTTTCGATTCTCATGTTCCCGGCGCCAGTTTTAATATCGCTCACGATATGCTGCCGTGTCATCTTTCCCTGCTTATCAAGGTTATTGAACAATTCAACATGATCCTCGGCGCTTTTCCGGCCAAATTCATGATCAATTAATTGCTCTCTTGCTTTTACTTCAAGATCGAGGACTTTTTCAGCAGCCACCACCATCAGGTTTTTAGCTTGTTCTTCGCTTAACCCACGAACGGCTTGCTCAATTAGAGATCCAGAGCTCAAGCCGTTTCCATATAGCTGAACAGGTGTCTTGCTACCTGACAGTGTTATTTGTTTGTCCTTATTCATGACAGCCTCATTTAGCCAAGTTCAGTAACATTGCCACCGACGAAACGCACAGTGACGCCAGAAGCTTCAACACACGGCTTCCCTCAAGTCGCCTTGCCAGTCTTTCACCATTTTCGTAGTACCAGACGACAAACCTGCGCCCTGTGGGATGCTTAATCAGATGATCATCCCTCCATTGCCGCAGAGTCTTCGTTTGATGCGCCTCAGGTCCAAAGCACACCGTGGCAATGATGCAGAACGAGGGGTTGTAGGCCACGACATGAACTTTGCCGCTGGGTAAGTTGATCGAATAAGTTGCCGCCTTGACCTTGCCGCCCGAAATTACCCGGCGAAGCAGATCAACTTCATGCCTCGCGCTTGATAGCATCATGTTGTTTTCAAGATTAGCCACCTCGGCCAGCAAAGCGCGCGCTGCCGTCACGTCATTGGCTGACAGCCATTTGGCCGCACGAAACACGTTCTCAGGCAAATAGGCCAACTTATGGTCACAACTCATCGCCGACATCATTGATTCAAGCTCGGCAAACCCACTCATGGGCTCTTTGACATTGATGCGAACAACTTTCTGCGCGACTTCAGGTTTGTTGTGAGCAAGCACCAGTTGCAGGATTTCATAGCGTTGCTTTGCGGATAAATAAGGCGGCACCAGCTCGATCAGGCGTTCCATGGTTTGGCCGGAAACCTTCGTCATCCCCAATTTCCAATCTATAAACACCTTCCTTGCGTAATCCTCAGCCGACTGACCGTAAATCTCCCCATAGTCAGATAGCAGTGAGTTTCTATCCCGCTCGCTCATGGCAAAGAATGAACTTCTTATCTCCTGTACGGCAGGGCCGAACATGCGCACAAGGTTTCCGTATTTTTCTTGATGGGCTTTCCACCATCTGTAGCTATGTTGTCTACGCATAATTTTTCACACCAAATACACATTTCCGTTCAACACACGCGGCATATGGATATGGAGCAGATCTTCTCCTATGCCGTCAGCGCGAGACTCGCACCAGTCTTTATCAAGAAGCTGCCACCCATTAGTAAATGCGCCATCAACAGGCTGGAATTCGGCTTCAGGGGGAAACGAGCTTTCGGTGAACCACGGCACATAATCCTCAAACCGTGGAAGAGTGAAAGTGCGCTCATGAGTGTTGGAAAGATGTAACTCATTCCAGAAGGCCGGAGGGATGTTTTCGTAAATGTTCATTTTTTTTCACCCCCATTAGTGGCGAATTATTCTGGCATTGCGGTAACGCTTTGCAATCGTGATGACAGCACCATCAGATATGCTTTCAAGTAGATAACAGCGCATATACTCAGAAAGTCTGCGTATGGTTTCACGCCCCACATCCTGCTCCATCTTCTGGATGCTTCGTGACGAGAAGTATCGAATAATCACTCCATGTTTATTGAAATTTTCCTCGCCATAGCTTAGAAGCAAATTCTGAACCGAAGCGGGTATTCCGCGTTGTTGTGCGCGTTTCTTTGCGTGTTTTGTTAGCATGATTACTCCTGATTTGTTGTTGGCTCGGCAAGAGCAGGATTACTCCACTTCCGCTTGATACGACGAGCCAACGCAGACAATGTCAGGATATTTTGGAAATTATTTTCTTCGCCACAGAGACTCATTCTTGCCCGCATTGCGGTATCGCGGCTAATGGAACGGAAAGCGCAGAGGTATCCACATGGCTGGACTTCCATGATCACAAGTGGATCTTGGCGAGGGACATGAATTGGAAGTGATTCGCAAACGCCTGAAGCTGACTCAGGCCCAAGCCGCCAAACTGGCGGCTGCGGTGATCAATTTACTCAGAATGCTGGATAAGCATCCTGATCTGATTAAAGAGCTTGCTTAATGTCGGCGACACAATCACTCAGTCCGAGCTATGACATATTTCGTGTTCTGTAAAAAACTTTTGCCATGTTGCTTTAACGCCATTTACCAACTCCAAGCATTCAATACTCTCGCCATTATTTAATGTGATGACAAGGCACTCTTCACCGGCACCGTAGCCCCCCACCCCAAAACGCCCCATGCCGAATCCACTCTCCGATGTGGCTGCCGTTGTTATAGGGTGGCGTTTTTTCAGTTCAAAGTGTTTGCTTGCCGTTGCGATATCTCCGCATATTTTCAGACTTTTATCGGCATAAAGCGCACCAACTACAGTGGACTCCCTCGCCGATGGCGTAATAGATGGGTCATTCTTAATCCAATCAATCATGGAGTATCCCGTCAGAACAAAGTTAAAAAAGCGGTCGCTGGTAATCTCATCCTCCAGCGCAGCAGCATCACGCTTCAACTTCCCATAGAGATCGCAAACATTTAAGAATCCATAAGTTAGTCTCATGTTTTAAATCCCGATTTGTTTACAACCAATTCCCCATCAAAATAAACGGTGCCCAATAATACGGATGGGCATAAGGCTTCGCTGGGTCCGGGGTAAAGTTGGGGGCATTGTTTGTGCCGGATGGATTCCCAGCGGGGGCGGATTTGATGCTTTGGGGTGATTTATGTGCCCCGCTGATAAAGGCAATCTGCGTTTTTCTCAATGCCTCGGCCTTGGTTAAATGGCCGTCTTTCCGCAACCGGTAAAACTCCTGCATGAATGTCGCGGTGCTTTGATCCGCCACTGACCATAGCGTGGCCAAAACGGCTTTGGCCCCCTGGCGCTGGGCCAGCACGCCGAAACCCTCAATCTCTCGTCCTTTTTCATCCTGGCCGCCGCCCAGTGCCGTCTCGCAAGCTGAAAGCGTCATCATGTCCACTCCGCTGAATTTCCATCCGGCGATGCGCAATTCGGCCAATGAGAGCTGCTTGCCATCGCCGAGCAGCAAGAACGATTGCGCCTCCGTTCCGGGGATGAAAACAAAGTGGCTGGCAATGTGCATTACCGGATACCCCTGGCCTACCGCGCCATGCAAACGCGCTTCAGTGAATGCTTCGTCCAGATAGATGTCGCCCGGCAAGACACCGCCCCGCGCCGGTGAAGATTCGGCGTTAATGATCCCGCTCATCTCCTGCCGTACTGCCGGCAACGGGGCAAATTCTCCAATCTTGCGGGTAATGCCAAAGCCGGCGGCTCTCAACTGCCTGCCGGGTTTTTCCCCGAGCCTGTCCTTGGCCACCTCGGTGTAGATTGCCATCGGGTAACGCTCCGCCAGATAAGCCGTTCCGTCATGCAGTGTTGCCATCGGCAAATAGCGCAGGCTGCCATCCAGTGAAAACATCAAGGTTTTTGCATCGGCATTTTTCAGATCGTCCTGCACCGGCAATATCAATAATCGATACAACTCTTGCGCCAACGGTCGCGGATCCCGCTCCGGGTTTTGCAAAGCACGGCGGAACTCGGAGATTTTCCGGTTCAGTTCCTTCCGGGGGATTTCCACCTGTCGGGCAATCTGCATCTTGGGGGTAGCCAGGATGATGTTGATACGCTGGTCAGAAATGACGTAACTCAACAAGGCTGGGCCATGCCCGAGTGATTTCAACAGCGCAGCGGATTGATGCTGATCCTCAATGCCGGACTTGATCCGTCGCGCTTTCTGTGATGAAACTAATTTCCGGGGAATTTGGTTCAGCACCGCGATGGTTTGCTGTTCCTTTTTATCCAGCATTGCTCTGATCTTCTTGCGCTCAAGCTCTTGCTCGGGTGTGAGCCCCAGCTTGGACTGTTTATCTAGTTTGTTAAGTTGCTCAACAAGTGCCGCACCCTCCTTGCCCAGCTTTTCGATCTGCGTCACAAAGGGTTGCTCGCCGTCGTTGAAGCGTATGTGAGTGCGGCGATTATCCGAACGCGAATCACGCCGGATAAGGTCGAAATATTCTTCCTCCTTAAGCATGGCAATCACCTGCTGGGCTTCAGCCAATCTTCCTTGCTCCACC
>Ga0172375_10012192_pt1 | contig 10803 bp, 7 predicted proteins | sample LakKiv1m_FD_114537 | JGI IMG/M metagenome (GOLD analysis project Ga0172375, IMG submission 114537) | Freshwater microbial communities from Kabuno Bay, South-Kivu, Congo - kab_092012_11.1m | ecosystem: Environmental > Aquatic > Freshwater > Lake | place: Democratic Republic of the Congo...
GCACGCCCTGGACGTAGAGCAGGTGTGCGATCCGGTGCACGACGATGGCGAAGACACCGGGATAGCTCATCACCACTTCCATCACCGAGCGCGCCGCGGGGTCGCCTTCGTAGGCCGCCTGGATATCGTGCTGCAGAAGCGCCTGGACAGCGGGCAGCGACTTGATCAGGTGCAGGACCGCGTCGTCGGCCTTGGCCTGGCATTCCTTGCAGTCCGGACGGCACTCGCGCCGGCACTGGTATTGAAAGGCGCGCGAAAGCTGGCCCCGGAGTTCGAGGGCGGTGGTGGCCAGTTTCTCCCTCAGGTGCGCCGACAATCCCGTCTCCGCGACCGGGTCATGACCGTGGCAGCCGGGAAAGAGCAGCCCGATCAGGTCTTCCAGCACCTTGTGGACCGCCTGTTGGCCGGCGAGGTTCATGCCTTTCTCGGTGTTGATGCTGGCCGAGCACGCCCAGCATTGCACCATGCCGTCGAGGACTTCATTCGACAGGGAGGCCAGTTGGTCTTCGAGCTTCACGGCGTTCACCTCTTTGTGCGGGTTCGGGCCACGCGGGCAACCACACGGCTGGTGCCCGCGTTGCGCAGACCGATGGCGTTGAGGAAGCGGCAGAGGCCGCAATCGGACGTGCAGGTCAGCTCCAGGATCTCGATGCCGTCCATACGGCAGAGGTCCTGAAAGTCCTTGAGCGTAAAGAGGTGGATGTTCGGCGTCTCGTACCACGCGAAAGGCAGCGCTCCGCCTTGCGGCATGCGACCGCGGAAAAAGAGGCTCAGCCGGTTCACCCAATTTCCGAAGTTCGGGAAGGTGACGATGCCTTCGCGCGCCACACGCAGCAGTTCGGCCAGGACGGCGCGCGGCTGGCGCACGACCTGCAGCGTCTCGCTGAGGATCGCGCAGTCATACGCGTTGTCCGGGATCATGGCGAGCCCGGCGTCGATATCGCCCTGGAACACGTCGTGCCCGAGGTCCGTCACGCGAAGGACGTTGTCGATGTCGATGTCCACGCCGATGCCGACGGCATTGCGGCGGCGCGCGAGCAGGGTGAGCAGGTCCCCGCCGCCGCAGCCGAGATCGAGGACGCGGCTGCCGGGTTGCACCATGGACGTAATGGCCTCGAAAACCTCCTGTCGGTCCCGGGGAAGCGGGAGCGCCTCCGGGGCTGGCGGGCGGTTCACCCATGGCAGGAACGCGCGGATGACGTCGGACAGGTGTTCGATGTCCACGAGAAACGCGTCGTGGCCGTGCGGGGCGTGCAGCAGGCAGTAGGAGACCCGCTTGCCGGCGCGCAGCAGGGCGTTGGCCAGCTCGCGCGACTGCTCGGGCGGGAAGAGCCAGTCCGCGCTGAGGGCCACGATCAGCATCTTGGCCTGCACCGGCGCGAAGGCGGCTTCGAGACTGCCGTAGCGCTCGACGAGGTCCGACTCGTCCATGGCCCGGGTGATGTAGAGGTAGGAATTGGCGTCGAAGCGGTCGACGAATTTCTCGCTCTGATACTTCAGATAGCGTTCGATCTGGAAGTTGGAGCGGAAGGCGGCGCGGGCCCCGGACTCGTCGGGTTCGCCGTGGCGTTCGCGGCCGAATTTCCGTCGCATCATCTCGGGGGAAAGGTACGTGATGTGGCCGATCTGCCTGGCCAGCGAAAGGCCGTCGGCCGGCGTGTCGCCAGTGCCGTAGTAGTTTCCTTCGCGCCAGTTCGGGTCGGACATGATGGCGCCCCGGCCCACGATGTCGAAGGCCAGGGCCTGGGCCGACAGGTTGGCGGCGGCGGCGATGCAGACGCAGCGGCCGACCGAATCGGGGTAACGGATGGCCCAGTTCAGGGCCTGCATTCCGCCGAGGGAGCCGCCGATCACGGCCGCCACGCGGTCGATGCCCAGATGGCGCAGCAGGAGCCGGTGCACGTCGACGATATCGTCCATCGTGATGAGCGGGAAGGCGGCCCCATAGGGGTTGCCGGTGCGCGGGTCGAGCGAGGCGGGGCCGGAGGTTCCCTTGCAGCCTCCGAGGATGTTGGCGCAGACGACGAAGTAGTGGTTGGTGTCAATGCCCTTGTCGGGTCCGATCATGGCGTCCCACCAGCCGGGATCGGCTTCCGGCGCCGTGTGGTAGCCGGCCGCGTGGGCGTCGCTGGTGAGGGTGGGGCAGATGAAGACGGCGTTGTCGCGCTCGGCGGAGAGCGAACCGTAGGTCTCGTAGGCGACGACCAGCTCCGGAAGGAACTCGCCGCCCGACAGGCGCAGCCCCTCCGCGGGGAGTGGAATCCGCGCCAGTTGCGTGGCCGTCTTGCCGGCGCTTGCGTCTTCACGGTCGCGCTTCATGGCCGCACTCCTTATCTGACGAAGGCGACCTCGTCAACATTCTTTGTCCTTCGCATTCACGGCCTCGGGCGCATCCCGGATTCACGGACCTGAATCGCAACCGGTCGGCGTTCGGAGAACGCCTCCCACATTGGGGTGACAAGGCTCGGCCTACAACGCGATGTGCGCTCTTGTAGAGGGCCGGCCATTCTGGCCGGCGTACGCACGGATGTCGGCGTTCACGTCATAAGAAGCGTTCCCGGTGTTAATTGCCGCGGACCCAGCGGCGCGGCCGGCCGGGCGCGGGGGATCGTGCTTGAAGGCGGCAGAAGCGTCGGTTACCTTCATTTCCGATTCGTGTGAAGACAAGGCCGTCGTGCGCATCGGGTCCAGCGTTGGGCGCGCTGACGTGTTGACGGGCGCCCTCGGGCGCAACAACGTCTGTCGGCGCTGTCCTTGTCGTTCCCGAACTCGAGGGAGACCAGCCATGTTCAGTCTTCGAATTCTCGCGGGCGTCAACGCCGGCAACGTGTACAAGCTGAGGGGCAAGCTGACGACCATCGGTCGGGCGGCGGCCAGTTCGGTGCAGATTCTCGACGGCAGGGCCTCCAAGCGGCACGCTCAAGTCAGGTTCGAAAACGGGGCGCATAGCCTGCTGGACATGAAGAGCAAGAACGGAACCTACCTGAATGGCCGGGCCGTCAAGGAAGCGACACTGAAGGCGGGGGACCGAGTCCGAATCGGCGACACGGAGCTCGTCTTTGAAGAATGCGAAGGCGATCACGTGGTGGACAGCGCGCAGCACCGCAAGCGGGTTACGCCGTACACGCATGGGGAGACGATGTTGATTTCCGTCGAATCCCTGAACCCGGAGGGCGGGCAGGTTTCGGCGGACGGCGGCAGGGCGTACGACAATCAGAACTTGCTGCACGACTTCAGTCTGCTGGCCAACACGGACGCCTCCCTCCCGCAAATCCTGGAGGAGCTGGTGAACATTGTCTTCAGCGCGGTTGGGCCGGATCGCATGGCTTTCTACCTTTACGATTCGAAGGAGGAAGGCTACGTGCCGGAAGTGGCGAAGCGGAGGCGGTCGGTGCAGGATCGCCCCTTTGAACTCAGCATGAAAGTGTTCAGGGAGGTGACGGAAGGCAAGAAGGCCGTGCATTGTTCCGAGGTGGCGACGGATCAGCGGTTCAACATACGGGATAGCGTCGTGATGCAGTCCATCAACTCGATGATCGGTGTGCCGGTCCTGATCCGGGGTCAGGTGCTGGCCATCATTTACGTCGATAACTGCGCGTCGGGGCTTCCGCTGTCGGTGGAAGACTTCCGCTTCCTCACGGTGCTGTCGACGCTGGCGTCCGTGGTGTTGGCCAGGCACCTTCAGGATATCAGGCCTGCCGGCGCCTGACGCGCGGCTAGCCGCGCGCGGCGCGGATGCCGGTGAGGATTTCGTAGGGGATGGTCTCGCAGAGGACGGCCAGCTCGTCGGCCCAGATGGAGGCATCGTCCTGGCGCCCGAGCAGCACGGCCTCGTCGCCGGGGCGGACCTGGCTGTCGGGGCCGGCGTCCACGACGGTCAGGTTCATGGTGATGCGGCCCGCCACCCGGCAGCGGCGGCCGCCGATCAGAACCATGCCGCGGTTGGACAGGCGGCGGCTGTATCCGTCCGCGTAACCCACGTCGAGGGTTGCCAGGCAGGTCGCCCGGTCGGCCACCCATGTGGAATCGTAGCTCACCGGGAATCCCGCGGGCACGCGCTTGACCTGCAGCACACGGGTTTTCCACGACAGGAACGGCTGCGCGGGGACGGCTCGCTTTGCGGCGCGCGGGCCGTATCCGTAGAGCAGGATGCCGGGGCGGACGGCGGTCAGCTCCATTTCCGGCGCGTTGAGGATCCCGCCGCTGTTGGAGGCGTGCCGCATGGGAAGGGGTACGCCTCCCCGTTCGCAGGACGCCACCACTTGACGGAACCGGGCGCACTGCGTATCCAGAAAGGCACGGTCGGCGTTGTCGGACGAGGCGAAGTGCGTGCAGACTCCCTGCAAAGTCAGGCCGGGCAGCGTGGCGATCCGGCGAATCTGGGCGGCGGCCTGGTCCCACGGCAGGCCGAGTCGGCCCATGCCGGTGTCCACCTTGACGTGGACGGACAGGGGGCGTCCGGCTGTGTTCGCGGCGTGTGACAGGGCGTCTGCCTGCTCGGCATCCACCACGAGGGCGGCCAACCGGTTGGCCGCGCAGGCGGCGGCTTCGGCGGGCGGTGTGGCGCTCGTGAGGAGAATGTTCGCCTCCGGGAGGAGGTTGCGCAGCGGCAGGGCGTCGCCCACGTGCGCGACTGCGAACCACCGCAGGCCGCTTGCCCACGCCCGGCGGGCCACCGGCACGAGGCCGTGGCCGTAGGCATCGGCCTTGATCACGAAGACGATGTCCGTCTCGGGCCGCAGCGCGCCGCGCAGGGCGAGGATGTTGCGGGCGAGGGTGTCGAGATCGAGTTCGATCCAGGCATTGCGGTCGGCGGTCATCGCGCGTTACTTGCCGTGCTGGTACTCCACCGTGCCCTGGAACACGTGCACGGCGGGACCCAGCAGTGTCACGTCGGATACGCGGTCGCCGTCGATCGTGAAGTCCACGGTGACGACGTCGCCGCTGGCGGGGGTCAGTTGGACCGGCGGCGAGACGCGGCCCAGCCGGGCGGCCACCAGGGCGCTGGCCACCAGGCCGGTCCCGCAGGCCAGGGTTTCGCCTTCGACGCCGCGTTCGTAGGTCCGGACGCGGAGCGAATGCGGACCGGTAACCTGGATGAAATTGGCGTTGGTTCCGGCCGGGGCGAAGTCGGCGTGATAGCGGATGCCCGCGCCCAGCCGCTGGACGTCGCACGACGCGAGGTCGGCCGGTTCGACGACGGCGTGCGGAACGCCTGAATTGACGAATCCATAGGGGAGGCGCGCGTCTCCGAGCGTCAACGTGCGCCCCAGGCGCCAGTCTTTCGGTTCGGTCATCAGGAGCCGCACCTGCTCGCCGATGATCTCCGCCTTGAGAAGGCCGGCCTGGGTCTCGATGGTCATTCGTTGGGGCGCGGCGCCGATTTCGTGCGCGAGTCGGGCCACGCAGCGGGCGCCGTTGCCGCACATCTCGGCTTCGCCGCCGTCGGGATTGAAGAAGCGCATGCGGAAATCCGCCCGCGCCGAGGGCTGGATCAGCACGACGCCCTCGCAGCCGATCCCGGTGCGGCGCGCCGCGATGGCGGCGATCCACGCGCGGTCCGTTGCGGGAAACTGTCGCTCGCGATCGTCCACGAGGACGAAATCGTTGGCCGCACCATGCATCTTCCAGAAGGCGATCTTCACGGCGACTCCTTGATAATATCCTGCAACCATTGTGAGACGTTCAGCCGTCCGGGCGTGGGCTGGGCGAACGGAACCGTGGCGGGTTCGAGCATGACCAGTTCGGCCAGGATTCGCAGACCTTCGTCGAGCACGACGTCCGGGCGCTTCTTCTGCGCGGAATCGGGCGGTGTCTCGGCTCCGCCGTCCTCCGCGTCCTCCAACTGGCGTTGCAGGTCGGCCATTTCCTTCTCCGTCTGCGCCAGCTGGGTGCGGGCCGCCAGGTTCAACGGAAGCTCGTTGGTCTTGTTGGTTGTCTCGATCCGTTGCAGCAACTTGGCATAGGCCTGGAACTTCGGGTCGGCCTGGCGGCGTTTCTCGGAGTCCGTCTTCAGTCCCACGATCACCTTTTCCAGGCCGGCGGCGGGCGTGTACTGGACCGGCGGGGTCTGGCTCCAGGGGATGGCATAGGGGATCGCGTCCTCGCCGAGGTCCGGATAGACATCCAGCGGAGAAGGCACCAGAATGTCCGGCGCCACGCCGCGCAACTGGGTCGAACTTCCATTGATCCGGTAGTACATGGCATTGGTGACCTTGATCGCTCCGAGTTTGCCTTCCCGATCCAGGTCCAGAAGGGTCTGCACGGATCCCTTGCCGTGGGTCTTGGAGTCGCCGACGATGACGGCGCGGCCGTAGTCCTGAAGCGCGCCCGCCACGATTTCGGAGGCCGACGCGCTCAAGCGGTTGACGAGCACGATCATCGGGCCTCCGTAGACCACGCGCGGGTCCGTATCCGGCAGCACGCGCGGGCGGAAGCCCTCCTTGACCTGAACGATGGGACCGGTCGGAATGAACAACCCGGCCACCCGGACGGCCTCGAGCAACGAGCCCCCGCCGTTTCCGCGCAGGTCCAGCACGATGCCTTCGACCTTCTCCTTCTGGAGCGATTCGATGGCCGCCTCGATGTCGCGGGATACGCACTTCCCGTCCGTCCGTCCTTCGGCGCCCGCCTTCATGTCCATGTAGAACGCCGGCACGCGAAGGATGCCCAGCCGCCGGCTGCGCCCGGCCGGGTCGGCGGCGCTCTCCACGTCCGACTTGACGGCCTGTTCCTCGAGCTTCACCTCGTCACGGACCAGGTCCACGCGTTTGGTCGTCGTGCCCGTGGGGTCGGAAGCCGGGATGACCGACAGCCAGACCTGGGTTCCCTTCTCGCCGCGGATTTGGCTGACGACCTTGCTGAGGGGTAAGTGGAGCGTGTCGACCATCTCGCCCGGGGTCTGGCCGACGGCAATGATCTTGTCCCCCGGCACGAGGCGGATGCCGCGCGTGTCGCGAGCCGCGGGTCCGCCCGGGATCAGGCGGACGATTTTGGCCGCCCCGTCCTCCGCGCTGAGCATGGCGCCGATCCCGACGAGCGAGAGCTTCATCTCGATTCCGAAGTCCTCGACCACGGAAGGCGACATGTAGTCCGAGTGCGGGTCGTAGGCGCGGGCGAACGCCGAGAGGTAGAGCTGCACGAGCCAGTCGCTGTCGTTATCGTTCAGGATCGTTCGCATCTGCTGGTAGCGTTTGAGGATCCAGTCGGTTTGGGAGACGGCGTTGGTCGCGTTTGTTCCCGTTGCCCCGTTGGTCGGGGCGAGCGAGGCCGAGACCACGCGGGCGACCAGCTCGTTCTTGAGGCGCAATCGCCACAGGTTGTTCCATTCCGCCTCGTCGGCGGGCCAGGGCGCGTCCTTGCGTTTCCAGCGATACGTCTCGTCGGTCGTGAAGTCAAACGGTTCCCGGAGCCGGGCGGCGACGTAGTCGCACCGGTTGCGCATCCGTTCCTTGTACGTTTCGTAGGCGTCGAACGCGAAGGTGAGGTCGCCGTCCCGGAGGCGATCGCTCAGGGAGGGAATGGCCTGGCGAAGGCGGTCAATGTCGGGTTGCAGGAAGTACATATGCTCGTAGTCGAGCGCCTGGATGAAGTTTGTCCACGCCCGGCCGGCCATTGCCGCATCCAGCGCGTAGCGCATGATGTGTTCGCGCGGCAGCTGGCGGGCGAAGATCCGCGCGGTCTCCTGGTGCCTGGGTTTTGGGGTGAGTCGGGGAGGCGGCTCGGCAGCGGTGTGCGCTCGCGGCAGTGCGGACGTCGGTTGCGCGGCCGTCGTCTCGTCGGCGGCCCCTGCGGAAGCCGAGACGCGGGCGAGCCGCGCCGGGCGCGCGGCCGTTGGCGACAGGGCCCATGCGGCGCAGAGCGGAATCCCGGCGGACGCCGCGAGCACCATCAGCCATGCGACTGCAAGCCGTGTTCGATTCATGGTGAAACGTCTCTCATTATGTCTTGGAGCGGGTGCAAAAAGAAGCCGTTTCTTCCGGCCGTCTTCCCCGCATCCCGTCGCGGAGCTTCAGATCCGGTCAGGCGACTCGATGCCGAGCAGGTCCAGGCCCCGTTTGAGCACCGCAGCGACCAGGCCGCAGAGGCGGACGCGGCTTTCGCGGATGCCTTCCTCGGCCTTGAGGAAGGGAACGTTCTGGTAGAACGTGCTGTAGGTCTGCGAGAGCGCGTAGAGGTAGTCCGCCAGGAGGCTGGGCTTGTACAGGTGCGCCGCTGCCGTGACCACATCCGGGAACCGGATCAGCGCCATGGCCAGTGTCCGCTCGATGGGATCGGTGAACCGGATCGGGAACGTGTCCGGATCGTGGCCGGGAAAACGTTCGGCGTACTTGTCCCGGACGCTGGCGATCCGGGCGTGGGCGTACTGGAGATAGGGCCCCGAGTTGCCGTCCAGCGCCAGGGCCTTGTCCCAGGAGAACGTCACCAGCGTCTGGGGGTTCTGCGACAGGTCCGCGTACTTCACGGCGCCGATGCCGACGGCGCGGGCCACCGCTTTCTGCTGGTCGGGCGGCATTTCCGGGCTGGATTCCTGCACGATCGTGAGCGCGCGCGTTTCGGCCTCGTCGAGCAGCCGCTCGAGCCGGATCACATTGCCCTGCCGTGTGGAGAACGTGCCTTCCGGCAGGCGCATGAGCCCGAACCATACGTGATCCAGTTGCACCCCGCAACCCAGACGGCGGCACACCGCGAAGATCTGCCGGAAGTGGAGCTGCTGGCGTTCGTCCGTGACGTAGACGATTTTGGCCGGCGCGAACTCCTCGACGCGGCTGAGGACCGTGGCTACGTCCGTGGTGGCGTAGTTGAAGGCGCCGTCGCGCTTCTGCACGATGCAGACGGGAAGTTTCTCTTCTTCCAGGAAGACGACGAGCGCGCCTTCGCTCTCGCGCGCCAGGCCGGCGTCCTTGAGGCGCCGGATCACGCCGGGCAGCCGGTCGTTGTAGTGACTTTCGCCGCGGACGAAGTCGAACTGGATGTCGAGCCGGTGGTAGATCCGGTCGAACTCGCGCAGGCTCTGGTCCACGAACTGCCGCCACAGAGCGAGGTCCTCGGCGTCGCCCGCCTGCAGTTTCACCAGTTCCTGCCGGCAGGCATCCAGCCACGATTCGTCCGTCTGCGTTTCCTCGTAGCTGCGCACGTAGCAGCGTTCGAGTTCCTCGACCGGGGTCTCGGCCAGGGCCTTGGGATCGTGAAACCGGCGGAAGCCCTTGATGAGGATGCCGAACTGCGTGCCCCAGTCGCCGATGTGGTTGTCGCTCACCACGCGGTAGCCGAGGAACCGGTGCATGCGATCGATCGCGTTGCCGATGATCGTCGAACGGATGTGGCCGATGTGCATCGGCTTGGCGACATTCGGGCTGGAGTAGTCGACAACGACGGTCTTGCCCGCGCCGGCGCGGGGCGCACCCAGGGCCGGATCGAAGCCCATGGACTCCAGCCGCGCAATCAGCCACTCAGCCTTGAGGTGGAGGTTCAGGAAGCCGGGGCCGGCGATTTCGATGCGGTCCACGGCCGGGTGCGGTTTGGCGCTGGCGACGAACGCCTTGGCGATCTCGCGGGGCGGCTTCTTCAGTTGCCTGGCCAGCGGCATGGCCGCGTTGCACTGGTAGTCGCCGAATTCCGGATTGGCGGTCGGCGTCACGGTGACGTCCGACAGATCCGTTACGCTTTCTCCAAGGGCGGCCCTGAACGAGTCCGCTGCCCAATCCGAAAGTTCGTCAACCACGGTACGCGTGAAGGGGGAAGTCATGGCGCAGGACCATACCCGCTGGCCGTGCTGCGCTCAAGCCGATTTCCAGCGGGGCTAGCGCTTCTTGCTTGTGGGCGGCGGGAAGAGGCTCCCGTAGCCCGGCGTCGGCGCCTCGCCGGTTTCTTTGGAATGATTCCAGTCAAGCGCCGTGGCCGGCGTCTTCCAGCCGCGATTCGGCGCCTTGTCGTTCTCGTTAGCGCGCCCCGTGTTGGGCGTCGTCATCGGCATTTCCCAAGGCGAAGGCTTTCGGAGGGTGCGGTCGTCCGTGTCACCGAGTATCGAACGGACCCCCGGTTGGGCGGGCCGCTCCGGCGAAAGCCGGAACGCGGCGTCCGGCTCGTCGCCAAGGGAGGAAGGTAACCAAGGCGCCGGGTCGGTGGTTCGGGTCGGCGTTGGGGTCGTCTTGGCCCGACGGTCGCGAAGGTCCTGGTCGAGCCAGCCCCACCCCTTTTCCGCGTCGTTTGCCCGCCGGTCGCTGCGCGGGGTCAACAGCACAGGCCCGGGCTGTCCGTCGCTCGTGCCAGGCAAAAGGCGACGTTTCGGAATCCCGAGATTGACTGCGTTTTCCGGCGGCAAGACTGTCTTTTCGATGCGGACAGCCGGCGCGTCGTCGACCGCCGCGAAGCGCAGGGCGGCGTACCCCGGTCGGATCCGGTCTACGGGGGCGGCTGCACGAACCGCCGCCTCGTCCCAGGACGGCCTGGCGACGGGCGTCTGGCCGCGGCTTCCGATCAGCAGGCATACCCCCAGCACGGGCGGAAGCCAGGCGATGAATTTCTCTCCGCTCATGAACTTGCTCTGGTTGAACGGAAAACGCCTTTCCTTCGCGATCGGTCCGGAAGCCCGGCGCGTTTCCGATCACCGCCATTCTACGCTGTAGTACCGTCAGGGCAAACTCTTTCCCCTAGCAACCCTTCAGTCACGAGGGGACCCCAGGTAGGGCGGTTTCGCCGAAACCGCCCTACCTGGCGACCCTCGCGTGACTGAACGGCTGGAATGGAACTGGTGACAGTTCCGTCCGGTCCGCGTACCGGAATTCTCACGAATTCCGCTCC
>Ga0172375_10012193_pt1 | contig 10803 bp, 9 predicted proteins | sample LakKiv1m_FD_114537 | JGI IMG/M metagenome (GOLD analysis project Ga0172375, IMG submission 114537) | Freshwater microbial communities from Kabuno Bay, South-Kivu, Congo - kab_092012_11.1m | ecosystem: Environmental > Aquatic > Freshwater > Lake | place: Democratic Republic of the Congo...
CGATATTGATGAAAACGATGCCTGGCGGTTCAAACCCGCAACTCGGGCCGTGGCCTCCCTGCGGGGCAACCGCGACCTCAAGACCGACTTGAACTTCGTGCGGGTAGAGCCCTATGTCACGCCCAAAACCTCCCTTACGGGCAGCAGCACGGAACGCGTCGACACCCGGGTGCTGCAGGTAATCTACAGCTTTGACCCCCATGCCCTGGTTGCCTTTGTGGGACAACAGATGGATGTCTTCATCGAAACCCCTGAAGTGCCGGTCCGTCTCTCTCCGGATCTCCCGGTGGCTTCGGCAGGAGGACGGCATTGAGTCCGCGAGTGTTAGGAATTGTCTGGCTTGCCTTAATGTTGGGCGGCTGCGCGGTGGGGTCGAACTACCAGCCTCCGGCGCTAAAAGCCCCGGTCCGGTGGACGGAAAGCCAGGAGCAGGCGAAGACCACCTGCGCCCTGGAGGAGATTGCCTGGTGGAAGGTATTCGGCGATCCGATGCTGGACCGGCTCATTGCAGACGCGGCGAAATCCAATCTCGACCTGGAACAGACCAGGGCGCGTATCGTCCAAGCCCGGGCCAATGTTACCGCGGCCGGGGCTGCGCTTCTGCCTACGGTGGAGGCTACCGGCTCGGTAACCCGCAGTCAGGGCGGCATCAATACGACTACCTCCTCAACCCCGTCCTCTGTTGCCACCGCGGCGGGTACCATCTTCCAAGCCGGATTCGACGCCAGTTGGGAAATCGATGTCTTTGGCGGCACCAGGCGCGGCATTGAGGCTGCCCAAGCGCGATACAATGCCAGCGTCGAGAACCTGCGGGACACCCTCCTGACTCTGATGGGCGATGTCGCCAAAAACTATGTGGCGTTGCGGGCCAGCCAGGCCAAACGGGAGATTATCCGCCGCAACGTGGCGGCCCAGCAGGAAACCGTGGAGGTCACCCGGGAACGACACAGACTCGGGCTGACCAGCTATCTGGACGTGGCGCAAGCCGAGGCGCAGAAGTCTACCACTGCATCGGACCTCCCGACCATTGAGGCCTCTATTAAAGAGTCGATTCATCGTCTGGGCATCTTGCTGGGCAAGGAGCCCAACGCCCTCAAAGATGAATTAACGACGTTACGGCCCCTTCCGAAAGCTGTGGACCGGCTGTCCACGGGCCTGCCTTCGGAGTTGCTGGCCCGCCGGCCCGACCTGCGGCAGACGGAGCGGCAACTGGCGGCCGCCTCCGCAGACATCGGCGTGGCCACGGCCGACCTCTATCCCAAGTTCGATCTGACCGCGGCTTTGGGAGTGCAGAGCAGTACGGTTTCGAAGCTGTTCAACATATCCAATGGCCGGTACTGGTCCCTAGTTCCAGGGGTCACCTGGAATCTCTTCGACGGCGGCAAAGCCCGGGCTACGGTGACCAATAAACGGGCGGTCTTTGAAGAGAACTTGGCCAAGTACCGCGCCTCATTCCTCAACGCCTTAGAAGACGTAGAGAACGCCTTGGCCGCCTATTATGCGGAGCAGACCAAGCGCCAAATTCTGGCCGACTCGGTCCGCGCCGACGTAGAAGCCGTAGCTTTGGCCAATGAACGCTACCGCAGGGGACTTACCAACTTCCTGGATGTCTTGACCACCGAAAAGAACCTATACAGCGCTCAAAGCAGCTTGAATCAATCGGAAGCCAACCTCCTCACCAATCTCATCTCCCTGTATAAGGCCCTGGGCGGTGGTTGGGCTGCGGCCGAAGTCAGGGTGGTGGCGAGTCAGGTTTCACCGGAGACGAAGCGTTGAGGAAATTTCCCGGATCAAAACGGATCATATCTTTAACAGGACACCTGACTCCGGTACCGGCCTGTTAATGGAATTTATTGTTATGAAACGAAGCAATGTCAGGATGACCGCTTGGATGCGGGTTTCCGCTCTGTTTCTGGTTTTGCCGCTCGTCATCGGCGGCACCAGCGTTATGGCCACCAATCCTACGGAAACTCTGAAAAGATTCACTATTGAGGTCTTGGCCATCTTGAATAATCCGGCTTACCGGACACCAGCCCGGCGGTGCAACATGATGGATTTATTAGGAAAGATTGCAGACCGCTATTTCGATTTCCGGGAAATGGGCAAAAGGTCTTTAGGAGATGCCTGGAATCACTTGAGCCAGACTCAGCAAGACGAATTTGTGGAGCATTTCACTGCGCTTTGGAGAAATTCCTACTCCCGGATCATTTTCACCTTTCCCAAGGCCAAGGTGTCATATCTGCCGGAAATCCACTACAGTGACCACGTCGAAGTGCCCGTTGTCGTCCGGCCTCCCAATGACAAGATTACCTTGATTTTTCGGATACGTAAAGAGGACGCGACGTGGAGGATCTATGACGTGGTCATCCAGGAAGTGAGCCTGGTTGACACCCATCAGCGGCAGTTTGCCCGGTTCATCCAGCAATCCTCTTTTCCTAACCTGCTGAAAGTTCTCAAGGGCAAGATCCAGCAAGCCCAATTATTAAGTCGTTTAATGCAACCAGACCAAACTGCTGGGGAGGACAAGAATGCCGAACATTGACTTGAGATCACCCTGTTATTGGTTAACCGGATTGATTTATATCGCAGTGCTGGCCCTGGCTCCGCAGGTGTGGGCCCAACCTTCTGGCATGGGCAAGGGTGGCGGCATGGGCGGCCTCATGGGTGGCGGCGGTATGGGTGGAGGTCCCGGTGAGGACGGCCCCGGCGGCGGCTCCAAACGGCAAGCTCCTCTAAAGTTCGATATGCGCAAAGCCACCACGATTACCGGCCGCATAGAGAGTCTGGGGAGTTACAGGCTGGCCAGTTGGCAGGCTATGACCGGCATGGCGATCCAGGGAATCATGCTCAAGACCGACCAAGGCAATATCGAGGTTTACTTAGGCCCGCCGTCGTATGTGACCAAGCAGAAGTTTATCCTGCAGAAAGGCGACACCCTGGAGGTGAACGGCTTCAAGGTTTTCCATGGGGATAAGCCTGCTTTTTTCGCAGCCAAAGTTAAGAAGAACAACCAGACGCTAGTATTACTGGATGAGCACGGGTCCCCGCTTTGGCAGCAACAGGAGGCCGGCGGAGCAAACTCTGAAAGAGGCAGGCACGGTGGCAATGATCCCAGCCAGGCAGGGGGCGGGATGATAGGAGCCGGAGGTATGGGCCGGGGTAGATAAAATGCTCAACACGGGAAATTTCAGGCCGGAGCACATAGCCGCTAGAGGCGTTCAGACCCGTTGGGGAAACGTTATGCATGCCTATTACGAAGACTTAATATGGTTCGTTCGTCAACGGTGGTCCGCGGGTAATAACAATTTGGGGAAAACTAACGAAATTACCGGGACTTTCTTGCCGCCGCCTCCCTTACTCGAGAGTCTTTTTTCCACCTGCTATCAAGCCAGCATGTTGCGGGAAGAAGAACGGCCGGTGCAGGTCCGCCTGGTGCTAGCCGACCCGGAGTTGTTTCCTGCGGCCGGCGTTCCGCCTTTAGGACTGCACCGTCAGATGTTTGCCCAACCCCGGCCTTGCGATGAGACGGAGCTGCGCAAGCTCTCTCCTGCGGTAGACTTCTCCCGTTCCCTGATCGGGGTCAGCTTAAACGCCGACGATGAATGGGAGATCTGGGGGATTGTGCATTCCGGCACCCGCTGGCTCCAAGCTTATTGCGGCGGACGCAAGGTTTCCCCGGTCTTTCCCGACGTGCCGGTCATCCTGGTGAGCGGCCCCGGACGCCTGGCAGTGCTCAAAGGTACGGAAACCTTAGCTACCTTGGTGGAAGGGCGCATCGTCACCCCTGACATTAATGTCTTCGAAGCCCGCTGGATCAAGGAATATTTTGCTGAGCTGCGGTCGGAAATGCTGACCTACCTGGCCTCGTCCAATGGGGGCAGCCAGAAATGGAGCACCATTCTCGATCCCAATCTGATCGGTATCATCGGCAAACACCAGGCTATGCGGATTATCAGCACCATGCGCGAATCCCGGCAAGGGGGCACCCTCCTCTATCTCCCGCACCAGCGCCTGGAGGAATTCACTGCCAAAAACCCCTTCATTTCCATCAAATATCAATTCCGGGACGATGAAACCAGACAGCGCCTGGTCAAGCTCATGTTCGAGACCCTCACTGGGTTGATCGAAACCTACAGCCACGAAACCCCCCAGGGCAAAAAGCTGGGATGGCAGGAGTACGTCGCCAATAACAGCAGCATTCTGGCCCTCTTGGAAGAAGCGGTATTCGAAGCCGCGCACCAGGTGGCCGATTTCGCCGCAGTGGATGGCGCCGTGGTGCTCAGCAACCGAAACTACATGTTGGGCTTTGGGGGCATGATCAAAGGGGATTTCGACCAGGTCAACATCGTGGCCCGGGCCCTGGATGCTGAAGGAGAACAGTGGCTGGCAGAACCTACGGAGAGTGTGGGCACGCGGCACCGTTCCGTTTATTACCTCTGTCACCAGATTCCTGAAGCCTTTGGAATCGTGATCTCTCAGGACGGCAACGTCCGCTTTATCAAGCGGCTCAATGGCCGGGTGACCTATTGGGAGCAGGCTGTCTCTTTCGCTCTGAAAATTTCATGATTCGCTAATAAAGAGGAAAGTCCATGTCCAATTTTTTTGTCGGCACCTTGGTGGGGTTTTTTCTTGGGGCCCTGGTTATGTTTGTAGGTCTGGGGATAATCTGTCTCTACCTCGCAAAACGTGGGGAGCGAAACCCTCCGGCTGGACCGCGAGCTGCCCTGGGAACCCAAAACGATTGCGAGGATGCTCCCTTTTCCACAAACCATCCCTATATATCTCCCGTCCGGGGTCCTGTAAGAACCGGGGGCCTGCATGATTAAACCGCGAAGAACCAAGGGAAGGTTAAGGGCAGGTGAAGAGCGCTACCGCCGCTTCATGAGTATGTTAACGGACGCGGTCCTGATGCATTGCGGCGGCAAGTGTGTCTTTGCCAATGCGGCCGCCGCCCGTCTCTTCGGGGCTGCGTCCCCCAAGGAAATGCTGGGTCTGGATGTCCTCGATCTGCCTCATCCGGACTTCCGGGAATTCGTCCAACAAAGGATCAATTTAGCCTATGGCGGAGAGCTCGAGAAACTTCAAGAAATTAAAATCCTGCGACTGGATGGCCATCCTGCTGAGGTTGAGATCATGGCACTGGCAATCACTTATCAGGGTCTCCCCGCGCTCCAGATGGTCTTAAGGGAAAAGACCTTTCTCCGATTAGGGGAAGAGGTCCACCGCGAGTGTGACAACCGCCTGAGCCAGGTAACTGCCAGGCTGCAAGCCTTGGAGAATTTGACCGCAGGCGTGTCCCATGATTTAAACAATGCGATCATGGCCATCTTGGGTAACATCGATCTGGCGGCTATGGCTACCTCGGACGGAAAGGAGTTGTGGGACCGGCTGGCGGCTGTTGAACAGGGCTGTTATCAGGCCAAAGAAATGGTGAAACAACTTGAAACCTTCGCCAAAGGCGGGACCCCCAAAAAAAAGCCTCAGGATCTTGTCAAGATTCTCAAGGAGTCAGCCAGACAAACCGTGACTTGCTCCCAAGCCTGTGTCGAATTCTCCCTACCGGAGAATTTGTGGCAGGTTGAGGCGAACCTGGGGCAGATGTATCAGGCATTCGGCAATCTCTTCATCAATGCGGCCCAAGCCATGCCCGCCGGAGGCGTGATCAGGGTCCAGGCGAAAAACCTGAACGAAAAGGAAGCGTCAGACCAGTCTCTGCCGGCCAGAAAATATGTAATGGTAACCGTGGCGGACCAGGGCACGGGTATTGGCCCGGAAAATTTGAGCCAGGTTTTTGAGCCTTACTTTAGCACCAAACCGAAGGGCTGCGGTTTGGGGTTGGCCACGGTCCATACCATTGTTACCAATCATCACGGCTATATTCTTGTCGAGTCGAAGTTAGGAGAAGGCACCACTTTCCGGGTCTTTCTTCCTGCCGCTGGCCAGGAAGTGCTCCCGGTACTCTCGGAGAAGAGAGAGTTGCTTGTCGGGCAGAGCTGATCCAAGAGCATTACGTCCCAAATCCGATCCCTTTCAAACTTACAGTCAGATGGCGCTAACTTAGTGAAAGAGGCTTTTAGTCTTGGGCAAACTGACTCCCGCTTAATTCATTAATTTAAGATTCATAGCAGCTTTTTCATATATTTCCCAGGTTGCTTGAAAGGCAGTCTCAAAAGAGCGCTCCTGGACAGATTGGCGGGCCGCCCGGCCCATGCCCTTGAGAAGAGCCGGGTCAGTCAGAAAAGCCTCAATCGCTACCCTCAGACTATCGGCATCGTTGCCGGGAACAATGAACCCGGTTTTCCCAGGAATCACATTTTCCTGCGGTCCTCCGGAATCGCTGACGATCACCGGTATTCCCGATGCCTGGGCTTCCAGCACCACGTTGCCAAAAGTATCGGTGGTGCTGGGGAAAACGAAAAGATCGCAAGACGCAAACACGGTGGCCAGATCTTCTCCTCCCAGGTAGCCGGTAAACACACAGGGGGTACCGGCCATCTCCTGCTGCATGCTCTTCAGGTAAGGGCCATCCCCCACCACGATGAGATGGAGATGCGGGTGGCGTTGGCATAACGATTTGAACACCTGACCCAACAGCTCAAGGTTCTTCTCTCTTGAAATCCGGCCCACATAGAGGAGCTTCAGACCTTCCTTAATGGAGTAGTGGCTTTCCAGATAGCCATTACGCTTGGTTGGATGAAACAGCGACAGGTCCACCCCCCGTGGAAAAACCTGCATTTTGTGAGGATCGATGCCATGTTGTTGCAATTCTACCGCAGTGCTCTGGGAGGGCACGAAAATGAGGTCAAGTTGGTTATAAAACCACCCTATATATTTCCACATAAAATGGTGGATAGCGCTGTCTTCCGTCAGATACTGAGCATACTGGGGTAACGCAGTATGGTAGGTCCCCCATAACGGCAAGCGTAGCATCCTAGCGATGGCCAAGGCCGCAAGGCCCATGGGGCCTGGAGTCGCCGCCTTGATGTGGGTGATATTCTGCTCATAACAATAGTGCAGCATCTCCAGGACCGGCGGGTGAAACAACTTCTGCTCAGGATATTCCGGCAAATGAAACACTCCCACCGGATTGAAGTTCCGTACTCCCTTCTGGTGGGGGCGAGGCGCCTTGTCACAGGTGACCACAGTATAATCTTTATTGGTACGATTAGCGGCTTCCACCTGCCGCCTTAAAGAAAGTCCCACGCCATTCACTTCATAAAAAGTGTCGGTGAAGTGAGCCAACCTTATAGTGGGTGTCTCATATTCCTTGCTGGACTCCTTTGAAAAAAAGGTGCTGACAATCTCCTCACCAAGGCACCGGTCTCTGGCAAATGAGGAATACGCTGCAAAGTAAGGAGCTAATCCCAAATAAATTAAGCCGCTGGAAGTAACGGAGTTAACCAAGTCGACGAGATTGGCATCCAAAAGTGATTTCCTAAAGTTTTTATGGAATTGCTTCAAGATATTATGGGAAATCTCATTAAGTATCTGCATCCATTGTTTTCCAGGATTGCCATTGGGCTGTGCATAGGTCATTTTACTGGCTTCATGAGTTATGAGAGAATAAATAGTGTCAGACTGTGTGGCGGGTTTAAAAAAGTTTCTGATCTTATGTTTAATATAATGGAATTTGGGTAAAGATTTTTTTCCATTCAGATTTACTAAAAGGTATTTTTCAAAGAAATTGATGAAGAGATTAGAGTTAGCATATTTAGCTAAGTTATATTTTTCTCGATAGTATTGATAGGCAATACTATACAAGTTGTGAGCCAGGGTTACAGGGTTGGAAGCCTTACCCATTGGCTGAGCTTTGCCGGTGTTAAGGTCGTTAAGAAAATGTTTTAAGGTCGAGGCGCTTTTGGCTTGGGTGTATGATCTGGCAATATTGAGGGAACTATGGTCATCCGAGCCTGAGGTAAAGTACTTAACCCAAGGCTCGCCAAAGGCTGGGGTTATCCGATGTTTCTCCTGCATTATCTCCAGGTCTTGGGAAGTCATCAGGGAGAGCACTGTCTTGAGCCAATCATTCAACTGGGCATCCCGGCCACCGTTGAGTTCGAGGGTCTTAAACAGGAGCAGAAACTGCTCAAAATGTTCCAGATTCAAGCGATTATTCACCGCCCAGAGGGGATGAGCCAGGCTATGAATGATCCGGTTTTCTTGCAGGTAGGCCACCAAATCATGGATATTTTCCCTGGCCTTTTGGATATCCCGATGTTGTGATTCATTGATGTCATACACCAATACATGGGCTTTGCAGCCATCCTCCGGAAAATACGTGGTGACTTCCTCACTGATAAACGTATCAGGCAAGTCAGCAATTTCCAGGGCGCCCTGAATGGTATTGTGATCCGTAATAGTTACCAGTGACATGCCCCGCCCCTTGGCGATGTTATATAAGGTTTTGGACTGGGTATAACACTCCTGGCAATCCAGTTTTTGGAGCACCCACTGTGACGGACGGGTGGAATACCTGGAATGCACATGCAAATCGATCTTCACGATTGCCCCCTTTTTAAGTGATCTTTATGCAATGAGAATTGATTCTCCGCCCCGGACTTGGTCTCCCGGCCTCACCATGATTGCCATTTCTTCCGTAACCGGCACGATCAGGTCAACCTGAGAACCGATGCGGATCATGCCGAAAATCTTGCCTTTGCTTAATTGGTCCCCGGGGCCAAAGAAGCTTTCAATGCCGTGAACACTTTTTCCAGCAATTTGAACAACATAGTAGGATAAACTTTTCCCTTTAAATATTCCGCTGAATTTGGTGACGGTGCGCTCGTTGCTCATAATATGGGCAGATTTTTTATAAAAGGGAGGACGCTTGAACAGGGTGCGCCAATGCATGGACCCCATACAAAGGTTTTTGAAAAGCGGTGGATGGTGGCGCATAAAGTCCACTTTCCCCGCCAGCGGCACCCGATTGTAATGGACATTGAAAGGGCTCATAAAGATGCCGATTAACACCTTGGGCACCTTCAGGTCATCCCGCACAATATCGTTGATCTTGGCGGATAAACCCTTCTTAATGGTGATTACTTCCTGATCCGGGTGTACCGACTTCACATAGACCACCGTACCGTCGGCGGGGCTCACCATGTTGTCCCCAGGGGGAGGAACCCGGGGAGGATTGCGAAAAAACCAGACGTAGCGCCAATACAAGTATCCGAAGAGCGTAAGGGTGAGGATCGACAAGGATACGAATATCGCAGTCAATGCAGTTGCTTCCAGGCATTGGGATCTATAACCCTGATTAATGCCACGCCGGAGGAGAATGGAAAATTGATGACTTCAAAGGCTTCTTCATGGCGTTTAAGAAACTTCAGCCATTTTTTTACCCCAGCGTGGTTGAGCAACTCTCTGATGTAGATATTGGTATCGTGGAGGAATATGTACGTGTTTTTATGGGAGCGTTCCAGCACCTTTATAAAGTCATACTTGACATCTTTATAGGCATGACTGCCATCGATAAAAGCCAAATCCACGGGAGGCACCTTTAGGTCTTGATATGCCGGGAAAAACTCATCGCTGCGCAGTTTGTGGTGGGTAATGAGCCGGTCAATCCCAAAACGCTGGAAGTGGGTTTTAACGGCAGAAGGCTCATTCCACATGCCGCGCCCCCCGATCGTATTGAAAGGTCCGTCTTTTAAGAGCGAGTAAGCCGGGTCGACAAAAGTGAGCTTCCCGCTGCCGTTGTCTTTCAAGGCAAGGGCCAGACAGACCACACTAAATCCATACCCTGAACCGATAACCAGGGTGTGTTTGGGTCTGATGCCTCTGGCCACCCCATAATAGATAAAGCCGAACCCTAAGTTGAGAGTTTTGGCATTTTCATGGTGACCAAAAGGTTTGGCAAATCGGAGAATATCTTTTAAAAGATCGTCACTAAGGCTGAAACCTTCCACTCTTATCCCCCCCCTTATCATGGTTAATATTATTTTGTAAATTAAACAACAGATTGTGACTGGCAAATAGCGATTAAGCTGCCTCAATATTAAGAAAGAAGAATAGAGGTTACATATTTCATTATCATGTTGAGAGCATTAATTTTTGATTAATTCTTAAGAAGGGAACTAATGTAATTAAGTGAAAAACGGGGGTATAAGCGCCGGTAAGATTTTCGTTACAATTTAATTTTGATTATATGTGCTTGACTAAGTTGGAGGCTTTCAAGTGTTGCCAGATAACGCTTCACGAAAGTGCCAAGTCAATGGACTGGTTTGGGGAAATATCTCCATTGGGCGGTTCGTCAAGGATGACCTCTCGCACAATGCTGCCTAGTTCCTGGCGTAAAGTCTCAAGACAGGCTCGCCCTTGGGGCGTCAGTTCATAATATTTTCGCACTCGCCCTTTAAATATCCTAATCCGGCTCCGCAAGAAATCCACCTTCTCAAGGCCGTGCAACATGGGGTAGAGACTTCCCGGACTGATGTCATAACCCCGTTGGCGCAGGTACTTGCTGAATCTGCCACCATACAAAGGGGCCAACCCGGCTTGATGCAGGACAACCAATTTAACCACGCCATGCCAGAACGCCTGGCCAATCTGCTTTTGGTTATTCATACCTCTTATTTAGATATATATCGATGAGGCAACAATTTGAGGGAGGTTATGTTATGATTATTTTTTTATGAGGCTTTAATTTTCCTATTGTTAAGGCTTGATTAGCGACAGCAAATTAGTGTTATTTTATGAGACTAATTTTAATTATCTTTTTGAAATTACAGATGGTTACATTTTATACTAGAATATGTCTAATCAGTTGTTGTATTTTCAAATTTAATAAAATAATCGACGATA
>Ga0172375_10012196_pt1 | contig 10802 bp, 10 predicted proteins | sample LakKiv1m_FD_114537 | JGI IMG/M metagenome (GOLD analysis project Ga0172375, IMG submission 114537) | Freshwater microbial communities from Kabuno Bay, South-Kivu, Congo - kab_092012_11.1m | ecosystem: Environmental > Aquatic > Freshwater > Lake | place: Democratic Republic of the Congo...
CTCACATCATTCCTGTCTCTTGTACAAGATTCCCAAACTGAATTGATCCTCCAGACCTTCATTGATCGCCTGCTTCAGGTTCGACGGATCATGCTTCTCCGGGAGCGGGTGAACCCATTGCTTGAGATGGTCCCACGTCTTGTACTCTTTGTCAAAAGTCACACAGGAGGTGTACACGTGAAAAAAGGAAAACCCCTTGTGCCCTATCCCCTGCATCAGGGCGTTCGCAATGCCCTCCGGATCTCCTGCGAAAAGCCTTGCCACAAAGGAAGCGCCGTACGACAGAGCCAGGAGAGTGGCATTCAAAGGAGCTTCCCGGCTCCCCTGTGGCGAAACCTTTGTTTTGAAACCGACAGGCGAGCTGGGGGAAGGCTGGCCCTTGGTGAGGCCATAGATCGAGTTGTCAAAAAGAAGATAATTGACATCCACATTCCTTCTCGCGATGTGAGACAGATGCCCTCCTCCGATCCCCAAACCGTCTCCGTCTCCTCCCACGGCAAAAACAGTGAGCTCAGGATTCGCGAGTTTCACCCCTGTTGAAACGGGAAGAGTTCTTCCGTGAACCGTGTGAAGGCCGTAAGTGTCTGTAAAAAAGGGATAGCGCCCGGCGCACCCGATGCCTGAGACAACGACGATCTTGTGGTGGGGGAGCCCGAGTCGCTGAATGGCAGCGTTCAAACCCTGGTGAATCCCGAAGTACCCGCATCCGGGACACCAGGTCGGCAGGTTCGGAGACCGAATGGAGAACACCTTCGAGTCCGCGATTTTCTTCACCTGTTCAGCAAGAACTCTACCGGATGTTTTCATATCTCAGCCTCTCAACAATCGATGAGCAACTCAGACCTGACCGCTTCAGTGTTTGTGCAAAGTGTCCGTTGTCCGTCGTCAGTTGTCCGTTGCCTGCCACTTGTCGCTTCTCGATGCACGCTCTCGGGATGTTATTCCAACGGACCATGGACCACGGACTACGGACAACCTGCGACCTGCACCCCACAAATATCACCCCACCCCGATAATCGCCTTCACTTTATCGAGTATCAAATTGGATGACATTGGCATTCCCGTTGTCCGGTTGAGCCTGACCACGTCTTTTCCATAAAGATGCCCGATCAGGTTAGCAAGCTGCCCCTCATAATTGAGCTCGGGAATCAGGATCTCATTGCATCGCTTCATAAAAGCTCGGATAGCCTCGGCGTGATACGGGAAAAGGCTTGTCACCTTCAATGCCCCTACCTTGATGCCTTCCTGCTGGGCTCTCAGCACGGCATCGAGGGCTGACCCAAAAGTCGATCCCCACGCGATCACCCCAACATCCATGGTATCGCCGATAGAGAATTCCACAGGCTCCGGCAGATCCTTCAAGGCTCCCTGAATCTTTCGATGCCGCTTCTCCGTCATCTTCGAATGGATCTCGGAAGAGTAATCCGGCCTTCCCTTCTCCGTGTGCTCCAGTCCCGTGGCGTCGAAAAGATACCCCTCTGTGCCAGGTATCGCTCTGGGGGATATCCCGGATTCCGTAACTTTGTACCGCTCGTATCGCCCCCGGCTCGATTCCTCGGGATTCACATTCCGGTCCGCTCGCTGCTCTACCGACGCGGCAGTCAGGTTCACCTTCTCGACACGGTTGTTGAGAAAGAAGTCCGTGAGCACAATCACCGGGGTCTGATATCGCTCGGCCAGCTGGAAGCTTTTCAGGGTGAACTCATAACATTCCTTGACGTTGGTGGGCGCAATGACGATCCGAGCAGAATCCCCTGGCCCTCCAAAAACCGCCGCGTGCAGATCAGACTGTTCGGTTTTGCTCGGGAGGCCCGTGGCAGGCCCGCCCCTTTGAGCGTTGATGATGACGGCAGGCGTTTCAGACATGACCCCGTGGGTGATGAGCTCGGTCATCAGGGCAAATCCAGGGCCCGAGGTGGCTGTCATGGCCCTTTTCCCTGCAAAAAAGCTTCCCAGCACCGCGCCGATGGAAGCGATCTCGTCCTCCATCTGCATGACTTTCCCTCCCTGCTCGGGCAAAGTCTTGGCCAAGTACTCCATGATCGGCGTCGCCGGGGTGATGGGATACCCGAAGTAGAGTTTGAGCCCTGCATCGAGTGCTCCTCGGGCAACGGCTTCATTTCCCGAAATGAGGATCTTTTCCTCCTTTTCCGGCTCAGGCATGGTGAGAACCGGCCGCTCTCTCTCCTTGAAGGTCTCCGAGGCGTGACGGTATCCGGCGTCGAAGCTCCTGAGATTGGCATCGAGGACTTTTTCTCCCTTGGCCTTGAACTTCTTGGTGATGACGTCATGGAAATGCCGGGGCAAAACGCCGAAGATCGCGGCAAAACCGCCCAGGGCCGCCAGGTTTCTGCCCCTCGTGCTTCCCGATGCCGACGCAGCCAGGTCCGAGAACGGCATTCCGAACAGTCGCGCATCGGGCTCCACATGAGCCGCAATCGAGGCTCCTTCTTCCACATAAGACGGAGGCTTGCTGTCGAAGAGCACCACCGCCTCTTTGGCGAGAAACGGGGTCCTCGACTGAGACTCCTTGTCATCCAGCGAAATAAGGACATGGGTTTTGTCGCTCAAGGCGAGCATTTCCTGATCGCCGATGCGCGAATGAGTAACGCAACGGCCGAAGCCCCGAATCTCGGCCGGGTAGGAATCAAAAGCCAGCACGGAGAGACCGGCCCTGGACATGGCTTCGTTGAGGATTCCGCCGGCCGCAATGGTGCCGTCCCCCGACATCCCGCATATTTCGATGGTCAAATCCACTGTTGCCATGTCAAAACTCCGTCCACCACGAGGTATTCATCCTGATGCCCTGTACCTCGAAAACACACTTCCCGGCTCCTTCGGCCTTCACCGTATTGCCTACGAGATTCAGGGCCGCCGTGCGGCCCAACTCGAGGGCATTGTCATGTCCAACGGAAACCCAGTAGTCGCGCAGGCCCGGATGGTAGATCTGCGCACAGTCCCCCGTGGCATATACGCCTTTGAAACCCGTGTTCAGGTATTCGTCCACGAGGATGCCGCGGTCCAGCCTCAGGCCCGATCCTGCCAGAAACCGCACATCCGGGCGAAGGCCGAAAAAGGCTCCGATCATGCCCACGCGAACGGTCTCACAACCGACTTGGACCTCATAGTCGCGATTCCCTTTTCGGCTGATCCCTTTCAACCGCTGATCCACCAGGACCGCCACCCCCTTTTGCCGGAGCCGATGGGACATTTCCTCGAAAAGCGACAGGCTCCACCGCAATGGCCAGAAAGCCTCCTCAGTCACCATGAAGACCACTTTCTTGCCCAGGCTTAAGAGGGCCTTGGTGACGGCCAGCGAGGTGAGATCTCCCCCCATCATCAGCACTGAGTCTACATGGGAGACTTCCTCCCTCCAGACTCTGGCCTGTTCCAGTGTCTTGAGGGTGAACATCAGGTCCTTGAAAATCCGAAGAGGCTCAGGGATCCTCGGCTTCCCACCCAGAGCAAGGATGAGGCCGCTGAAGCGAAGCATCTCCTTGTGATCGAGAACGAGTTCCCTCTGGACGGGATTCAGGGCGACCACCTTCTGTCCGCTTCGAAACTTGATGCCCATCTTTCTATAGTCTTCCACGGGACACACATAGAGGGCCTCTTCCTGGATGTTGCCACTGATCCACTTGGGCAAGAGGTGGGGCCGGTAACACCCGCGCGGTTCCTTGCTGACCAGGGTGATGCGCGCGCCCGGCGCCTCCAGTCGCAAGGTCACTGCGGCGTGGTGACCTGCCGGACCGTTCCCGATCACGATGAAATGCTCCTCAGACATGGTCCCCTCCCTGCGCCATCCGCTCCGTGAGTTCCACCCTGGTCACGGAGATGCAGTTGACCGGGCACACCCGCATGCACTCCCCGCACCGGATGCAGCGGGAATTGTCGATCATGATCGCATTGACCTCGGCCCAGTCCGTTGTTTCCGTTAATCCGGTGATGGCGCCGGCTTCATTGGTTTTCACTTCTTTGACGAGCTTGATGCAGTCTCTGGGGGCAACATCGATGCAGTACCGGCAGTAGATGCAGCGGCTGATGTCGATTTCGTAATGGAGATGGCAGAGATAGCATCGTTTCGATTCCTCCTGCGCCTGCTCCGGAGAGAAACCTGTCTCCACCTCGATCCTGGGAGTTCTGAAACGATCCTGCACGGGCCGGACCGTAGGCATCTCCTGCCTTGGAACATAATCCCAGGCGCGCTTGCGGCCGGTGATTTCCGCTTCCTCCATGCGCACCGCCTTCTCCCTGAAGGGTCTTCCTGTCAGGTCGCGAATGATCTTTTCCGCTGCCCTTCTCCCCATTCCAATCGCCTGGATCACGGTGGAGGGCCCGGTGAGGTAGTCGCCGGCCACATAGAGCCCCTTCATCAAGGAGCGAAAGGAATCCGGGTCGCTCTTCAAGACTTCTTCTCCCTTGTCGCCGAATTCCAGCCGAAGCGGTTCAGGACGTTGGCCCGTGGCCACGATGACCGCGTGTGCAGGCAAAACGAATTCACTGCCCTCAATGGCAACAACCTCTCCCTTGCCTTTCCCTTTTTCTTCGGCCGCTCGTGTCCTCACAAATTCCACACGTTCGACGCGTTCCTTTCCAAGGATTCTTCGGGAAAGCATGAGAGACGCAATCTTGACGCCCTCTGTCTTTGTCTCGATCACTTCGTCTTTGGTGACCGCCAGATCCTCTTCCGTTCGCCGGAGGCAGATGGTCACGTCTCCCGCGCCCAGCCGCAGGGCGGACCTGGCGCAGTCGAAAGCCGTGAACCCTGCGCCGATGACGAGGACCCTCTTCCCGACTTTGGGCGGCTTTTCTGCGCAAACCTGCATCATGAATTCCAGCCCGGGATAGACTCCCGGAAGATCTTCTCCCGGCAGACCCAGTCGCAAGGAGCGGTAGCATCCTGCCGCGAGCAGAACCGCATCGTGCTCTTTAAGGAGGTCCTCGACAGCCACATCGATTCCCACCCTCACCCCGGTCTTGAGAACAGCCCCCGTCGAAACGATGTGATCGATTTCCTCCTCAAGGATCTCTCTGGGCAGCCGGAACTCGGGGATTCCGTATCGCAGCATGCCACCTCCCTTTTCAAACGCTTCGTAGAGGGTCACGCCGACTCCAAGCGTAGCCAGGTCATGGGCCGCTGCCAGTCCCGCAGGACCTGCTCCAACCACGGCCACCTTCTTGCCGAGGGATGCCAAAGGGCCTGGTTCCGGAGGTGCTCCTTTTCTTCTCAAGTCGGCTGCCGCTCTCTTGATGTGACAGATATTCACGGACCGACCCAGTTCCGGCTCACCGTGGCGGCACTTGTCTTCACAGGGACGGGAACAGATTCGGCCCAAAACTCCCGGGAGAAGGTTGGCCATATGGTTGATGGAATAAGAGTCATCGTATCGGCCTTCGAAGAGGGCCCGGATGTAGGCCGGAATGTTCGTTGCCGCAGGACAGGCAGCCTGGCAGGGCACATTCACATCCATGTAATAGAAGTCTTCGGGGCTGGATGAGTAAACGACTTGATTGGCCATGTCATCCTCGCGAGATGAAAACCCCAGTGAGAGTGAAAACACTTTAACCACAGAGGCTCGGAATTATAAAGACACGAAAAAAAGATTGACCTTTTCGTGCTTTCCCACTTTCGTGCTTTCGTGGTTGGTCTTCGCTTTTATTAAGAGTCCTACGCTGAAACTTCTGTGCATGATGCATAGAACTTCGAAGACGAACCGCAGAATATTGAATAACGAATATCGAACTCCGAAGGCAACTACAGAATGGGTTAACTTCATCATTCGAAATTCCTTGTTCGATATTCGACATTCGGGTTTGGTGTTTTTTGGCTGCGGCCAAAGGCCTGCATTGGGATTCTGTGGGCGACACCGAAAATCTAAATAGCACCCCCGGATTGTCAATAGACGACAGCGAGTTAACTGCGGAGCCCAGGGGCTCCTATTCAAACTTGTCGAAGAAAATGCGTTCTCCAGGGATTTTTTTCTTTTTCAGGATCTCCACGCACGAGTCCACCATGGCCGGTGATCCGCAGATGTAGACATCAATGCTTGATCCTTCTGGGATGTACTTTTCGACGAGGTTGGTCACCCGGCCTTTTTCGCCCTGCCAGTGCTCTTCCTCCTGGGGCCGCGAAAGCGTGGGCACATATTTGAAGTCAGGCAGCGTTTTCTCCCATGCCAGGAGTTCCTCCTGGTAGTAGAGATCGTCGGTTGTTCTCGCGCCGAAGAAGAACTGTATCTTTCTCCTGATTTGCTCATGCTCAACCTGGTGAAGCATGGATTTGATCGGCGCCAGGCCCGACCCGGTTGCGATAAACAGAATGTCCCGGTCCGAATTCCTGAGATAGAATTTTCCATAGGGTCCGGTCGCTCTCAGTTCTTCTCCCTCTTTCAAGAAGTCATGGACATAGGTGGTCACCGCTCCTTGAGGAACCTTGGTGATGACTAGTTCAAGGGAATGGCGTTGGGCAGCGTCCGAAGAGATGGAATAGGCGCGGTACTCAGGGCCGCTGGTGAGCTTGTATTTCGGCACTTCAAATTGGACATATTGTCCAGCCTTGAAGGCGATCCCCTCTTCCGGCCACAGAATCCTGAGGAGAATACTCTTAATCTCCGGGGTCAGGTCACGGACGCTCTCCACCCTGACAACGTATTCCTTTACCAGGAATAGCTCTTCAGAAATCTCAATCTTCAGGTTGTCCTTGACTTTTACCTGGCATGAAAGCCTGACATGGCTGCTCACTTCATCAGGCGACAGATAAGGGGTCTCCGTGGGGAGCACCGGACCGCCCCCCTCCAAAACCCGTACCTTGCAGTAAGAGCAAGTCCCTTTGCCTCCGCAGGCAGAAGGGATGAAAATCCCCTGGCCCATGAGGGTGGAAAGCAATGGTCTCCCTCCCTCAACGACCAGTTGTTTCTGCTCGTTGACGAGTATTTTCTTCTCTCCATAGTCGGCCAGATAGGAGTCGGCGATTTCCAGGAAAAGGGCCAGCAGCGCCGCGATTCCGCTCAGGATGAGAAGGCTGAGGAACAATGTGAGCATGAAATAGTCAGTAGTCCGTTGTCCACAGTCCGTTGAAACTACTATTTGACATCAAGCATCACAGAGCAACTCGCCGCAGGTTGCAGGTTGCAGGTCACATGTTGCCGGTAAAACAGAAAACCCAAAAACCATGAACCATTACGAAAGCACGAAAGCAGAGAGGGTTCAATAGAAAAACAGTTCCTTTTTCGTGTTTTCCAGTTTTCGCCTGCCCTGAGCGGAGTCGAAGGGTGCTTTCGTGATAATGATTCTCTTTGGCTTTGCATTCGGATTTTTCCTTCCTTCTACTCTCTTCTTCTTGTCACTTGTCACTTGTTACTTCTCACTGTATTTGTATCATCCCGCTGAATGCCGTAAACGCCAAAGCCATGATTCCCGTGATGATCAAGGTGAGCGCAGGCCCCTCCAACCCTTTCGGGAGCTTGGCGCTCTTTTGAACCTTTTCCCGGATGGCTCCAACCGCAATGATTGCGATCATCCACCCGATTCCGCTCCCTGCCCCGTAGGCCAGGGATTGGACCAGGGTGTACTCGCGGATAATCAGGAAGAGCGACGCCCCCAGGATCGCGCAGTTGACCGTGATCAGGGGCAGGAAGATCCCGAGGATGTAGTAAAGGGCGGGGAAGAACCGCTCCACGGTCATTTCCACGAGCTGCACAAAGGCGGCAATGATAATGATGAACACAATGTAGCGAAAGTGGTCCAGGTTCAGAGGCAACAGGACATAGTAATAGGCCAGGTAATTCAGGACAGCCGTGCAGGCCATCACGAATACGACGGCTACGCCCAGCCCCAGAGCGGACCGGATCTCCCGGGAGATCGCCAGGAAGGGGCAGAGCCCCAGGAAATTGGTCAGGAGGATGTTGTTCGTAAAGATGGCTGCAAAAAGGAGAGTCCCTGCATCAACCTGAACCATCTCACTGCCCCCTCTTTTTCTCTTCAGCGCTCTGAGGGAACCTGGCCCTCACGAACCACGCAAAGAGACCTAAGGTGAAAAAAGCGCCTGGCGCCATGATCATGATGGTCCAGGGAGTGAAGCCCTCGGGCATCACTCTGTACCCGAGAAGGGTCCCGAACCCGAGGGGTTCCCGGATGACGGCGATGATCAAAAGCACTGCCGCATACCCGAGACTCATGGCCAGCCCGTCCAGGAACGCTGGCCACGGCGGGTTGTTTTTCGCATAGGCCTCACACCTTCCCATGACAATGCAGTTGGTGATGATCAGCCCTACATAAGGCCCGAGGGCCTCGCTGATGTCAGGAAGATAGGCGGCAATGGCGATGTCCACGATGATGACGTAGGACGCGATAATGAGGGTCTGGGCCATCATCCGGATTTTCATGGGCGTGTAGTTTCTCAGAATGGAGACGGTCAAAGACGACATGGCCACCGTGAAGATCAGGCCTGCGTTCATGACCAGGGTGTTGACGAGCAGGTTGGTCACGGCCAAAGTCGAACAGATTCCGAGAATCTGCCTCAGCACGGGATTGTCATTCCACAGTCCCTGCAAAAAAATCTGACTGCTGCTCAAAGTCTTGGCCATGCGTTATTCCCTCTTCATCTGTCTCCACGTTTCTCTCAGGAAACGATCCAAATCCCGGTTCACAAAGGCTTCCACGGCGCGGCTCGTTCCGGTCGCTCCGGTGATCGCGTCCAATTCATTCGACCCCTTACCCGGTCCTGCCGGCTTCAGGTAAAAGATTTTTTTGTCTCCTTCAACGGGGAAAACAGACAGGCCCTTGAACTGTCTAGTAAACCACGGCTCCGTGATCCTTGCTCCCAGCCCCGGCGTCTCCGAGTGCCTGTAAAAAGCAATTCCCAGAATACGGGAGGCTTCAGGGTCCACACTCACCATGCCGTAGACCGGCCCCCAGAAACCCGACCCGCCTATTGAAAAGGCATACCCGGTGATGCTCCGGCCGTCTTCCGAGTATCCAACGTAGAGAGCCCGTCGTTTCACTTCAATCGGCTTCACTCTCTTCTCAAAAGTCTGGATCACCTCCCGGTTCGGCGCTTTTTCCTTAACAGGCGTGCCCAGCACTTTGAGAATGATCCGCTGAAGCTTGACCTGCTGGTTGGTTTGTATCCTTTCTTCGTTGTAGACTTTCACCGCGCTCACTGCTGCAGCAAAGAAGAAGGTGAGCACAAACATGAAGACAATGGAGTAGAGCCGCTTTTTCATGGCACCGCCTTCTTTGCCGCCTGCATACGCCTCACGGTCTCGTCGATGAGCGGGACGAAGGCGTTCATGATCAGGATGGAGAACATGACCCCTTCAGGGAAATTGGAAAACCCGCGAAGAACCACGGTGAGACCGCCCACCATGAACCCATAAATCCATTGTCCATAGGGAGTCTTTGCCCCTGAGATGGGCTCTGTCACCACAAAGACACTCCCAAAGAGGAAAGACCCTGAGAGCAAGGTGACGAGAGCCGAGGGAACGCCCTTTGCGCCCAAACTGTGAAGCACGGTGCTCAGCAGGATCCCGCCGATCAGGCACGAGACCGCCAGGCGCCAAGGCGCGGCTTTCTTGCAAATCAGGTAGGTGCCCCCAAGAAGGATCAGGAACGCCGATGTCTCCCCAAGGGATCCTGCCGTGTTTCCAAAGAAAAGCTGTTCCAGGGGCACAGAAATCCCCTTGTGCCATTCCACCAGGGGCGTCGCCTGAGTAACCGCGTCCGCCGATAGAGACCATCTACCGAAACCCGCCACTCCACCCCACAAAGGGATCGTCCACTGATTGGTCATTTCAAGGGGAAAGGTGACGTAGAGAAAACACCGTCCCACCATGGCCGGATTGAAAACGTTCTGGCCGAAACCGCCAAACACCATCTTCCCGAGCCCAACCCCAACGACAATCCCGGCAATCGCCATCCAGAAAGGAATCATGGGGGGAAGGGATAGGGAGAAGATGAGACAAGTCACAAGGACCGCGGAAGTGACAGGCTTCCCCTCTTTAAAGGTAAAGAGGGCTTCGGTAGCGATACCGAAGGCCAGAACCACCAGCACCAGAACAAAAGAACGGCACCCGAAGAGATAGACGGAAGCAACGACCAGGGGGACCAGAGCGAAACACACGCGGAACATCACTTTCTGCATCAAGAACAGTTTATCCGGTCGGCGGAATTTCATGGCGCTGATCTATTTTCGGAAGTGGTCGGTTCGGTGCGTTTTCTTTCTTGAAGAACAAGTTCTACTAAAATAGATAACCCCTGCCCGCGCGTCAATGGGAATGATCAGCGTTGACAGGGGAAAACGAGGTTGTTACTTTGAAACTGCGCGGAAGACATCAACAATTCGCCATGAGGAGATACCATGCAAATAGAGGCTCCCAAGTCTTGTAGATTCATTGAGCGCGTCAAGGAACGAGACAAGATCGGCGTGTGGGGATTCGGAAATGTCTCCAGGGACGTCGTTCTCACCCTTGTCGATGAAGGCCTGGGCAAGGAAGTGGTGTTCTACGGCAGGCCAACAGATAAGTATCCCAACAGAGCCGGCGCCTGGGTGGAAGATCTGAAAGCGAACGCCCTTCGACGACCTCGTCTGGTGGGCACCAACTTTCTCGACGACATGGCCGGTCTGGACGTCGTTTTTATCGGCGTCGGAGTTCCGAGGAAAGAAGGCCAGAGCCGAAGGGACCTCCTTAAGGTCAACACCGAAGTGGTGGCCGAGACGTCGCGCCAGATCAGGGAACTCTACGTAGGCTGTTCATCCCAGGATCTCCCGGTTCTCGTGTACATGGGAAATCCCGTCACAGCCA
>Ga0172375_10012198_pt1 | contig 10800 bp, 9 predicted proteins | sample LakKiv1m_FD_114537 | JGI IMG/M metagenome (GOLD analysis project Ga0172375, IMG submission 114537) | Freshwater microbial communities from Kabuno Bay, South-Kivu, Congo - kab_092012_11.1m | ecosystem: Environmental > Aquatic > Freshwater > Lake | place: Democratic Republic of the Congo...
ATGTAAAAAGTGATTCTCTTTATAGAAATAAAGATATCGCTAAAAATGAAAAACTTTCTTCTTTGTTATCGGTGCCACTTTCGGTTAAAGGCAAGGTAATCGGAGTTTTAAACGCCTATACATCTAAACCGCATAGATTTACCAAAGAAGAGATTGCGCTTTTAGGCACAGTTGCTAACCAGGCAGCTATTGTTATTGAGAACGCTCGTTTGATAACTAAGTCTAAAATGATTGAAGAAGAACTTCAAACTCGTAAGTTGATTGAGCGCGCAAAAGGGATTCTCATGAACTCTTTATCTATCTCCGAGGCAGAGGCATTTAATAAAATTCAAAAGCAGGCTATGAATATGCGTAAGACCATGCGCGAGATTGCGGAAGCGATTATATTAAGCAAGCAGATTACTTCTTAGCTCTTGCTTGCAGGTAAATATTTGCAATTGGCTAATATTGTGTTATAATAAAACGTAATTCAAAGATGAATTACAAATTGAAAACAAAGGCGTTTATAGGCCGGACTATCGGCTTAAAAACGCTTTTTTTGTTTGTCTGTCGTAAATAAAAGCCTAAAAGGATTACTTATGAAGAATATCGGTTTTGATAACGAGAAGTACCTAAAAGAACAAACCTTTGCTATTACGGAAAGAGTAAAGAAATTCGATAATAAGCTTTATCTTGAGTTTGGAGGCAAGCTTTGTTTTGATTATCACGCCGCTCGAGTTCTGCCCGGGTATAATCCTAACGTAAAGATGAAGTTATTACAGCAGCTGAAAGATAAAATTGATATTGTACTCTGTGTCTATGCTGATGATATTGAAAGCGGCCGCGTTAGGGGTGATTTTGGGATAACTTATGATGTGGCTACCTTAAAACTTATTGATGACCTGCGTAATTGGGGTTTACCGGTTTTGGCGGTTGTGATTACTCGTTTTGCTAATCAAAAAACCTCGATTATATTTAAAAATAAGCTGGAACACAGGGGTGTAAAAGTATATCTGCATTATCCGATTGAGGGATACCCAGCCAATTTTGATATGGTAGTTAGTGATGAAGGTTTTGGGAAAAATGAATATATTGAAACCAAGAACCCGATTGTGGTCGTGACCGCTCCTGGCCCGAACAGCGGAAAATTATCGACATGCCTTTCTCAGCTATATCATGAAAATAAGCGGGGGATTAATGCCGGCTATGCTAAATTTGAAACATTTCCTATCTGGAATTTACCTCTTAAACATCCGGTAAATGTCGCTTATGAGGCGGCAACTGCCGATATTCAGGATTTCAATTTAGTAGATCCGTTCCATTTGAGCGCCTATAACAAGACGGCGATAAATTATAACCGCGATGTAGAAAGTTTCCCGATTTTGAAATTAATTTTAGGCAAAATCCTTAAAATTAACGCTAAAACTCCGATCTATAATTCTCCTACTGATATGGGAGTGAATCGAGCAGGGTTTGGAATTGTGGACGACCTTGTCGTGCAGGAGGCGGCCAAACAGGAATTAATCCGAAGATTTTTCCGGTATAATAGCGAATTTGCCTTAGGAATTGAGAAAAAAAGTACAGTAGAAAGAGTTGCGGTTTTAATGGAAGAGCTTGGCGTAAAAATTACCGACAGGCCGGTTGTGGAAGCCGCTAAAATTTCTGCTGAGGAATGCGAGCGTCAAAATAAAGGCAATGACGGCATATTCTGCGGAGCGGCAATCCAGTTGCCTAACGGAGAGATCGTTACCGGCAAGAATTCAAAACTTATGCACGCGGCATCCAGCCTTATCTTGAATGCGATTAAAACTCTGGCTAAAATTCCCGATGAGATTCTCTTGCTTTCTCCCAGCGTTATCAAACAGATAGCAAAATTAAAGGAAGGAATACTTTCCGGCCAGTCCGAGAGTTTGGATTTGGAAGAAACTCTGATTGCTCTTTCCATTAGCGCGGCGACAAATCACTCGGTAGAGCTGGCTATGGAAAAACTCGCTATTTTAAGAGGCTGTGAAATGCACATGACTCACATTCCCACACCCGGAGATGATGTGGGTTTAAAAAGGCTTGGGGTTAACCTTACTACCGATTCTAAATTCTCTTCGCGAAATCTTTTTGTAACCTAACACTTATGCTTAAAGAAAGCTGTGGAGTTTTTGGTATCTATAACCATAGAGATGCCGGTTTGTTGACCTATTTGGGTCTTTATGCCCTTCAACACCGGGGCGAAGAGAGCGCCGGCATTGTAACTTCCGACAGAAAAAAGATCAGGATGCATAAGGACTTAGGCTTAGTTAGCGACGTTTTTAACGAGGAGATACTGAAAAAACTCGATGGAATTATTGCTATCGGGCATACCCGTTATTCAACTACCGGTTCAACTAATATTAAGAATGTCCAACCTTTCTTGGCCGAATTTGATAATTATTCTTTAGCCTTAGGGCATAATGGTAATCTTACTAATACCTTAGAGCTGCATCGAGCTTTAGAAAAACGGGGGGCAATATTCCAAACAACTATGGATAGTGAGATAATTATGCATTTGATTGCCCATTCCCCGAGTAAATCTTTGGAGGAACGCATTGTTTATTGTTTACGGGCGATTAAGGGCGCATTTTCGCTTGTTTTGATGACCAAGGATACTCTTATTGGGGCGCGCGATCCCTATGGCTTTAGGCCTTTAGTTTTAGGCAAACTTAATAATGCGTATGTATTAGCATCGGAAACTTGTGCTTTGGATTTGGTCCGGGCAAAATATGTAAGAGAGGTTGAGCCCGGAGAAATAATTTTCATCGGCAAAAACGGGATTAAAAGCATAAATCCGTTTAACAATAAAAAGCGCGCTTTTTGTATTTTTGAGTATATATATTTTGCCCGGCCGGACAGCGATATATTCGGCCATAGCGTTTATGAAACCAGAAAAAGATTGGGTGATCAGCTTGCCCGTGAATTTAAGGTCAAGGCTGATTTGGTGGTGCCGATTCCGGATTCAGGTAATTTTGCCGCTTTAGGGTTTGCTAAAAGAGCAAAAATAGATTATGAGCCGGCCATTATCAGAAACCACTATATCGGAAGGACCTTTATTGAACCCCAGCAGTATATTCGTGACGTAAAAGTTAAGTTAAAACTTAATCCGGCAAAAAAAATCATTAAAAACAAAAAAGTTGTTTTAGTGGAAGATTCTATTGTCCGCGGCACAACCAGCAAAGCGCGCGTTAGGGCTATTAAAGAAGCTGGAGCAAAAGAAATACATCTGGCGGTTAGTTGTCCTCCGATAAAATTTCCTTGTTTTTACGGGATAGATTTTCCTACCCGCAAAGAATTAATCGCTTCTAATAAGAGCGTGGAAAGCATCAGGAAATTTTTAGGCCTCGATTCTTTAAAATATTTGAGTTTAGAGGGGATGCTTAAAAGTATGCCGGTAGATAAAAATAACTTTTGCACCGCTTGTTTTACCGGGAAATATCCCACCACTTTAAATCCCAATATTTCAAAATCCAGCTTAGAAAAAATAAATAATAGGAAAATTTGTTAATTTAAGCTATAATAAATAACATGAACAATCCTTTGGATATAATTAATCAATGGGTTAAGATTCTTTTAGAGAATCTTGCTAACTTTAAGTTTGTCATAACTAATCCTTGGCTTTGGATTTGCGGTGTGATTATCAGCGGTTGGCTTTTTTCTCTTTGGGGGGCGAGAAAACTTCTTTGGTTTTTATTAAGTTTAGGCGGAGTCATTTTCTTGAGATTGAAAGTTTATGGGTATTTGGGCGAAATAACAAAAACCGCGGAAGTAGATTATGGCAGCATGATTGTTAACAGCATATTTTATATTTCGCTTGTGATTCTTGCAGTTTATTTCTTTTTTATTAAGACAGAATAAAATTAGGCTAATAGATGAAATATAAAATCATGTTTTTTCTATTGGCTTATTTTTTTTTGTATAACGTTTGTTTTGCCAGAATCAACGGAACTGTAAAAGATTTCCGCGGTAATTTTTCCGCTAAAAATGGTTTAGTAGAAAAGGCGCCTATCTTAGTTACCAGGGACCCTGAGCGGGGGAATTTTCTGTATCAATTTAATAGCATTACCGGTAAGTTTACTTTATTAATCTTAGCTAATGAGAAAGACAGGATTTTAAAGCAAAAACTTACTTTGCCGGTAAAAGATAAAATTGACGACGAATTCTTATTTAATTTTATTAAAGAAAGTGTTTGCCGGAATGATTCAGATGTAAGAAAAATTGCTGATTTTATCAAAAATTGCTGGAAAGATAATTTATTGCCGAGTGAAAAATATTTTTTCGGGTTTAAAGTGATAGTTTATTCTTTCGAAGCAGAATTTGGAACAATCGAAATATCTAAATAGGCTTGACTTAGAGTTGAGATTTATTTCTAATTAATGGATAAAAAAGGAGAAATATGAGTTTAGAGAATAAGATTCTGGAAGATTACAAAAATGCCATGAAGGCTGGCGATAAACTAAAGGTTTCAGTTCTTTCTCTTTTGCGGTCAGATTTTAATTATTTGCGGATTAATAAACAAGCGGATTGCCTTGAAGATGTTGATATAATCGGTGTTATTAGAAAGCATGTTGCTCAGCATAAAGATTCTATTTTGCAGTTTGAAAAAGGCGACCGGGTGGAGCTGGCTGAGAAAGAGAAGAAAGAGCTTGCGATTTTAGAGGGCTATTTGCCTAAAGAGTTAGACGAAGTTGAGATAAAGAAATTTATTGAGGAAGTGATTGCCGCTATCGGCGCCGTGGGGATTAAAGATATGAGTAAGGTTATGAAGGATGTTATGGCTAAGGCGGCTGGCAGATGCGATGGTAAATTTGTTAGTCAATTAGTTAAAGATAGGTTAAGCAAATAAAAACTTGCCCAAGGATAGATTAAAAACTTATTTTAAGGAAGCTTTCAGAAAATTAATTAGAATTGAGGGCTCTGCCCAAAAAATTTCTTTGAGCTTGGCTTTTGGTGTTTTTTGGGGAGTTTTCCCCGGAACAGGAATTATTTTCTCGCTTGTTTTTGCGGCAGTTTTCAGGTTGAACAAAGCGGCGAGTGTATTGGGATGTTTGTTGACTAATTCCTAGATAAGTTTTGTTATCGGTGTTATCGGGGTAAGGTTGGGCTTAGTAGTTTTGGGTGTGGATTTTGAGACTATCTGGGGAAGATTTTTAGCACTTTGCAAGGATTTTCATTTTGATAAAGCATTTGATTTTGTTTTTTCTAAAGATACTTTAAATGTTTTCATCGCTTATATAATCGCCTCTTTTTTTATTTCTTTCTTAACCTACCTATTATCCTACGTAATTATTAAGATCCATCGCGCAAGGAAAGCGAGAACTTGAATTGTTCATCAATGAGTTATTTTCTAGAAGATTTTTTGATTTTTGCCTACCAGCAGTTTGTCTCGGTTAGGTTTTCGCAGACACCGTTCATCCCGACCCAGCGTGTCGGGATTCACTCGAAGAAACTTTTCGCTCTTTCCGTCATTAAATATTGCGGAAAACCGTGCCCGCTCCCTGCCTGGCGCCTGCCTGCCGGCAGGCAGGGTAGGCAAGAAATTTTCTAACGTGCTGCTTAAACCCTAACCTCGCCAACAAAATATAATTTTAATTATAAAGGAAAGCGTTGATTGCTTGCGCGCACTTTTCGGATGCACCTTTTGCGCCAAGGGAATCTTTTACTTTGGAAAGCTCGGACATCATTTCTTCGATTTCAGATGGGCTGGAGAGGAGAGAGAGCATTTCTCTAGAGATTGCTTCAGGCCTTGCCCTGAATTGTAAGAATTCGGGGACGATTTTCTTGCCGGCAACAATATTTGCCAGAGAGATAAATTTTAGTTTAATTACTAGTTTGGCGATTATCCAGGTCAGTAATTTAACCTTATAAATTACAAACATCGGTTTTTTGATTATGGCTGTTTCTAGAGTAGCAGTGCCGGAGGCAACTAAACAAAAATCGCTTGCATTAATTCCATTATAAGTATCATTTTCTATTATCGCGGCATCAACTTTGAATTTGTTCAGGATGTTCTGGTATAAAGATAGATTTAATTCCGGAGTTTTCAAAACAATAAACTGATAATCTCGGTTAGTTTGGCTGAATATTCCTGCTGTTTTAAGCATTATCCTTAAGTTAAGCTTAATTTCATTTTCGCGGGAGCCTGGTAAGAGAGCGATTATTCTTTTGTTTTCGTCAAGATTATGAATCTTTAAGAATTCACTCCTTTCTTTAGTTATTTTTACGCTATCTAAGAGTGGATGCCCGGCAAAATCGACTGAAACATTATGTTTTTTATATAATTCTTCCTCAAACTTAAAGATAACCAGTATTTTATCAACCACTTTTTCTATAAGTTTTATTCTTTTGCTGTTCCAGGCCCAAACTTGAGGGCTTATATAATAAATTATTTTAACTAAAGGGTATTTTTCTTTAATTGTTTTAGCCAGCCTTAAATTAAATCCGGGATAATCAACTAAGATAATGGCTTTAGGTTTTATTTTCCCGACCTCGTAAATAATATCATTAAAAAGTTTCTTAAAAACTTTTAAATTCTTTAATACCTCGATAAAACCGACAACCGCAAGTTCAGCAAGGTTAAAATTAATCTTGACCCCCGCGGAGAGCATTTTTGCTCCTCCCAATCCGTAAAAATGTAAGTCCGGATCGATTATTTTTAGGTTTTTAACTAAATTGGCTCCGTGAAGGTCGCCGGATGGCTCCCCGGCAACAATAAAGATATCTTTATCCATGGATTTTTTTGATTATCTTAAGGGCTATGGAGAGTGCGTTTCTGGCATCAACACCGGAGACAAGAGGAGTTTTGTGATTTATTACGCAATCCAAAAAAGAAATAAGTTCTTTTCTTAAAGATTCTTCCTTTTCAATGGGCAGCTCATTTTTGGTAATTTGGCCGGAATCTTTTTTGTAGATGAAGGCTTCTTGTTTAAAATAATCCAGAGAAATATAAGTATTAGCCAGGAATATTCTGATTTTACGCATATATTCATCGGATACCCGGCTGGCTGTCAGGTTGGCAATGCAGCCATTTTCAAAAGTTATTCTGGCGTTGGCAATATCCTCAAGCTCGGTGAGTACTTTAACTCCCACCGCATCAATATGTTTTACTTGCGATTTAACTAATCCCAATATTATGTCAATATCATGGATCATAATATCCAGAACTGCGCCGACATCCAAAGATCTGCCTGGAAAAGGGCTCAAGCGATGGGTTTCGATGAATTTTGGCTCGATAATAATATCTTGGATTGCCTGGAAAGCGGAATTAAAGCGTTCGATATGGCCGACTTGCAGTACTAAATTATTTTCTTGAGCGATTTTAATCAGGATGTCCGCTTGCTTTATGGAAGTGGTAATCGGTTTTTCGACCAAGCAATGAATTTTGTTTTCCAGGAAATATTTTGCCACCTTAAAGTGCATTTTGGTGGGGACGCAGATACTTACGGCTTGAATTTTATCAAGGGGAATTTTCTTAAAGTTATTGAAAAACGCGGCCCCTAATTCATTTGCAAAATTTTGCGCTTTATAAATATCGGTATCACACAGAGCAATAACTTCAGCATTTTCAATTAGTTTGTAATTTTTGGCATGCTTGGTGCCTAAGGCTCCCGTCCCAATTACCGCAACTTTGATTTTATCCATATTAAGATATTACCAAAGCGCTTGTTAAAAGTCAATAATTGTGATAAAATTACTGCCTATGAAAGAATACCTAAAACTTCTTAAATTTCTCAAGCCTTACAGTTTTGTTTTCTTTATTGCCTCCGTTTTTATGGGCCTAAGTACTATTTTTGACGGTATGTCTTTGGGGATGATCGTGCCTCTTTCCGATAAGGTTCTCACCGATAAGAAGATTATTCTTCCGGCTAAACTTCCCGCATTTTTAGAAAATCTGATCACGCAGATTAACGGTATGCCTCCGTTTGAGCTTTTAAAGATTATGGCCTTTGTTGTTTTGGCGGTAATATTCTTAAAGGGAGTAGTGACTTATTTTCAGGGCTATATTATGTCTGATATCGGGCAATGTGTAATGCGGGATGTCCGCTTGCAATTATATCGCAAGTTCTTGAACTTCTCGCTCGATTTCTACGCTAGGAAAAAAGGCGGGGAGTTGATTTCGCGGATTACTAATGACGTGCGCTTAGTGGAAAACGCGGTTAGTTATGGCCTGACTGATTTGATCTATCAGACTCTTCAGGTAATACTGTTTACCATAGTAATTTTCTTTATAAACTGGAAATTGGCTTTAATAGTCTTTTTCGTTTTGCCCATGCTTACTTTTCCGATTATTAACGTAGGCAAGAAATTACGTAAGCTTTCTAAATCGTCGCAGGAGAGAATGGCGGATATAAATTCTTCGATTTCCGAAACTATTTTTGGAATAAGAATAATTAAGGGTTTTTCTATGGAAGGCTACGAAAGCAAAAAATTTCAGAGAATTAACTGGGATTATTATAAATTAATGATGAAATCCATTAAACGTACCCTTTTATTGTCTCCGGCTACGGAGTTTGTCGGGGCAATGGCAGGCATATTTGTTTTTTATTACGGAGGCAAGGAAGTTATCGCCGGAAGGATGTCTTTTGGAGTATTTGGGCTATTTTTGGGCTCTTTGTTGTCCTTGGTGAGGCCGTTTAAAAAACTTAGTTCGGTGAATTCTTTAATTCAGCAAGCGCTGGCGGCAAATACCAGAATTTATGAAGTATTGGAAGAAAAAGTCTTAATAAGCGATGAAAACCGGGAACAATTGAATCCTTTATCCGGGGAAATTGTATTTGAGGATGTGTATTTTAAATATGAGAATACCGACGTTTTAAGCGGAATAAACCTTAAAGTTAAAAAAGAGCAAATTGTGGCTATTGTCGGCCCTAGCGGAGCGGGTAAAAGCACGCTTTTAGATTTGATCCCGCGGTTTTACGACCCCTATAAAGGTAGAATCACCATTGATGGCCAAGATATTAAGAAAGTGAGCCTGGAATCGCTGCGCCGGCAGATCGCTTTAGTGACTCAAGAAACCATACTATTTAATGATACGGTTATGGCTAATATCGGTTATGGCTCTATCGATTTAGGGTTAGAACGAGTAAAAGAGGCGGCAATTAAAGCCAATGCCCATGATTTCATTATGAAATTGCCTAAAGGCTATGATACGATTATAGGAGATAGGGGTTTTAAATTGTCCGGAGGAGAAAAACAGCGGGTTGCTATTGCCAGGGCTATACTCAAAAATCCGGCAATACTTATTTTGGATGAAGCGACCAGCCAGCTTGATGCCGAATCCGAGAAGCTTGTTCAGGAAGCAATAGACAATCTTATGCAGTTAAGGACGGTTTTTATGGTAGCACATAGGCTTTCAACCGTGAAAAACGCCCATAAAATACTGGTTATTGACAAAAAACGCATTATTCAAGAAGGTACGCATAAAGAATTAATCTCCCAGGAAGGCCTCTACAAGCGCCTCTACGAAATGCAGACCTTAGAGAGTCAAATCCAAGATTTAGAATAATATTCTAAAAAAAGTTGGCAAATTAACTAAATTATGCTATATTAATCCTTTAATTTAAACCGATAGAGGAGAGTTAACAAAATGGTAAATGAACTAATTAAGCAGTTACTTGAAGCAGGAATACATTTTGGCCATCAAACCAAGAGATGGAACCCCAAAATGAAGAAATTCATCTTTGGGGAGAGAAGCGGTATCTATATAATAGATTTAGAGAAGACCGCAGAATGCCTGGAAAAAGCCAAAATATTCCTAAAAGAATTGGCGGCTAAAGGCGAAAATGTGCTTTTTGTAGGCACAAAAAAGCAAGCCCAGGATATAATTAAGGCGGAAGCGCTTCGCGCATCTATGTATTATATTAACCAGCGTTGGCTGGGAGGCTTACTGACTAACTATCAGACCATAAAAAAGTCAATAAATAGGCTTAAAAGTATTAAAACTATGGCCGAAGACGGGACTTTTGGCAATCTTAAAAAGAAAGAGGTCCTGGGTTTGAAAAAAGAGATGGAAAAGTTGGAAAAGAACTTAAGTGGTATAGAAAACATGGAAAAACTTCCTTCTGCTATATTCTTGATTGATTCCAAAAAGGAAGATATTGCCGTTAAAGAGGCCAAAATATTGAATATTCCCATAGTCGCTTTACTGGATACTAATTGTGACCCGGATATTGTAGATTATCCTATCCCCGGAAACGATGACGCTATGAAGGCAATAAAGTTGATAACTACTATTATTGCTGATTCCGTCATTGAAGGAAGGAAACAGTTTCTTTTTTATCTATCTAAAGAAGGCGTTACCAGCGAGCTTAAGAAAATGGGCGTGGATGAACAAGAATTTGAAAAGATTGAGATACCCGAAGAGGTAGTAAAAGAACTTGAAGTCTTGGAAGAGTCCCCCAAGGATAAAGAAAGCAAGAAAAAACCAAAAGCAACCAAATCTAAAGACAATTAGTTTTTAAAGGAGATATTTCATGGAAGTTTCTTTGAATAGCATAAAAGAATTGCGTGAAAGAACGCAAGTGAGTATAAGCGATTGCCGTAAGGCTCTGGTTGAGTCTAAAGGTGATTTAAAGAAGGCAGAAGGTCTTTTAAAAGACAGGATGAAAGAAATAGCTGCTAAAAAAACTGATAGAGTTACTTTCCAGGGCCGGATAGAAAGCTACGTGCATTTTGATAATAAGATCGGTGTTCTGGTTGAGGTTAATTCCGAGACTGATTTTGTAGCTAAAAATGAAGAATTCATCCGTTTTACTAAAGATATTGCTTTACATATTGCCGCGGTCGCGCCAATTTATA
>Ga0172375_10012199_pt1 | contig 10800 bp, 8 predicted proteins | sample LakKiv1m_FD_114537 | JGI IMG/M metagenome (GOLD analysis project Ga0172375, IMG submission 114537) | Freshwater microbial communities from Kabuno Bay, South-Kivu, Congo - kab_092012_11.1m | ecosystem: Environmental > Aquatic > Freshwater > Lake | place: Democratic Republic of the Congo...
AAGCCGTTTGGAAGGTTCGTGAAGATGGACATACGCGACCCTGGCTTGGCAAGCGAGATGAAAGGCGCGGACACCGTGTTCCACTTGGCAGCAGTGTCTGCGCTGCCAGTGTGCCAAAGCGAGCCGGGAGAGGCGATATCTGCAAATGTGGCAGGCACTGCAAATGTTTTGGAGGCAGCCAGGATGTGCGATGCGAGAAGAGTGGTGTTTGCAAGCACCTCGGCAGTCTATGAGAACAACAAGAAATACCCGTGCGAGGAGGCAGATCCTATCGACCCGAACCTCATCTATTCCACATCGAAAATGTGCGCAGAGAGGCTGTGCAGGGCGTTTGAGAAGGCATATGGGATGGAAATTGCGGTGACAAGGTACTACAATGTGTATGGCCCGCACCAGGATGTGAGGCGGAAATCCCCGCCGTTTGTGGGCTATATAATACGGGAGCTTTTGGCTGGAAGGCAGCCGGTGCTGCATTCAGATGGCAACCAGAAAAGGGACTATGTCTACATTGACGATGTGAATGCGCTGAACGTGCTTTGCATGAAGCACCCGGGCGCGGCAGGCAAGACACTTAATGTGGCATCGGGCAAGGCATATTCAGTTAATGAGATATATTCCATCGTGGCTTCGGCGGTTGGGACTGGCATCAAGCCGGTTTACCGCGCATCCGAGAAATTCTGGGATGCCTACCCAAAGCTCTATGAAGGCAAGCATAAGCTCGACGGGGCGCGGCTTGCAGCAGAGGTGAACAAGTTCACGCTTGGAAGCACCGGCTTGGCATTGGAAGCTGTGGGCTGGTCTGCCAAGGTCGGCATTGAGGACGGCCTGAAAAGGACAGTGGAGCACGCGAGGAAGATACTGGGCTGAAGGCGGTGGATGGTTTGCAGGATTCCAAATTCATAACTTTCCTGAAAGGCTATTCAGGCTGCACCCTGAGCCTTTTCGAGAAGGACGGCGCGCTTTTGGTGAGGAAGGTTTCAAAGTCCGCAGCCTACAACCAGAGGCTGGAGGCGCAGATGGCAAAGCAGGACGAGTTTGGCCACAGCCTGCAGAATGGGAAGGTGCTTGCGCCGAAAGTGCTTGGCAGCGGAATCGAGAAGGGGCTCTTTTATTTCGACATGGAGTATGTGAGAGGTAGGGGGCTGGCAGACTGCATTGCCGAGGCTGATGTTGGGGGCATTGAGAAGATATCTGAGGATATTTGCAGCATGGTCGCCTCGATGAAAAAAATGCCCAAGCAGCCAGGCGAGGCCTTTTGGGATGCCACTGTTTCCAAGGCGGATTCCATTCTTTCCGATGTGCAGCGCGTGGCTCATGCCTCCAAGCATGCAAAGCTTGTGGAAAGGCTGGGCGCGATGGCCAGGCAGAAAAAAAATTCCGGCGGGGATATCCCGGGAACTTTCTGCCACGGCGACTTGACGCTGGAGAACATTGTTTGCGACGAGGCAGGGGGCAAATACTATTTGCTTGATTTTTTGGACAGCTATTACCCGCACTATTGCTTTGATGTTGCAAAGCTTTTCCAGGACCTGGAGGGAGGCTGGGTTGAATTCAGGAGGAAGGACATTTCCTGGAAGAATGCGCGGGGCAAGATGGACGCGCTTGGCAAGAGGCTGGCGCAGCCGCTTCTGATGGAGGATGAGTTCTGCAGGGGCAACTATTACTTCCTGCTCGCACTCACATTCGCGAGGATACTGCCGTATTCCGCTCCTGGCGATGAGGAGTACATAGCTGGCAAGGTGAAGCTGTTTTTGGAAAAAGCAGAAGCCAGCGCAGAGCCATTCTCAAAGTAGCTATTTCTTCCATGTCGGGTCGCGCTCGTAGAATTTCACGAACTTGCCCTTACCTGCCAGCATTTTCCTGTATGCCTTGTGCACGTCAAAGACATTGTCGTCGCCCATGAGCCGTATCCTGCGCCATGCCCAGGCGGCATATATCCAATGATAGGGAAGTGGGAGGTAGAGCAGCCATAAATAGAGATTGAAAAGTTGCCTGCGCCAGCCGGAAAGCGAGTAGTCGTTTGCGAGAAGGCTGGCAGAGGCAATGGTGTTTTCCCGGTCAAGCGCAAAGACCTCTGGGCACATGTAAGTCCTTATCTCAAAGGTGTTGAAAAGCGAAAATGTGAAGAACTTATGCAGGAACAAATCATACTGCGCTTTGGAAAGCATGCCGCGCAGGCGCGCCTCGTGCATAGTGCTAAAAAAGCAGTGCATGAGTTTGAAGTATATGTGTGGCATCGCAATCACGATGGGTGTGAGTGGATTTGAGAAGTTCTCTTTTTCCTGGAACATCTCGAGTGTCACTACCATCTTTTCAGCCCAGTTTAGGGCACAGACATACACTGGCAGCGGGAGATAGCCAAGCCCGAAGAATTTGCCGGGTCCGCCGCCGTTCATCTTCTTGAAGCGGCGGAAGAAGCTGGTGCGGATTATCATGCAGCTGATGAAGCCCATGTGTAAAAATCCCTTGCCATGAAGTGAGAGTATGCGGTCAAGAAATTCGCCTTTGTGCGCGGCATGCCAGATAACTGGGGACTTTGGCAGCTTGAGCCATTTTTTCATATGACTGGCAAGAAGTATGCAGTCTGGTTTTTCATCTTTGAGCAGGCGCACAAACTCAAGAAGCTGGGTTTCGTGATAAAGGTCCTCGTCAGACACCAGGTGCACATACTCGCCGCGCGCCATTGAGAATGCCTTGAAAGTATTGCCATCATAGCCAAGATTTTGCTTGTTCTGCTTATAGCGGGTGATGATTGATGATTTGCGAGCAAACTTTTCCACAATCATGCGTGTTTCGTTAGTGGTTGTATTGTCAGATATGCACACTTCAACCTCGCCTGTCAGCCCATTGCGAGATATTATGCTGCCATACCTCGCAAGCGCCAGCCGTATCCGCTCGGGCCGGTTGTATGTTGGGATGCAGATTGAAAGGAGCATGCGTGTGGATAGCCCTAGATGCTTTAAATCTCTTGCGGGATTCTGAAACGATGGCTTCACGCTACTTTTTTATAGCATCCTTCCCCATTCTGTGTCATGAGGGCGCTCCAGTTCGTGCATACGTTTGGGGAGAAGAACGGGATTTCGCAGCATGTTGCCAGCCTTGCGCGCGCGATGCCTGAGGGCGTGAGCGTGCAGGTGATAGCAGGCAGCGGGAAGGGACTTCCCCTTTTCTCATCGCTGCGCTTCCCCACAGTGGAGCTTTGGAGCGCGCTTCGCGCGGATTTTGACGTGATGCACATACATGGCTATGGCAATTTCTACTCGTTTTTCGGCGCGATTGTTTCCCTTTTGAAGGGAAAGCCGATGGTGTGGACAGTGCATGGCTACCCGAGGATAAAGGGAGCGAGGCGCGCCATGTATTACGTTTACCGCTACCTGATGGCACCATTCATTTTCTTCCGCGCAAGCAGGATAATCTCGGTTTCGGATGACGTGGTGCAGTTGCTGCGCAGGGAAACGAAAAAGGAAATCCTGATGCTGCCAAACGGAGTGGACTTGGCGCTCTTTTCTCCGCGCAGCCCATACACATCTGCAAAATGCGCTTGCTTTGTGGGAAGGCTGGACCCGGACAAGGGTGCTGAGAGATTGATGGAGTGTGGCGAGCTGCCTCTGCTTTTCATTGGGCCTGATGAGGATGGCGAGAGGGAGAGGCTGCAGAAGAAAGCAGAGGCAATGGGCAGGAAAGCTGAGTTCTTGGAAGTGGCATACGAAAAGATGCCTGCAGCATATGAGCGGTGCCGCTATGTGGTGCTGCCCTCCAAGTATGAGGGATTCCCGCTCACTTTGCTTGAGGCGGCTGCAATGGGGCGCCCCTTTGTTTCCACAGATGTGGGCCAGGTGCGCGCTGCCATGAAGCAGCTTGGCTTGGATGATGAGGAGTTCATCCTTGAAGGGGACGTTGGCAGCAAATTGTCTGAGCTTGAGAAGAAAGACCTTAAGGGTCAGATGAAAAAAGCAAGGGAGAGGCTGGAGGCCTTTTCCTGGCAAAGCGTGGCCGCAAAGGTGGCAGCCATCTACCGCCAAGCATGCAAGCTCGGCTAATTCTGCCTCTTGGACTCCACCGGGTCGATGTAGCCTTCCTTGTTGCCGGTGAAGTTCTGCAGCCTGTAAATCTTTATCTCTCCATTCGGGCTCTTGTAGGCAAGGTCAAAGCCAGGAAGCTCGTCAAGGTAGTAGCCCTTATAGAGGTTGGAGCGGTAGAAGCCTGTCTTGGCATCCTCCATCCCGTCCACCAGCGTGCCGTTGGGCCCTGGCCACACCTTTTGCGTATTGTACACAATCTCGGCATAGGTAATGTCGTTCTGCTCGTCAATGGGGCGCATGAAACCCTTGGAGAGCACCAAGTCGCCATTGGCATCCTTCCTGTCAACGTAATAAGTTGCCGAAATTTTCTCGCCTGTTGCAATCGTGGCCTCGCCCACGCAGTAGGTGGGCTTGGACTGGTCGATTGCCTCCTTGCCCAGCCTGTATGCATACACACCTGTCCTCTGCTGGCTCTCAGATATGGTGCAGAGGTTGGCAGTGGTCTGCATGCGCGGCACCGCAATCCTCTCGGGAGAGTGCTCATACTCGCAATTTGAGGTGCCTGGCTGCTCGTCAAGGGAGGTGGCGCCCTCGTGCACGCACCCAAGGTAGTTCAGCGCGCCATATTTGCCGCCGAATTGGCTGCTGCCGATGAGTTCTACGTCGAAAAGCGCGTAGCGGCTGTCGAAATAGTTCATGCTGGCAACCAAGTCCTCAGTGCTGCCTATGATGTAGTCGTGCGCCACGCGGCCTATCATGCCGCGCGAGGCATGCTCGTTTCGAAGCACAGTGTTCCTGTCGCCAAAGTAGTTGGTCCAGTGGCCATAGTCCCACCATGAAGTCACCCTATCCGAGGTGTCCAGGTGCTTGTTTATCCATTCCATGGAATCTATCCAGTAGTCTGATATCCTGTTGCAGCGGAACCGGGCGGCAGTCACCGCCTCGGACGAGCGCCGCTGCGCGTCAGTGTCGTTTGCAGCAGGGAACAGCTCCTCTGCTTTCATTTGCGACAGCCAGCAGACATTGTAGTCAAACTGGTTGTTTAAGCTGTCCGAAAAGTTCGCATAAGCGCCTGCGTCGCAAAGCGGCTTTATCTGGGAATACTGCACACCCTTGGCGCGCAGGTCCTCGCACAGCTTGGAAACCACGGGCGCCATTGCCGCAGGGTTGTCTTGGTAGCGAGGCTCGAGAGATTTTAGCGTGAAAATATAGGCATATGGCACAGGGCCTGCTGCCTGCTCGTAAACCACGAATATGAGCAGGAATGCGAATGCCACAGACACCCATTTTGGCCCGTCATGCATTATCTTTGCCTTTGATGCGAGGAAGCGGAACAGGCGCTCAAGCTCAGCTATTGCCGCAGCAGCCAGCACCGCAATCATCATGCCTGCAAAGACAGTGTACTTGATTTTGTTTATGCCCACGTAGAGAACTGGGAGGGCGACTAGCAGGATAAGAAACGGGATGGATGGAATTTCGCGCTCCTCGCCTTTGCGGGTGAAATGCCTGAGAGCCAGGCCGAATACTGAAATTGCAAGGAAAACGAACATGAGCGAATCGTCCTTGGTGCCAGTGGTCTGCTTCATGCCTATGAAAACGTTGAAGGAGAGGTCAAGTAGCTTGAAAAGCGCATTGCCCACCATGGTGAAAAGCGAGGCGAGGAAGGACAATGGGGTGTAGAGCAGGTTTGACAGCACGCCCCAGCCTGTCGGGTTTGCCTCGATGTGGCTTTTAGGCACGATTGCGATGAAGCCTGCCTCGCCTTCAAACGAGCTTCCGGCAAGGTTCTGCTCTGCAATGGTGCGCTCGAGTGCAGTCTTGAACTCGGCCGCGCCAAGGTAGTTTGACACCGTGTCCTTCACAAAGCCGCCGACCGGAGTGAGGAAAACTAGGAGAAGGGAGATGACCACTGCGGCGCCGATTGCAGAGTACCTCTTGCTGTCATTCCAGCCAAGAGCGATGAGGCGCTGCACAGCAAATGCGAACGCCAAGCCGCCCAATGCCATGAGAACCGGGCCATATGTGAGGCCGCCGATAAGCGAGTCGTTGTAGAGGCCATTGAAAATGACACCGAGCAGGAAGCCGCCGACTGCATATGCAAGGTCAAGGACAAATGCCTCGTTTTTCTTGCCGCGCCAGAAGTAATCGATTGATTGCAGTATGGCAAGCCCGGCAATGGGCAGCGCCACCACTGGCGTGAAGTTGGAGGCCGTGACTGCTATGAAGAATGCGGCTGCGGCAAAGATGCGAAGCACGTCCTCTTTCTTGACAAGGCAGAGCGCAAATGCTCCCATTGCCATGAAAAGCACCATGTTGCCGACAGGCGCGGCCTCGTTGACGCCTGCAGACATCTTGTAGATTGTTATTGGCAGGAAAGCAAGCAGGAAAGCTGCGAAAAGCCCGTAGCGCCTGCCGTAAAGCGAGGAAACCAGCAAGTAAGCCCCAAAGGAAACAAAAGCTGCTGAGATGGGGGGAAGCCAGGAGGAGGTGGTGAAAAGCAAGTAGTTGTTGTACTCTGCGCCATTGGTGTAAAGCGAATACCATTCAGCCTCCAGGTATTTCTTGAGCGGCTGGCCACGGTGGGAGCTTTCCTGCAGCTCAGGCCACCATGAAGTGTCATCAGTCATTGGCTCTGCCCCGCCGCGTATTATCTGGCCAGTCCCATACACATACCAGTATGGGTCAAGCTCGGAGTAGATTGGCGAGAAAGGCTGTATCCTTATCCAGAAAGCAAGCAGCATTGCAAGAAGGAGAAGCAGCGGGACTGCAATCGCAATTGCGCTTTCCTTGGTAAGCGTGAATTTTGGCACCTCAGGAGCCTTAAGCGCGAATGCGCCGTTCTTTACGCCCCAGAAGATACCTGCGGCCACAATGGCAAGAATATTTGCAAATACCAGCGTGAGGGAGAATTTTATCCCTATGAGGGACTCCAGGAAAAGAAGCGTTGGGGCTGCAAACATGCCCAGGAAAAAGCCCATGAGGAGCTTTTCCATCACCCCCAACTTGGTCTTGTGCAAAAGGGGCCAGCTGATTGCAATGCCTGGCACAATTGCCGAAAGGAATACCACTAGTGAAAAGTATAATGCGTCAAATGTGAATGCTGCCATGGAATTTACCTCCGTGCTGGCAGCCTCCCAAGCCGCCGACGTGTTTATGCCCCACCCCCTTATAAAAATGCGCTTTGGGAATGTGTGTCATGCCAGACGTGCACGTTGTAGGGGCTGGGCCTGCTGGCCTTTTCGCAGGCATTTCCGCCTTGCGCAATGGAAAGAGCGTGCTTGCAAGCGAGGAGCATGCGCGCGTAGGCGAGCCTGAGGCGTGCTCGGGTCTTATTTCAAAGTCGGGTTTGGAGGCGCTGCGCGCAAGCGCAGGCGTGGATTATGCACCGGCTGTGATAAACGCCATAAACTCGGCAAAGATTGTCTGCGGCAAGCAGGAGTTCGTTATTTCGCCTAAAGAAGAGACTGCAGTGCTTATTTCACGCTCTGAGTTCGACTCGCTTGCGGCCCAGAAGTTTGTGCAGGAGGGTGGGAAGCTTGAGCTTGGGAAGAAGGTGACGCGCGAATTCGAGGCAGACTGCGTCATTGGGGCGGATGGCCCTGCATCTTTGGTAGCCGAGAGGTTTGGCTTCCCGAAAATAAAGTCATATGTGGCAAGCATGCAGGGAGACTTTGCCCACAAGTGTGATGACGCCCATTGCGCCACCCTTTACCTTTCAGCGCGCGAGTTCCCAGGCTTTTTCGGCTGGGTGATACCGAAAAATGAAAGCGAGGCGAAAATTGGCCTGGGCGTGGCGCTGCCAAGGCACCCGCTTGCGTATTACAGGCGCTTCCTTGCAAGGCTTGGCGTGGAAGGCAAGCCAAGCCACGAGTTTGCGGCAGTCATCCCGACCTCGGTGCGCGCGAAAACCGCGATGAGGCAGGGAAAGCGCTGCGTTCTTTTGGCAGGCGATTCCGCAGGCCAGGTGAAAGCCACCACGGGCGGAGGGGTTTTTTTCGGGGCAAGCTGCGGAATGATCGCAGGAGAGAATGCCTGCGAGCCTGAGAAATACGAGAAGGAATGGCGCGCAAGCTATGGGTTGGATTTGGCGCTCCACCGCAAGCTCCGCGTTGCTCTTGATTTTGCAGGGGGCGAGCCGCCTGGGCCGCTGGTTGCTGCTGCAAAGGCGCTGTTCTTCGAGGAGCTGCTCTCCAAGCAGGGCAAGATGGACAGGTGGGGGCAGATGGCGTCGCTTGGCACCATATCAGCTTATTTGGGCATTGCCTCAAAAAAAATAAGGAAGGGATGAAGATGGGGCTCAAGGCCGATTTGCACACCCACACCATTTTCTCAAAGGATTCCCTGTCGCGCGTGCCAGACGTGCTACGCGCGGCAGTGAAAAGCGGCATGGGCGCGATTGCCATCACAGACCACGACGAGATTGAAGGCGCTTTTTTGGCGCAAGGCATGGCAAGAGAAATGAACCTCGCATTGCAGGTAATTGTAGGCGAAGAAGTCAGGACTGACGAGGGCGACCTGCTGGTCTACTTTGTGAAAAAAAGGATTGCGCCCGGGAAGCTGACCGATGTGCTTGACGAGGCAAAGAGGCAGGGAGCCATCTGCGCTGCTGCGCACCCGTACGATTTCGCGCGCCATGGCATTGCGCTTGACAAGCTTGCCGAGGCGCCCCTGAAGCAGCTTGACGGGGTGGAATCGTTCAATGCGCGCGTTCCCTTGCCTGTGCACAATGCACAGGCGCTCAAGTTCGCGCTTGCGCACAAAAAGGCAGTGCTTGCCGGGAGCGACGCGCACTACCCTGCGGAGATTGGCGGCGCTTTCGTGGAGTTTGAGCTGGCAGAGGGGCAGCCCCTTGACGCTGCTGCGCTTGTAGGCGCTGAGAGGAAAATAGGGGGCAAGAGCGCCTCCCCGTTTGTCCGCCTGCATTCCCGCTATGCGGTGCTTAGGAAGAAGCTGGCACCATTGGTGCCGCTCAAAATCAAATAGATTGAAAATGCTTGCCTGAGAATTCTGTTTTGGGAGGGAAAAAGTGGCAAAGTCATCAAAGCCGAGGCACATAGCGATAATACCCGACGGCAACCGCCGCTGGGCAAGGAAGAACGGCAAAACCATCCCTTATGCCTACAATAAGGGAATTGAGCATATTGGCGACGTGCTCAAGTGGTGCCGCAGGCACAGGATAAGGAAGCTTACCATGTGGGGCTTTTCCACAGAGAATTTCATGCGTGACAGGAACGAGGTGAAAAACCTGTTCGGGCTTTTCAACCAGAAGCTCGCCGAGGGGCTCAAGGAGGACTACAGGAAATACGGGGTGTGCGTGCATTTCCGCGGCGCGCTGTCCTCGCTTCCAAAGGACATCGTGGAAAAGATGAAAAAGGTGGAGAGGGACACTGCGAAGAACGGGAAGTACGAGCTGAACCTCATGCTTGCCTATGGTGGCAGGCAGGAATTGCTCGACGCCGTGAATGCCGCGCTCGCGCGCCGATTGCACAAGGTGGATGAGAAATCGTTTTCCAATCTGCTTTACACCTCGGGATGGGAAGACCCTGACCTCATCATACGCACGTCCGGCGAGATGAGGATGAGCGGGTTTTTGCCCTGGCAGTCCGCTTACTCGGAATATTACTTTTCCAAGAAGCTATGGCCAGACTTTGGCGCTGCGGACTTCCGCCGCGCGCTGTCGGAATTCGCGCGCAGGAGAAGGAAATACGGGAAGTAGGGGATGGCATGCACGATATTGAGAACGCCACGAAAAAGAAGCGCGTGAAGGCAGAACTGGAAATAGCCGACACTGACTTCAAGAAAATGCGGGGCCTCATGTTCCGCGATGAAATCGTGCCCATACTTTTCATCTTCGGGTTTGAAGGCATCTTTTCGATACATTCCTACTTCGTGAAAAAGGAATTTGACGCAGTCTACCTTGCGTCGGATGGCAAGGTGAACGAGATTTACCGCAGGATCCCCCCTAATACCGCGCTTGTGAAGCCTGAGAAGAACTCCGCTTTCCTCTTGGAGCTGCCAGTCAGCATGACTGATGCGCTTTGCATCGAGGAAGGAGACGTGCTCAGATGGAAGAGGCCTGAAAAAGGGTGAGCCCATGGAAAACCTTGGCTGGAAGCTTGGTAACTGGAGAGCGGAATATAAAACCGGGCTCCGGAAGCTTTCAGCCGAGGAAGAGGAGCTTGTTTGCTCCGTGGCTGCGCGCATCAGGGAAAGGGCGAAAAAATCGGAGGCGGGAGAAAAAGAACTGAAAGGCTTTCTTTTGGAGGAGTGCGAAGATCAGGGGATTTCCATTGATGACGAGCAGGAGGAATACTTGTGCCATGCCATCCACCTGCAGACGTTTGGCTTTGGCTTCCTGCAGCCTCTTCTTTCCGACCCTTCCCTTGAGGAGATTGCAGTCGTGGGAATCGGGCAGCCAGTCTTTGTTTTCGTGCGCGGCAAGGGATGGGAGAAAACGGACGTTGCGGTTGCCAGCGCGGATTATTTTGTTTCGCTTGTGAACAGGCTGGGGATGGGATTGGGAAGGCGGCTGACTGCGCAGCAGCCGCGCATGAATGCGGTGCTTGAGGACGGCTCGCGATTGCACGCATCCATGCCGCCAATCTCGAATTGCGAGCTTACCATAAGAAAATTCAGCGAGCAGCCGATCTCGCCTTTTGATTTGCTATCGTACGGCACCTATGACGCGAAGATGCTTTCCCTCCTCTCGCTTTGCCTGCAGGCGGACTTGCCTGTGCTGGTGGCAGGCAACACTGCAAGCGGCAAGACCACCACGCTT
>Ga0172375_10012200_pt1 | contig 10799 bp, 9 predicted proteins | sample LakKiv1m_FD_114537 | JGI IMG/M metagenome (GOLD analysis project Ga0172375, IMG submission 114537) | Freshwater microbial communities from Kabuno Bay, South-Kivu, Congo - kab_092012_11.1m | ecosystem: Environmental > Aquatic > Freshwater > Lake | place: Democratic Republic of the Congo...
CGGAATATTCTGTATCAGTTCCATTGTTATGAGTTTCTGTTTGAGTTTCTTGACCTTGGAAATACCTATATGGGTATTTTTGGCAACAAACCTGTTGGTTGCCCACGGCTGATTGGTTTTCTGTTTTCGGGCTTGCTGGTAGTAGAAGAGATACAGCGATATCAAACTGGAAGCATCTTTCCCGCCTTCAGCAAAGAACCTGTCCATTAAAAGCAGTGACAAGACTATGGGTTCCGTTCCTACTGGTTTTCTGCTCTGTCTTACTGAAGGCTTTGGATTGCTGATAAGTTTTATAGCCACTTCAGGCGTAGGAATGTAATCAAGATAGTAATCGCCATCGTCGAAGCCTGTCCCTTCGGCATTGATACGATTCCGCAGGTTCCTGATTCTTCCCAATATCGTAGCAGTCATAGTATCTGAGTCCTTTCCCTGAGCCTCTTTGTTAAGAAGTTGCTGGCAGACCCGACTCAGGATTTAGGCTTGTCCCTGTAGGAATGACCTACAGGTAAGCCAGCAACAATATTTCTTTCCCGCTACTGCATTATACCTCGCTCAACAGTTTTTTTATTCGTACCTGTAAAATAATTGCCCCCAGAACGCACCAGAATGCCCTGTAGCCCTTTCAAGTCGGTTCAGACGGGTCATTGCAAGGGTTGACCCGCCTGAAAAATAACTACCCCGCTATCAGGCTTGTTTCTTCAATTCCTGTTTCTGGAAAGTCTCTGGTCGGCAACCCATCCTCCAGCCGTGAAGCGGGCAGTCCTTGTTGTCACATTCCCTGACCAGTTTCCTGTGCTGGCTCTGGCATTGGCACAGGCAGTATTTCCTGATTCCCTGTATCGGCGTCATTACAACCCCCTTTTCGGAAACCATAAGTGGCTTCCTAACTGGGGATTTATTATCGAAGAATTATTATGAAACTTCCTGACGGGGTGGAACAGGAAGCAGGTGTAGACAATTGTATACAGTCAGCGAGAAGCCGAGAAGCAGGGAAGAAATCAGGGCGTAACAAATACAGTTGTTTCTGGTACGGTGTAACAGAAAGGGTTTGAGTTACGCTTTTAAGCCGTTTTCAGGCTTGGGGTATTTGATACGGATTTGAGATACCGAAAAACCGTAGCGTGGCTTACACCAATCTGCTTGGCTATCCGACGCACGCCCAGCCCTTCCTGTCGCAGTTGAAGAGCCTTGCCTATGTCCATCCCTTTCCGAGGTCGTCCTAATATTTGCCCGTTCTCACGGCAGATTCGCAGGGAATTGCAGACTCGTTCTCTTAACACCGAGCGTTCCATCTCTGAGAATGCCGATATAATGGTGAAGAGAACCTTCCCGACAGGCGAACTCGAATCCACATTCTCGTTATACGAAATAAAATCAACACCCAAGCCCTTGAACTCTTCCAGTGCTTCAATAAGCGTCCTTGTTGAGCGGCTGAATCTGTCGAACCTGAATACCAGCACAGCACTTACCTTCCGCTTCCTCACCGCATCCATCATCGCTGTATATTCAGGTCTGTCGTCTCTGGCTCCTGACATCTGGTCAACATACTCCCTGTAAACTTCCCATCCTCTCTGCTGGCAATACTGCCTGAGAGGAATGAGTTGCTGGCTCACATCCTGCCGTCCGTCGTCCGTGGACACTCTGGCGTAAAGAGCGACTTGTTTCTTCATAGCATTTCCTTATCTCTTCTCAAGTGAAGGACTGGACTGCTATTGCCCGCATATCGGGAAGAACAACAGCCCAGCCCGTTGCAGCCAGTTTAATTATCGCCTCATTCTCTCAGCCATAATCTCGAACTCAAGTGCGTCTGATTCAGGAAGATTCAGCATTCGGCAAATGGATTTCTCTTTCAGCGTAACATACATTTCATCCAGAGTTACTTCACGGATTACAACAGAACAATGCGGACGCAAGATACCAGAGCGGGCAAAGGACTGGCGGATAGAAAGCGTATCCATTGGATTTTGCGAACCAACGCTGTAATCGCATACTTCGCTAACCGTTCTGATTCTGGACACTGAATCGGAAATTGATTTTGCGAGCAACAGGCTACAGGCAATGCGAACGGGAATTTCTGGCTCTTGTCCGAGCAATGCACACACACCGAATCCTGCATTCTTTTCCTCGAACAGCCGTATCTCCTGAGTCAGGCTGGCAATCTTGATACGCAACTTGGAATACTTCTCAAGAGCCGCTGTATCTGGTTCTGGATTCCCTTCTGGACAAAGTTCGACTCTTTCCAGACAACTGCGTTGGAACACCGCTACGACCAATTTTCTGAGAATGTTCAGGTATTCGGTTCTTAGTTCCGCCACATTATCGTTCATAATAGATTCCTCCTGCCTCTGTATTGCCAGAGCAGCGAAAGAATCCAGAAAGGCGGTTTTCAAGGTTGGAAGGAGGGATACGGTTCAGCGATTCTGGCAGGTCAATCGTCCCTAGCAGTGAGTGCTTCCGCACATTTCTCAAGTGCAGCTCTCTGGCTGGCATTGTATCTTGCGTCTTTTGTCCGAATGTCTTCGTCCGAGGCAAAATGGTGCAACAGGTGATACGCATCCCTGAGCCGTTTGTCTGAACTCTTGGACATGACAGGCCATTGGGCTAACGCATTCTCTGCGGTAAGAGTGTTGGACAACACTCTGCGAAGTGCATCTGAGGCCATCTGTAATGTATGCTTGTCTTCGTTCATCATGGATACCTCACTGACGTGGCCATATTTGGATGTGAATTGATTCGTCACCTTGTCCGGGGCCGACATTTAAGTGCAGGACAGGTGTTCCACTCGAACCCGGAATCGGATGATAATCCAATCGCAACAAGGGTGTGCCGCCCCATCTAAGTTGGCAAATTCTTCCACCTCGCACAGCAGGGCCATCTACTCGCAGATTTGCCGCAACAGTGCGAGCCGCAGGAACTGCAACTGCTGTTGTCGCAGCCGCACCTGAGATGCCAAGTGAAGTTGCTACATAAGGGGTGGCATTTGGAGCAACGGGAGTTTGTGTGGAATACATCCTGTCATAAAGTCTTTCATATTCATTCTGTGAGAATTGCCAGTGAGTCAAATCGTATAGTCCTATACCCATAGCTTGAGCGATAGCATCCACAGTATTATTAAGACCGTTACCAACCAAGCCCCAGTATCCCTGTTTCTCCGTACACAGCCCGCTTGAATCCCTGAAATTCACTGGGTTGTTCCCGCAATATGTGTACTCGTTCAGCCCGAAAGTGATACCTGCTGGGTCTTTAGAGATAAACCTGCCAGTTACAGGGTCGTACCATCTTGCACGGTTGTAATATAACCCTGTTTTCCACGAGTATTCCTTCCCCTGCCAGAGATAGCGATTTCCAATGGCACTTTGAGTCAGAGGCTGTCCTGATCCATTGCAAACGCCAAGTATCCGTCCCCACGCATCAAATCTGTACGACTCGACGATGGTTCCGGTTTCATCTGCCATTGCATGAACGGAACGCTGTTGGTCCGTGATTGCGAAATATGTCTTTGTCACGCCTCCAGTGTAACTCGTCATGGAAAGGAGATTATCAATGCCCGGGCCCCACACGTAGGCCCGGCGAAGGCCGCCTGTGGCGTCTACATCGGCAACAATCTGGTTGCCATCGTAGACAAAGAAATTTGTCTGCCAAGCTCCCTCTGAGCTTGTCGAAGCGTTCCAGACCCTGCGTCCCAACGCATCAAAACCATTCCGTTCACACTCCACGCCATTGGTTGCAACCGCTGTCAACTGGTACTGGCTGTTCCACGTCAACCCGCTGTTTGATGCCTGATAACTTATGCTGGTAATACAGCCTGCGGTGTTGTGCAGCTTTGCGCCGTCATAGAAAACATCCCTATAGGCCGTTTCTTGCTCCGTCGTGCGGCCTCGCGGAAGGACTGTCAGCGTGGTGTTTGACATAACAACGCCTTTCTCACCTGGCAATCGCCTTGAGTACGATCTCGTCGCTACACTTAATGTATTCATCATTCCATGAATACTTTCCTCCTGGCTTCACCAGGACGTAGACTAGGTACGGGTGTCTCGACTGAAGAAATGGAATCTGGATAACCATGCATGGAGAACCATCACCCGTCAGATCGATCCAGATATTTCCATATTCGCCAGCAAGCCTCGAAGCGGCTGGAATGCTCGTTCGATCTCCCCAGTACTCGTTAGTGCCGTGAGGTCGTGTCTGCGACTCCTGAATCCATTGCGCCGCTTCCGAAGTAAGATTACTACGGACCTCTTGATTGAGTTTCGCCAGAACGGTATCAATCGCCACTTTGCGGGAATCAGTGCGCAAACAGCCTACAACAAGAACAGCGGCAAATACCGACACGCCTAGCAAAGAACAGGCAAGACGTTGACCATATTCCGTTGGGCTCATTCCGGGCATTTCGGCTTCCGTTTTATCTTAGTGTAAATTTCACGACCATGACGGTACCACATTACAGCATCAGATCTTGGAAATTCGTCATACATCCAAGCCTTCCATGCAAACATACGCCAATATGGGATGTTGTTGAATCGACTGTCGTACATACCTTGAGCAAAATAATTTACGTCACCGCCGTAGTAACAGGTACCATCCAAATTGACTATCTTTCTAGGCAAGAACTCCGTATCAAATACTTTCTGTAGATCATTCGGATTTGTCAGATTAGCCATGGGAGGATTGTTAAGCCTTTGATATGTCCTTTCCTCTATCTGTGCTAGGTCGGCTCGGGAATAGGCAAACAACCCCAGCTGAGGACACGATAGACCTGCTGGCACATTGAAATTGGGCCATCCAAAGTCACCAGGATCATTGGTTAAACCGAAGGGATCCAGGGAATTAACAGGATTGTCAGCGCAGAACACATACTGGTCCAGTCCTCCAGATATTCCTATTGGGTCGTTGGAGAGCCAGCGCCCAGTGATCGGATCGTAGAATCTTGTCCGGAAGAAATAGAGTCCGCTGGTCCAAGAGTACTCTCTGCCCTGCCAGAGGTAGCGGCAACCAAGCGATGATTCGGAGATTGGTTGATTCGATCCATCGTAGATGCCGAGAACGCGGCCCCAGGCGTCGAAGCGGTAACTTTCCACAATCATTCCGGTCTCATCTGCCATTGCGTGAACAGTGCCTTGGTGGTCGGTCAACGCGAAGTATGTCTTGACGGTAGTGCCGGTATAAACGGTCATGGCAAGAAGGTTGTCAATGCCCGGACCCCAGACATAACTTCTTGCAAGACCACCGGTGGAGTTAAGATCGGCGATTATTTGAACGCCGTCATAGACGAAGAAATTCGTTCCCACCTGCCCTGAGCCTGTCGAAGGGTCCCAACTCCACACTCTTCGCCCTAGCGCATCGTAGCCGTTCCTCTCGCACTCAACGCCATTCGTGCTGACCGCTGTCAACTGGTACTGGGAGCTCCAGGTTAAACCGATGCTGGAACTCTGATATTGGAGGTTTGTAACGCACCCTGCGGTGTTGTGCAGGTATGTGGCATTGGTTACGACGTGCATTACTACCTGATTTGTAGCGTAACCAACATTGCCGGCGGCGTCACCGATCGCGGCAATAAGCTGATTGGTGCCGGGGACAAGAGTAAAGGAAGATGCGGAGAAGTTGGAACCGGAAACGGACGGCGTGGCTGCCGTCCCTCCTGCAGAATTCGTGACGTAAAGCTGACCAAGGTTGGAATTCGTACCAATCTGTTCCGTGGAGAAGCCAGCGATGGCAACCCGACTGGCATCGGCGAAGTTGTTGGTGGATGTCGCTGTCCAGCCTGTGAGACGATTGCATCCGTTGGAATATACGTAACTCACGCTTGCATCCCCGTTTGTTTTGGCCAGGCGGTTGCCCACTTCATCCCAGCCATAACTGATAGCATATTGCTGATTGCCAGAGCGTGTCTCTCCGGTCAGCCTGTCCAGATCGTCATATGAATACCCCAGGTTTGAACCATCTTCAAGCGCGATATTGGTAATCATCGAGGCGTTGTTGTACTGGTAGGTAAAGCTACGAAGAACGTTGGAGGAAGCGGCCTTCCACACGATGTTTGTAACGCGATCCATAACGTCGTAGCCGTACTGGACGAAAACACCGGTATTCGTGCATGTCATCTGGGACAACAAGCCGTTATTAGAATTGTAAGAAGAATTGAACACCAAGGGCGCAAAGGACGCCAAGGAAGCAGTGAAAGAAGAGACGCGGTCGGCGTCATCGAGGCTGTACGTGTTTGTACCGGCGATGGAAATGACGTTGGAGACCTGGCCGGCAGGAAAATAGGAGTAAGACACGGAAGGCTGAACGCTGAGGCCTGAAACCTGAAATACTGAGGATGTGAGGCGGTTGGCGAAACTCCATGAGTTGGAAACAATACAGGTCTCGTTAGATGCTGTCCGAAGAAGGCCATTCTTTAGATATGAAAAAGCGTTCGTTGAAGATTGGAATGCCGTACTGGACAACAGACCATCGGAATTATAGGAGTTGCTGATAGAGGTTCCGTCATAGCGGATAATGGATTTGACGTAATCCCCAACACCATAATTTATTGTCATCGTCTGGCCTTCAAGGTTCGTAATGGCAACCGGTCGGTCCTGAATATCGAGGACATAGGTCTCAACTGCCCGGTTCTTTGCATCGGTGATATTGAGGGTGTTAAACTGACTGTCGTAACTTACAGAAGTTGTCACGTTGGTGTTTCCCAGTTGCCGCGTTACAGAGGAAAGTTTTTTTGTCGGCAGGTATGTGTAGCTGGTTGTGCGGCCTGCTGTATCAACATGGTTGGTGACATTGCCGATGGCATCGAACGACATGGTCTCATACAGGCCATCGGGGTAGTCCATCCTGCCGATCCAGCCCAGTTCGTTGACTTCCATTGAAGTGACGCGGTTTTCGGAATCGCCGGGCATTGTGATGTTGGTTGTGAAGCCGAGGATGTTATTGACATAGTTGACTGTCGGGCCTGCCTGCGGAGTAATCTGGTTCAGATTGCCGTAAGTATCATGACCAAACTGCACCCAGTGCCCATTGGCATTGGTGATGCCGGCAAGCAGTCCGTTTGTTGTATACGAGTAAATCGTATCATAGGAATTGCTGGCATCGTAGAAGAGCTTCGCAGAGGATAGCAGGCCGTTGGTGTAGATGAATTCGGTCTTATGCCCTTCGGGGTCGGTAACCGAAGTCATGACAAGCCAGTTGGTATCCCAGGAGTATGAGAAGGTATTGGACGGGAAGGTACAGTATCCAAATCCAACGTTGGTCGGGTTATGGTAAGCATCAAACATGCTGGCGGTAACGTACCATGCTGTCCAGTCAGAATTCATGACAACTTCATTGGTTATATTTCCATCAGTATCGTAGCGATATTTCAGGCCCTGGGCAGGGCTGTTTGAAGACTCAGCCGGTCCCAATACTTCATCCAGGCGACGCTTATCGGAGTCATATATATACCGGTAAAACTGATTGCTGCTGCCTCGATAGTAGGTCACATAGGTCTTGCCGGTAGTTGAATAATCAAGAGCATGATGATAGTAATTCGAGCCCACTGAAAGCTCGGTCCCTCGCCCGCTGCCATCATTTGTGTAACCGTATGAGAAAACATCTCCTGCCGCGTTGACCCGCTGGGTGAGCCACGTGTCGTAAGCGTACTTGCAGACATAGGCCTCACCACCCGCATATCGAACAGCACCGGTGAGACAGCCGGACCCGTTGTAACTGAAAGTGACATAAAAGTTCGTGGCGGGAGAATCGATTCGGGAGAGACGGTCATTGGTGTAAGTAAACGACAGATACTGCCCGTTGCCATGCTGGGCCTTGATCAAGTGGTGGTCCGGATAGGCATTCGTGTAAGTCAGCGTGACAGTGTTGCTCCATGCATCTGCCATGACCTGCAGAACCCCGTTACTGTCAAACTCGCAGGCAACTCCTTTGCCAAGCCCCAGGCGATATGTCTGGTTGGTAAACTCAAGACGCCAGTTATTATCCGCAGGGGCCTGATATACGCCATTGGTCACCAGAAACTTGTAGATTTCACCGCTTCCAGTCTTTACGGCCTTGTAGCTGTTGGTCTGCCCGCCAACGACAGCATTAGTGTCGAACAGGAACCAGTCATACGAGTGCGACCACATGTTCCCTGCGTACGAATTGGATCTTCCGATACTGCCATATTCCCGGACCGACGACAGGGGAAGACCGGGACAGGGAATAACCACGTCCATCTCGTCCAGATAAAGGTTGCCTGAAATCGTATTTATAGGCTCCGTGGTGCCGGCAGAATCGCCGCCAGGCTTCATGGTGCGGCCATCACCAAGCACGTCCGTCATCCCTCCGCCACCCAGAGGTTGCACGGGCACCCAGTGCCAGGTCACCGGAGTTCCCGCACCGTTATGCTGTATTATGCAAATGCCACCGTCAGAAACATTGTAATTGGTCTCATAGTTACGATATATGTTCAAAACACCGTAACCCACAAAAAACGTGACATTGCCGTTCTCGTCGGAGAGCTCCCTGTGACAGAAGCAAAGATCATAAGGGGGATTTCCCCACCACCAGTCATACACATACGGCTCTGGACCTGCGCCACTGACTCCGGGATAACCGGCACAGTAGCCAGGTCCAGTACCGGATGAATACTGCTGCACCGATCCATAACTTCTTAAATGAAGATCCAGGGAGAAAGCCGGAGCTGCCTGAATCATGAACGGAATCAATATGACCGCAATGTGCCGCAATTTTCCAATACTAAGCAGATGTCTCATGGCAGTATCATTCTTATATAGCCAGCCTCCGGTACTGTAATTTCCACCACCGGCGCGTTGGTATCGCTGTTCGTCGGGTCAGTCCTGTTCTCCACTTCCGTCCCATCATTTATCCCGTCATTATCCATGTCAGGATTGACAGGACTCGTCGCATAGCAGTATTCGTTCGAATTACTCAGCCCGTCGCTGTCGGCATCTCCGGAACCATTCTGGTTGGTTGTACTGCCCCAGTAAATGGTCTCCCACCAGTCAGGAAGTCCATCTGAATCGGCATCAGTTGTCAGGTCAAAACTGAACAGATTCTTCAGCTGACCTATGGTGGCAATGGCATTGTCCACATCATCAGTCGTACTAGCCGTCCAAGGATAGTTTGAGCCCGGTGTCAGCCGGTCATAAAAGAATTTTGCGACGTATTTAAGCTGGCCAACATTTGCAGGGCAGTAATTGCTGGTATTGGAAAACCCTGCGATTAATGCGGTAATATCAGCACCTGCACCAGCCGGGTAATTAGACTGAACTTCATCATAAGCATTGGTCGCCATCCATTTCAGCTGGCCCAGCACCACGGGCGCGTAATCCGCAACTGAAGAATTTGTGTCCAAGACTCCGCGACTCTGCCACCAGGCCGGATCAGCGGGCGATTGTATGGGCCACAACAAGACAAAAGAGAGTGCTAGAACCTGAACAAGAGAAAGTTTCTCTCGCATTTTACTTCCTGTTGTATCTAATCTCATTTTCGCCCGTTAACCTGTCAGAGCTTTGCCTTGATTGCCGCCTTGAGCTGGTCTGCTGTTCTCGGCTCTAATCCCTGTTTCTGGCGGATAACATTAATCTCATCAAGAAGCACCTTCGCCAGGGCTTTGAGCTCTTCAACTTTCCAGTTATCGAAATCGGCTTTTTGCGCCTTCTGCTTTTCGGTCCACCACTCAACGGCCTGGGTTTTCACTGCCGCGAGTTCAGCTTCTGTGGGGATAGTGCCGCCCAGTTTCCAGTCGTAGATAAACGCCTTGCCGTTTTTATCCCTGTCCACTTTCCATGCATCCGTGGCATCCTGAAACTTGTATCTCAGACAGACATCCCAAAGTTCGGGTTCAAGCGCATATACCTGGCATGACAGACACATCATAATGATTGTTAATATTTTTTTTCTCATGTTCAATTCTCCTTCCACACTTCAATCTCGTATAAACGAAAGTAACTGGCTGCTGAAGAACCGGAAGTACACTGACACCCAACGTATCTGCCTGCAAACGGAAGAAATATTACCTGCGTGTATGTATTAGCCCAGGAACTGGCTTCACTCGACCATCTTTGCGATCCTCCTTCCGGCCTGAAAGTCAGTGAAGTCGCTCCTGAGATTTGCGAGAACATATTTGTATCATTATAGGATGCAAGGGGATAAACCACAGCACTGCCGTAACAATTAATCACCAGAAACAACCGGCCGGTAATTACAGAACCAAGATCCCACATCAGCGAAACACTTTTTGAGGCATTTAACTTTGCATCACTCCAGGTCGTTGTCCAATCACCATCAATTATTGCCCCCTGGTTTGTCGGCGTGATATTCCATCCTGTGACAAGATTGAAAAGGGTGTAATTCGTTGTCAACTGGACCTGGACATATCCCGATCCTGTCGCTGAAGCTGTAGTCTGCGTACTGCCATCGGGAAAGATAAAGCCGTTTGTGCGAGAACATATCGCCCCGTTCACATCAAGGGAATGGGAGGGATTGCTTGTTCCCATACCGATATTCCCACTACCGTTTACCCAGACATTGCTCAGTTGATTCAGCCCTGGCAGGCTTATTACACGTTGATCGTTGGTGAGCACCAGTTGGTTCGTTTCTGCACGGGACAGGTAGTTGGCATCCACCCAACCTGCAGAAACATAGTTATTACTCACCCAATTCTTTGTCGCCGCATCTTGACCGGCTACAGGATCCAGAAGGTTACTGATCAAGTTGGTACCCATGTCCATCGTCCCTCGCCCCGCTATGGAACCATTCACCACCAGATTCGAGACAACTTCAATATCCCCCCATGCCTTGATGGCACCCGC
>Ga0172375_10012202_pt1 | contig 10797 bp, 7 predicted proteins | sample LakKiv1m_FD_114537 | JGI IMG/M metagenome (GOLD analysis project Ga0172375, IMG submission 114537) | Freshwater microbial communities from Kabuno Bay, South-Kivu, Congo - kab_092012_11.1m | ecosystem: Environmental > Aquatic > Freshwater > Lake | place: Democratic Republic of the Congo...
TCTCGAACAGGATGTGGAAGTGAGTTGGCTGCTTAACTACAGAGGCGGGAGTTTTATGTGCCAGTTTGCAAAGCCGATCGAAAATGAATGTGTCATTCGTGGTGTTACTTATGAAATAATTGCAGATGTACAGGCTTCGGCAATTATTTCCGAAATTTCGTCTCCCGAAATGAACCAGGATGAAATAAAGCTCCATAAGGCACCAAAAGTTGCCGTTTATTCACCAAAAAACCGTCAACCCTGGGATGATGCGGTGACCCTTGCTTTGGCTTACGCCGAAATTCCTTACGATGTGGTTTACGATGCTGAAATTATGAATGGTTCACTACCTCTTTATGATTGGTTACACCTTCATCATGAAGATTTTACCGGCCAGTACGGGAAGTTCTGGCGGACTTTTAAAAATGCAGCCTGGTATCAGGAAGATGTGCGGGTGAACGAAGAAAATGCCCGGATGCTGGGTTTTAACAAAGTTTCGGAACTAAAACTTGCGGTTGCCAAGAGAATCCGTGACTTTGTGGCTGGTGGTGGTTATCTTTTTTCGATGTGCTCGGCTCCCGATAGCTTCGACCTGGCGCTGGCCGCCGATGGTACCGACATTGTGGATGTTATGTTCGACGGCGACCCGCCCGACCCAAACGCACAACAAAAACTTAACTACGACAACTGCTTTGCCTTTACCAATTTTACACTCGTTACCAATCCTTACGAATATGAAGTTTCGAGTATTGATGTTTCTGAAACCCGATCCAGAACAATTACTGAGAAAAATGATTTTTTCACCTTGTTCGATTTTTCAGCAAAATGGGACCCGGTTCCAACAATGCTTTGCCAAAACCACCTTCAGGTAATAAAAGGTTTCATGGGACAAACCACAGCATTCAACAAGGACCAGATAAAAACCAATGTGCTGATATTGGGTGAGTTTAAGGCTGCCAATGAAGCCAGATACATTCATGGGGAGTACGGAAACGGTACCTTTACTTTCCTTGGCGGGCACGACCCTGAAGACTACCGCCATCTGGTTGGTGATCCGCCAACCGACCTGAATTTATATCCGACATCGCCTGGTTACAGGTTGATTTTGAACAATGTACTTTTCCCGGCAGCCAAACAGAAAAAGAGAAAGACCTGATGATTCTGTCCATCTTTCCGAATAACTTTTTACATTATTATCCAATTTCGTTTAGTTAAGGAAACATTGGGAAACAGATAACAATCAGGACAATTTCGGAATAATTAGTGGATGTGTTTAACTAAATGACATCGATACATAATTAGCAAATTTTTACCAGTTTTCGGATAAAATATACTTGATAGGCCAAAAGACTCGATGCAGGAGGCGAATATCATCAGTAATGACTTCTGCCATACCTTGCATTTGCTGGGTAAAAGGTATTTCTATTCCGTAACTTGTAATAATTCCATTCGGAAAGATCACTTCAACAAAATAATGGCTTTCATGAGGAATGGCAGAAATGTTTTGCACAATTCCCTCAAGCATTCCGTATTCCATGTACGGGTAATTATACAACTTGATTACTACACGTTGCCCATGCCGCACTTTACCTGCACCTGCAATCGGAAGCAATAACTGCCCTATAATATGCAGTGTATCCTGTGGTATAATCGTCATAACAGTTTCACCGGCAAACACGTTTTGGTTTTTGCTCCAAAACTTAGTAAACACACAAGTGCCTTTTTGTGGTGCTCTTAGTACGAATTGCTGCTCCCATATCTCTGATTGCGCTTTCAGGTTATTGTATGTTTCGTTCATGCTTATTATAAGCCTCTCCTTCTGCTGCTGGTTTTGCATTTGAAGATCAAGTATGCTATTCTCCAATTGTGATATCTGGATGTCAATGTTTGCAAGTGAAGCCCTCGCACTTTCATAAGCATGTTTTTTGCTCAGATACAAGCTTAGCGATTTTTCCAGGTCAGACTCCGCTATTAAATGAGATTCGAACAATACCTGATATCTTTTATAATCATTTTCTGCAAGAATCAAGTCCGACCAAATTGTTTGCTGCTGATCGTAGGTATTGTTATAATAATGCCTGTAATTGTCTATTTGTTTCTTGATGGCTTCTATTCTGCCAGCAAAATAATCCAACTGAATATAGTTCACGAGATTGTTGCTTGATGTCATAAATGCTGAGAAATGAGTTTGAAATTCGCCAAGCTGAAGGATATTGTTTTTTGTATCCCAAAAGTCTATGCACGTACCTGGCATCATAAGTAAAGATTTAATCGAATCAGCTAAGACTAATGATAACAAAATGCTATGATATTCGGCAGGGTTTTCAATAATTGCCAGCACCTGTTTTTCCTTTACCAATTCATTACTCTTTACATAGATTGAATCAATCCTACCATTTGCCTTTGCAATAACATTGGCCGGTGGATTTAGTGTGATTATTTCAATAGGTGAAGTAATGGTATCTGGATATTTGAAAAACCAACTGCTCACTAAAACAATAATTATAACGAGGAGAATAATTGATGTACCCCAGCGTATAATTCTATTGGGCGGTTTTCCCAACACTTCGTCAATCTCACCTGAGCTAAACTCTATTTCCTTAATATACATGGCCGAATACTTTTTTCAATTAATGTTTCTTAAATTTGAATTATTTTTGTTACGGATTCAAGAACAGGTGAATTTCTGACATTGAATACTTGATTTTAGTCAAACAAAGACTTCAAACAAACATCACAATTTCCATTCTTTCATCCCCGATTTCCAATTTTCGGATATCGAATTTACACCTTCAATTTCCAAGTTCCAACTGGTTCTTAACTAAATTATAATAAGCTCCATTAAGTGCAGTAAGATGGTTGTGATTACCTTTTTCGATGATACAACCCTTTTCAAGCACAACAATCTGATCGGCATTTTTAACTGTACTCAATCGGTGAGCCACAACTACGACGGTTCTGCCTTTGAAAAATTCGTTTAAGTTCTCCATAATTATTTTTTCATTATTGGCATCCAGTGCATTGGTGGCTTCATCGAAAAAGATAAATTGAGGGTTTTTGTAAACAGCTCTGGCAATAAGTATTCGTTGCTTTTGCCCCTGGCTTATTCCCACACCTTCCTGCCCAATCTTTGTGTTAAATCCTAGAGGTAACTCTTCAACATAACTAAGGATGTTGGCAACATGGGCAGCATGAACTAATTTCTTATGGTTAACGCGTTCGTCGCTGATTCCAATATTATTAGCAATAGTATCGGAAAATATAAATCCATCCTGCATCACTACACCGACATTCGCGCGCCAAAACCTTGCAGATATATTATCGAGTCGGAATGATCCCAATCTGATTTCTCCGTTTACTGGAGCATAGAACCCAAGTAGAAGTTTAATAAGAGTAGTTTTTCCACTTCCACTAGAACCTACTATTGCCGTTATTTTGTTTTCCGGAATGTGAAAATTCAAATCTTTTAACACGAATGGTGAACGTGGGCCTTCATATTGAAACGATACGTTACATAGGTGAACGTCCTGTTGTACCGGCATATCAACAATCATACTGCCTTCTTTTTCTTTCGGTTCTTCATCTTGTTTTAAGTGAACTTCGCCTAGACGTTCAAGGCTTATTTTGGCATCCTGCGCTGAGCGGATAAACCCAATCATTTGCTCGATCGGGGCGTTCAAAATGCCGATAATGTATTGAACAGCCATCATCATACCCAAAGTCATATCACCACTAACTACTGATGTGACAGCAACAAAGGTGATGAGGATGTTTTTCGTTTGGTTGAAGAACGCTGCCCCGGCTTGCTGGTACTGGTTCAAACTCAAGCCTTTGATATTGATCCTGAACAACTTTGTCTGTATCCTTTCCCATTCCCATCGCTTTTGCTTTTCACAGTTGTTCAGTTTTATTTCCTGTATACCCGTTATCAATTGTATGAGGTTGCTCTGGTTGCCTGCCATCTGAGAAAATCGTTTGAAATCAAGTTCACGGCGTTTTTTCATGAATAACAGTATCCAAAGGGCATATAACAGGCTACCCATGAGGAATATGACAAGAATTGTCAGACTATAAATGCCCAGCACTATTGCAAAAATTATCAGGTTCACCATAGAGAAGAGCACTTGGATAGACGAAGCTGTTAGGAATGTTTCAATACGAGTATGATCGCCGATGCGCTGCATTAAGTCACCAATCATTCTTGAATCAAAGAAACTTATTGGTAATTTCATTAGCTTTATTAAAAAATCAGAAATTAGGGCAACGTTTATTCTAGTACTTACGTGTAGTAATATCCAACTACGAATAAATTCAACTGTGGTCTGGCTGAAAAATAATACCAGTTGAGCTATAAGAACAAGTGTAATAAAACTTAACTTGCGAGTGTTGATACCCACATCTACCATTGACTGGGTGAGGAAAGGAAAAATTAGCTGCAGCAAACTACCCAGTATCATGCCCAATAAAAGTTGCACCAGAAGTTTACGGTGAGTATGAAGGTAAGAAAACAGAAACCCAAAACCTTTTTTATTAAGTTGTTCATCTTCATAGGTGTAAAAGTCAGGTGTTGGTTCGAGCAGCAAGCAGATTCCCACGTTTTCATCTCCCTGTCTACCACTCAACCATCCGAGTAGAAATTCTTGTTTTGTGTAGGTAACTAGTCCATAGGCAGGGTCTGCTACTTTAATTTTTTCTTTTCCTTTATATTTTGCTATTTCGTAAATAATTATAAAATGCCTCTGTTTCCAATGAGCAATACATGGAAGTGGAACCTCTTCCGTCAGCTTATCAAACGGTATTTTCACACCGATGGTCCGGAAACCGATCCTTTCAGCAGCATCGCTTATACCCAGCATGGACACCCCTTCGTGCGTGATATGGCACAATTCTCTTAACCGTTCAAGGGAGAATGTTTTTCCGTAATATCTGGCCATCATTTTAAGGCAGACGGGGCCACAATCCATGGCATCGAGCTGTTGGAAAAAGGGGAATCTAAACATTGCTCTTCTCGAATTTTTCGTTTGATAATTCTGAGCGATAATACTTGAATAAAAAGTCATATATTACTAACTCATACAGCCTTTGCCTTGCCTGGAACAATCTATTCATCAGCATATGGATGTAACTCATAAGTAAACCGTTAATGACATCTTGCTGCTTTTTTGTTAAATAGCATATTTCATTAACTACTTCAATTGACGACTTTGTTTTATCTCCGATTAATCCATACAAAGACAAGTATTGATGCTGATTATTATAACTTCCAGTTATAAAACCGCGTATTGATTCCTTTTCTTCACGGTATTTATCGTTTATCTGTGTCCTGAGGGGCTCTACTTTATTAAATTCTTTACTAAAACTTTTGTCAAGGATTTTTAACAGCTCAAATTTCTGCTGTATATTAAAAGAGAAATCATCCAATAACTGGTTTATTGCTTTCATCACAAACAACCATCGTAACCGCTCCCCCTCATCTCCTTCAATTAAAGCGAGCATTTTGGAGACCATTACACTTTCGTGCCAGAATAATGCTTCGCTCTGCTCTATAGTATGTATGCCATAACGTTCAATTTCACGTTTATAGGTGTCGGTTTGTACTTTAAACACTTGCTTTGATATAACAAAGGGTTTAATTGTTTGATGGACATAATTTATCACCCTTCCCAAATGGTTTTGGTCTGATAATTCGATGCGCCAACGGATATGGTGATTTGGGTCTGAAAACCTGATAAAGAACCACCTGGAAACTAATCCTGCAGAAATCAACTCACAGCTAAGAGGTCCGATTACATCGGTGATTAGCATATCAGCAGTTTTGTATCCGGTATATATCTTGTAATACAACCATTTGTCACCTGGTATGAAAATTCTTTGTATCATCAGTCGCTATGTGATTTTATTCATGAAGTCTTTATTCTTGTAATATGAGATTAGGAATTCATTGGTAAAACCACCCTCCGGCCCTCTTACAATGAGATCATCTTCGCTGAAAAGAAACTCCTTTAAGGTAAATGAGTTTCTCATTTTAACCTGATCAAGTAATATGTTTACACATATCATATTATTCAGGTTTAAGTAAAGTTCATTATCAGAATCAGCAAGAATTATTTCATCAGGTACCTGGTATGATTTTGCCATTGATTTAAACAAGCTGATTCTTTTCTCCGGTTCTTTTATTTTATTCATCTGATCAATATCGGTTTTAAAGAAATGCCAGCTTGCCCTGGATAGAATAATATTTTTGTAAACCACCCTTGGTAAAAATCGTTGTATTTCTGACAAAGGACCCCAAGAAAATTCCAGGCTACGACGTATGTTTTGAGATTGAAGGTCACATAAAAAATGATACACCGGTAACGAATTAAACGAATAACCATGTGCTGATGTTAGCCTTGGAATAATTTGTTTATTTAATCTCTTGGAACGAAGGAATATTTGATTTCCTTTAACTGAGACAAACAAATCATCAAGTCGTAGTTGGTAATCATAACTTACACCTGATTTTGCAAGATACGGTATTTCGTACTTTCGCAATACCGGTCTTAATAATATATTCCCCGTTCTCGATTCAGGTAAATGAACAATCTCTGCAAAAATGATTTGATTGTTTTGTGCCTCATCCTGATCAATAATCTTCCTTGTGAGTTCTTCAACTTTCTTATCTGCATGACAAAAACGACCGATAAGGTTAGCGGCACATGTTCCACCAATAAAGCTGATATGAATCTCCGAATTCTCGTCGGGAAAGTGCTTTATTATCTTGATAAGTGCTGATATGGTTTCAGGAAGGTCATTCCAATTTGCCTTAAAGTGCTTAAGGTCATTATCTGAAATTTCAATCGAATATTTGTTGTCACGAAGCGCCTCAGCATATTTTCTATTTAAAAAAGATAACACATCATTCCATTTGATATTGTCCATATGAGACTGTTTGCCTGGAATTATCAATCCGTCAACAAGTGGAGTTAATCCTCTTGGCGTGTTCTGAAGATATCCTACGCCCGTTTCGGTGTCAAGTGCTTGTAATAGAGGAACTTCCTCATCTTCATAGCGTTCATAGAATGCTTCTCTGAATTGATCAAGATTATTACGAGTACTTGGGGGCCTAAGTTTATTGAGTACCTCCATTGCTCAATAAACTTCAAAAGCAGTCTTTTCATTCAGCAGGCAATGATTTGCGGGTTTAACCATATCGGCCTGAAACAGATAATTAGGTTCAAATCTGGTTTCCAGAGTTTTGATACGGCTGGTGATACTTTCATAAATAGAATCAGGTCTGCCAATACAAGTATTGCTTATTTCATTGAGTTTGTTATTGATATCATTCAGGGTATGTGTTATTTGTCGAAGGTCGTAATTTGATTGTCCAATTCTATTAAGAACTGCCAGTATCTGGCATAGGAGTTCCTCTCCAGTAACTGAGGGATCAAACTCACTAACAAGAAATTGTGATTCTACAAGTTCATCAATAAATCCATTTGCCTCATCCAAGGTTATGTCGTTGTCAACAAGTAAATTACAAAGATCACATAGTAAAGCTCCCGCTTTTCCATTTTCAATTATCTTTTGAAGGTAATCTGTGTTTTCAACGGCAATTAAATTGTGAAATCTTCTGCTATTTTTATATTTGTATTCAACATACCTCAGTTCTGAACCAACTGCGTAGATGCTTGAGTTAGGAAAGAATTTGATTTTGTTTTTGATTTCTGGCTTTTTTGATAGATCCTGCGCAAGCGCACATAGATAATTCATGTCGAGGCGGGTATGGTTACGATATAGATCGGTACCAGATAGTTGAATATTTGTTTTTTCAACAAAGCTTCCCGTTGTGATTCCGGCAAAAAGCCCAAAAGGAGTGCAACGTGTAGCCATTCTCGAGATGTAACGAACAAGTCCCGCTTTTATCCTGACATGTTTTTTCTCATTTCTGTCATCACCATTCACCATATTATTTTCCTGAAACCACTTTTGCATCTCATGATATAGTGAAGGTGACGCAAGAAAGATTGCTTCGTTTATCATTGGATTGATACATATCTCTTTCAAGGTATCTTTTTCAATATGCTCTTTTTTATATAATTCCTTAATTGTAACTAAAGGAAGTAAAGGTGAACGTAATAAAAAACTATCGAACCGGTAATAATCTTTATTCATTTATTAAATAATTAAAAGGCTAACTTAATAACAGGCTCTCATCCCAAGTTGGCTCTATATCTGAAACAGCAGAAATCAATGCTAAACCAACTCCGGGTAAACCTTCGAGTAAAGAGATATTATTTTCCCATTTATTATGGATAGCCGAATAGAACTGATAATTATTATTCTCCAAAATTTCTAATGTCCTGAGTAGCCAATAATTTGCGGTCGTTTTAAATCTATCATCACCTATTATTTTATAAAACTTATTATATAATACAAATAATCCGCTGGAGCCATGGCATAAACATGCATCATAAACGTGCGTATCCTCAATGGTTTTTCGATGAGTTGTATTAATTGCTATTTCGATAGCTTTAGCTCTTAGGGACTCATCTTCTAAAACAATACCTGCCTTATATAGAATGAATGCGATAGATAAATCGCCATAGCACCATGCTAACCGGGATTTATGGTTGTCGCCAACGAAACAATCAAATGCGTATCCTTCATGGTCGTAATTATGCTCATGGTTAAGAAGTGTATTGATAATTGATTTGATTAATAGCAGAGATTTCCTTTTTAGCCCTTTTTGATTAAGGCCTAATAACAAAAAATATAAAATGCTTGTAATACCATGAGAAAGGCCTAAATTTATCTTTCCGGGATGTAATTGCGAATCCAATGAAAATGATTTATTCTCAGCAGGTACCTGCTTCTCATAAAAATAGTTAACAATCCTATTAATTGAATAATTGTTGTCCTTACCTAAGCACAAGCTCATTCCAAGCGCTCCATGCAAAAAGTCCCAATTTTTATCAAGAAGTTCTTTTTCAATTCTTGTATTAAGCAAGGAATTAAATCTCGATAAACCCAATTCATCGATTGATTCTAATAAACCTATTTTATTTAAGTATTTTAGCATCCAAATAATACCTGAGATACCATTGGAAAATGTACTTGATAAATTATTCGAGCTTAGCAATTCAATTAGCTCTTTCAAAGAATTTTCCAGCATTACATATTGCCTTTCTTCTTTGTAGAACAGATAAATATTAGCGTAAAAAACACAATTACCGGCAAGGCCTCCCATTAATCCAAGATTCTGGTTTTCAGTTGCGACAACTCTTTCTCCAATGTTTTTGATGCAATTATCAATCGTCATTTTAATAATCTTTTAAAAGGAGCGACAAAATGATAAACACATTTCGTCGCTCCGATAGTTGTTTAAAACCTACTAGCTATGTTAAATGATTTAAACAAACATTTTACTAACAAAAACAGGATAGTTCAGTTATGTGGCAAATTTCGGTTAATTCGGGGCATTCCAATGTTTGGCACGGAAATGTTGGTTTATAACCACCTTTTACGAGTCCCATTTTTTCATTGTTTAATTCGGCAAGTGTTGTTTTGCTAAAATTCAGTTTTTTATTTAAATTAATTTTTTTCATATTTGTAATTATTTAATGTATTGTAATTTAATTAATAATAAAACAACCCGGTTTTCATTTAAGAATTATAAACTTTAAATTAAGCATCACCCACCCAAAATCAACCAGCAAAATCCTGGGTGGCTATGCCCATCAAACTTATTCTTTCCAAGCCAAAAGATGTGTTTAGTTGTATAATAATGTACGAATAATATTTTTAAGCAAATTTCACAGGAAAGCACAAGAAGTTTTTCAATAAGGGCTGAAAGAATAACAGAAAACGGGATCAAAATAGCAAAACAATAGTTTTTAGCTGAAGTGTGAGAAAAGCATAAACTAATTGTTAGATTTACACTATGCAATTCCAATTGGCCTATCATCCCTGAATCGATTCTGTTTAAGCTATTGTGAAAATCCAGTAACTTCTCATCCGCAACAGGAGATTCACTTAAGTAGGGAAAATATTTAACCGATTTGGAGATCATTTCCATTTATTTCTTAAGTATCGGGACAACACTAGAATTATTATGAAAAAAACAATAAGACAACCGGTTGTTATTAACCGGCAGGTTTTGAATGAAAATCAACGGGAATAACATTTCATTGAGTAAAATTATAAAACATTTTGGTTTAGTTCTTATCAATTTCAATTCGCATAAAATTTTGTAATTCGCCATATAATTATTCTGCTTTTAAAATAATGTCACTTAGAAAAAATACTGCGAAATAATGATAATGAAGGTCTTTTAAACAAATTTTTTCAACAAAATGCTATTTTATTTCAATGAACCGTTTGAATTTTTCAATAAATGGTTAAAGTCGAAAAAAAAGAGGTAGTAAATTCCAAATTCAATTACTGAGCAAAAAATATGAGCTATTTTGATGAATTTATTTTTTTTAAAATTATGAGTTATTTTCATCCCATATTTTTATAATGGATAATCAGTCGTTTCATCTAAAACAAGTTCAAGTATTTGAATTCTATTCAAACAAAACTCCTGCCCCTGTCCCAATTCTCACTCCTTCAATAGTAAAATATTCTTGCATTTGGGTAACTGTCAGGCACGAATGTACTGGTAAAATTCCTACAAATTCCCCGATTTTGGTTTGTTCCAATACATGGGCTGTTGTTTTAATAATTCCATGTTCCTGCGAAAGAGATTTAACATAAGTACCTCCTACAGGTTCACCCCATCCCATCTCATTTAGCAATACAACCCGTCCAAAAATCTGATTGCCTGAATTATCTAAA
>Ga0172375_10012203_pt1 | contig 10796 bp, 15 predicted proteins | sample LakKiv1m_FD_114537 | JGI IMG/M metagenome (GOLD analysis project Ga0172375, IMG submission 114537) | Freshwater microbial communities from Kabuno Bay, South-Kivu, Congo - kab_092012_11.1m | ecosystem: Environmental > Aquatic > Freshwater > Lake | place: Democratic Republic of the Congo...
AATATTTTCCTATCCTGTCGATAATATTATCCAGACCGCAAAAGTGACGCTTAAGTTCCTTGCAGGCGTTTTTAAGGATTTTGCGTCTAGATCGAATCCTATTGATGATATTCTTGCGATCAATGATTTTATTCATTAGGACTATTATACAGATTATTTAAGCAATTCGAGAAAGTCTTTTTGGCGAATAATAGACAACCCAAGTTTTTTGGCTTTTTCTATTTTGCTTCCACTAATCTCACCATCCCAAACCAAGGCAGTTAATTCTTTGCTGACAGAAGAAAGCTTTCCGCCATTCATTTCCACTGACTTTTCCATCTCCCCTCTGGTTGGATTAGAAAAAGAACCAGTAAAACAGAATTTCTTGCCGGATAATTTGGCGCTATCAAGTTTAACTTCCTTAATAGTAATATGCTTCAATAACTTTTCAATTTCCTTTCGCTGTTTTTCCCATCCAGAAATAAAGGATCGGGCTTTGGTTTCGGCAAATCCACTAATGCCTTTGATATCGTCAATCTTGAGATTATCAATATCTTTAACAGTAGGAGCAATGGCAGTAATATCTTTGGCCATAGTCCCAATTTTACCAATGCCTAGAGCCTCTATGAATTTGGCGAGAGAGATTTCTTTTACCGAATCAATAGCTTCAAAAATCTTCTCTGAAGCCCTATCACCAAACATATCGGCCATTTCTGTTTTATATTGATCTAATTCGTACATGTCCGAAATAGACTTGACAAAGCGTTCACCGGATGAGTTTTCAGAAGTGAGTCTCGAAATAATTCCGGCGCCTATTCCGAGAACATCTATTGTTTTAAACCAATGCTCAATACATCTATCCACTTGAGAGGAGCAGTTTTCATTATGACAATGTTTGGTTGTTTTTGTATCGTCCCATTCTAGTTTTGTATCGCAAGAGGGACAGTTATCGGGAATTACTATACGCTTGTTACCGTCCGCAATCATTCTTTGTACCTTAGGGATAATATCACCTTGCTTGGCTACTTCAACGACACACCCCGTTTTATTAATGCCCAGCCGTTCCATTTCCTTGAGATTATGAAGAGTAACCCTGCTTACCGTAGTGCCTGCCAATTGAACAGGCTTAAGCAATCCAACGGGCGTTAGTTGTCCGGTTCTACCAATATTCCATTCTATGCCCTCTAAAATAGTATTCGCTTTTTCTGTTTCAAATTTAACAGCTCGATTTGCCTTAGGGCGCCTACCTCCATCAGTAGTTCCCATAGACTCTGCCCATTTAATATCATTATTCTTAAAAACAATTCCATCAACCAGAAAAGCAAGACCATTTCTGTCGATTTTATCCATATACTTCTTAACTGCCCTTACTACATCATCGGTTGTTCTTCCTTTGCAATCAATTTTGGCGGTATAGTTTTTGAGGGTATTAAAACCATTGTCAATAAGAAATTTTACCTTATCTGTTTCCGTTTTAAAATCTATGCCCCTAACCTCATAGGCAACGAAATCCAGCCCTCTCTTCTTAGTTTCCAATTCGTCCTTTTGGTTAATTGCTCCACTGGCAAAATTTCTGGCGTTAGCGAATCCTTTACTTATCCATCCTTCTGAGACAAAATCTTTTTGATCCTTATAAACTTCGCCTTTAATTTCAACATATCCTTGGGCAGAGATAGACGCCTTTACTCCCCTAATATGTCTGGCATTGTTCGTGTAATCGATCCCAGTTACTCCGTCGCCGCGACTAACTCCTTGGATGAATTTGCCATCCTGATATTTAAGACAAAAACTCGAACCATCAACCTTAAGCTGTAAAATTGCAACCAGCCTATCCATATCTTTACCGTACACTTTTTCAAACCAAACACCAAATTCGGCGGGGTTAGGATCTTTGCAAAGACTACCCATAATATATTTGTGAGTTACTTTTGTTCCGTATATGTGTTCCTCAGAAATTCCGCCAACCTGAGAAAAAAATGGATGTTCTGGCATTATTTTTTGGCAGGCTTCCTTTTCGGCATCATATTCGTCATCGGTTAAAGGACTCGTTCCATTAGTTTCATAGAGTTTTGCACAATTTTCAAGAGCCGTAATTCGCTCTTCTATTGTTCTTTTCATAGATATTCCTTTCTTTATTATTTGCTCATTACTATATCAGAATATTAAAAGAAGTCAAGAACTATTTCGTATTTTTTCTTCTCTAATAACTTGCATCTTCTGAGGTCTATGTCAACTTCTTGATGGAAATAAATCTAAAATTAGCCTTAAGCTTTTCGATCACAAATTTCTCTTTTTTATTTATTTTAGCTTTATATGTTTTCCAAAAACCACGAATTTGTGTGGGCACAATGTCTTTAATAAAGGCGGGTAATAATTGGTCTAATTCTTCCTGTATAACTAAATTTGCATCTATGTGGTTCATTCGTAATTCTTTTATCCATTGCTCAACTAGAGGGTCTAACTGAATTGTATACTGCATGGTGACTTCTGCTATTACTAACACTAAAAATACGAAAACCCAAGGACAGTTCTGAGAAGTCACCACAACAAACAGAGAGACCATCCAAGGGTTTTCGTAAATGATTTTTCTTGTTAGCTATTTGTTTTTCTAATGGTGACTTCATGCCTATATTATACAAGAAAAGTCACCCAAAATCCTTTATATTTTTTGATCTTTTTTCGTACCAAATAACGATGTTTCTATGGAATCCTTAACAAAGTCCTCAAGATCGCTGTCCGTTAAATCTTCCATTCTTTTATTGAGTCTGGTAGCAATTACATTCTTGGTTTTTTCGTCGGGGTTGAATTTAAAAGACAAGCCATCCAAAGCAAAATCAGGTTCAAATTCGGGTCGCCATTTTTCAGTTCCGGTACATTCAAAAGGCGATTGATTAAACGAACAATAATTTACGCTGTTTACATCCTCCATGGATAATACGGCTTTCTTTTTTGCTTCTTCTTGCGTTTTACCCCTGCTCATAATTCCAATAGTCAAGACGCTCTGAAAAAAACACACGTACCTCTGTTCCCCTGTCTCCTGCGTTTTCATAATTATCTCCCGATGTTTTGTTTAATTAACCAACGCCATTAATATATCTTAATACTTTCAAAAAACAAGTTATTTTTTGAGTATTAATTCTATGACGTTACACTGGGGATCTTTTCCGAATGCTTTACTTGTGGTTTGTGGAAGAGAGAAATACAAATCTGCTTTTTTGCCATCAATTTCTTTTCCAAATTCATCGCTATACATCCTGAACCTTAATGATGTTTTTTGTCCTTCTTTTTCCGCAATAAAATTCAAGGACTTCCACGCCGATTTGTTTTTTTTGTCATCAGAACTTTCAACATCGGTAATAGTAACGCCCTTTAAAACAAAAACGGGTTCTGGGTTATTCTGACCACAATAAGGATAGAGCGTATTTAATAACATACTGACATTCTCTAAAGAAACCGAAGAGAGGCTCAATTCCGCATCATAATAGGTTATATTAGAAGGATAACCGTGTTGCTCATAATATTTCTTACAAGCATCATTAAAAAGCCTATTGGCACTATCAATATACTCATCTTTTAAAGTTACACCAGCCGAGAGAGAATGCCCGCCATAATTTACGAACATTTCTTTACAAAGATCTAAAATTTCTTTTAAATTAATATGTTCCAATGATCTTCCGCTCCCTTTTATAGTTTCTCCGTTTCGACTTATTATCAAGGCTGGCTTATGAAACGCCTCAACAACCTTGGAAGCCACAATGCCTACTATGCCTACAGACCATTCAGGATTATAAAGAACTATTCCGTATTCATATTCTTTCAGATTAAGGCTAACTATGCTGATAGCTTCTTTTTCCATTAATTTCTGTTTTTCCTTCCTGTCATCATTGAATTTAGTAAGATTAACCGCCATCAATTCCGCCATAGCCAAATCACTCTCAATTAGAAGATTAAATGCTATATCTGGAACATGCATCCTGCCAACAGCATTAATACGTGGTGCAACTTTAAACAATACATCTTCCTGAGTAAGGCTTTTGATATAGGCATTTTCTAATAAGGCAGTACAACCGGCTGCGACTATATGGTTTCTTGCTTCGTCACTTAACCCGCATTTGACAATTATTCTATTATCTCCAATTACAGGGGAAACATCTGCCAGTATACCAATAGCAGAATAGGTGAGGAATTCCGCTGCATTAACCCGTTTTGTTTTCCACCTGATACTCCTTATAAAATGATACACTTCCCCGCAAGCACAGGTTTCCATAAAATCATCCTGTAAATGCCAGTTAATCAATACGTCTGCTGATTTGGCAATTTTTGGGGGATCAATGATATGGTGGTCTATAATTATAATGTATTTGACACCCCACCTTTTTAGTTCTTTTACTTCTTCCTCTGAATTACTGCCGCAATCCGCAATAAACATTAGAGATGGAGGAGTAACAAATTTTTTCTTAATAGAAGCAATACTCTTATGATTCAAGCCGTATCCGTGTTCAACCCTCGACGGAAGAAAAACCTTACATGTCAGGCCAAAAGCGTTACATAGTTCTTTGAGCATGGTTGCAGAGATTACCCCGTCAGCATCGTAGTCAGATGAGACACCAACCACACCCTTATCTAATGCGACCTTAAGAAATATTTCTGCGGCCCGTTCGGTACCTTTCAACTTATTAATGGGGGATAAATCATTAATATCGCCATTTAGAAATCCATTAATCTCATTGGGTTGAATATTTCTTTGCGCCAAAAGACGGGATATCAACCTGTTCTGACCCAAGGCTAAAAATCTTTTTTCTTTTTCTTTGTCACGGGGTCTAATTTGCCACATTATTTGAGCCCAAACTATTTTTAACTCTGTTTATATTAACAAGCCAAGAAACCGTATACCAAGCATTTTTTGTTTTAAAATTTTTAGTTTTGGTAACAATTAGATCGCCTCTATTGTAATTTTCTCTAACAAAAGAAGACAAATCACTCCCATTCAAAATTAAATGATCGCAAATATTTTCCTCTGATATGGTTTCGCTAAAGTTTTTTTTATTTGACACAGCATAAGAAAAGAAATATTTTGTTGATTCTTCTGTCAAATGTCTGGCAATTTTTGAATTAGGTATTTCTTTTTTAAGCACTCTATTTATTAGTTTTATCAGCGTGTCAAAATCTTGAGACCCCTGAGAATATTTAATTCTATTTATGTTTATGGGAAAATCTTGTTCTGAAATATAGGCTATTAATTCAAAAACCATATTGCCAGTAAAATGTGTTTTATAATCGGTTTTATATTCAAAATTGTATGACTTATTGTTATATTCCAATATGTCGTCTATATCCAGTCCATGTTGATCATTAAAAACGATATCCAAGGGCGAGCATCCATGCTTTTTAACAATTATATTTTTAAGCAATTTCCTATGTATTGGTTTTTTCTCTTTGTTACAAATATCATCCTGAAAATTTGTTTCTTTTATGAGATCCGGCGACAATATTTCTGTGCTATTTTCGTTCATTACTTATTATTAACTCTGTTATTTTTTTTCTGCCCGAAGCCTTTCCAGAAATAAACCTTCTGACTTCAATCGTCGAAAATTTAAAACCCCTTAGGTCGCCATAAATTTGTCTTGTTACCGGACAATCAGAATTACTCATAACAACATAAACGCCTCTGTCTGATAATTCGTTCATTATTCTGCACAGTTTTTTATGATTATCCAAATTAAAACCATATCTAAGATAATCACTAAAACTAGCCGTAGAAGAAACCGGTATATATGGGGGATCTAGATAAACTATATCTCCGGTCTTTGCCAAATCATATACAGTATCAAACGGCTTATGCATTAATAGGCTATTTTTCAGGATAGAAGATACAAGAATAAAACTCTCAAGAACAGGAATAGGACAGTCCCTTTTTCCAAATGGTATATTAAAGTCTCCTCGCTTTGTTTCACGATACATTCCGTTAAAACATGTCTTGTTAAGGAACCAAAACAGCGACGCATGAACCAACCCGTTTCCTTTGGTTAAAACAAGAGAGTTATATTTGTTTCTGGTTTTATAATAAAAATTTTCTTTCTCCTGTAGGTTTTTGTGTTTCTCATATTGTTCGATATATTTTTGAATTTTACGATATAGTTTTTCGGGTCTTTGCTTTACCTGTTCGTGAAAATTCATTAATTTAATATTTTTGTCATTTAAAATCATTCTGGGATAATGCAAAGCAAATGCAACCGCTCCACTTCCAACAAAAGGCTCTATATACGTTTGATTGTTTTTTATCATATCGGAAGCCAAAAATCTGGGTATAATTGATTCAAGAATCATGCTTTTGCCACCTGCCCATTTCAAAAGAGGCCGGGAAGTTGCGGTTTCTTTTTGTCTCTGCCTATATTGTTCAACCATTTCGTCCATACCCTATATTATACAAATTTTTGAAGGAATTTTGTCATGACACTTTGAATTAAATAGTATTATGCCAAACAGAATTAGACAAAAAATTAGAAAGAAGATGAACGGTTCTAATACCTATGAATGCGACATCTGTAAGGCTAAAGAAATTCTCGAGGTTCACCATATCAACGGCAGAAATATTCCCGATTATAATCATCCTTCTAACACAACTAATCTCTGCGGCAACTGTCATAATAAAACACATCGTGGTTTAATAGTAATAGAAGGATGGTTTGGAACCACTAATGGACCAGAACTTTTATGGCATAATTCAAAAGATAAATCATTCAGCGGACAGAATAGCAGGCCGCATATTATTTAAAAAACAAAAAATACTATATTTTGTTCGGTAAATCATCGGGCAAGGTTATTAATCCATACCATCTACAACCTTCATCTTTCAGTGTAAGAATAGCATCTATTTCTTTGCCATTAGGAAGCACAACCATACATTCTTGACTTAATTCTGTGGTGACAACTCCCGATAACAATTGTGGAATATCAAAGCCAGCCATAGATTCTAATTTGCCATGAACATATGCGTTTATCTTTTTATCGGCAGTTATTTTGGTTTCCCCTTTATATTTTTTAATAAGATCTGGGGGAGGTCTATTTCTTCTACCATACCAAGAAATGCTGGCTTATATACTGCAAAAATAGGTTTACTCATATTTCACTCCTTTTGCTCTACGAACCTCAAATATTCCTTCATCAAAATCGCCATAAACTTCGGCATCATCGGCATACTCATCAACACATATGTCTGAGTTACCAATATAATAATCATTAGGAAAATTGCTTGAATCACATTTTTCCATAACACAATCGGCATTATAATTCATATGTCTATCTTGGGGATTATGATAATGTTCAATATACCTAACCTTAAGTCCCTTTTCTGCTGCAATTCTCAATTCTTTGCCAGTTAGAACATCTCCTATCTTTTTTCCAAGCACTTCGGTTTCTGGCTCAATACCTTCTTCGTCTAATGCCGCTTTGAGTTTCTTGTTTTCTCTTTTAAGTCTGGCTATTTTTTTTGTTAGGTCTTTAATATTGCTCATTGTATATCCTCCTGTTAACCCAATAATTCCGTTACATCTTCTTTAACCGCCAATTGTTTTATCGCATTATGAGTTATTGCATTGTGAACCGGTCTAATTTCATTCCATCGGCCAATTACAAGACAATCATGAATTCCCCACCAGTTAGGAATTGCAATATTAGGCGAATCATCTATCTCTTTAAAATTATTCCAAAAGTTTTCAGGAGCACAACAACCACCTTCAGTCTCACCAATGTAAATAATAGGTTTGTCGTTACCCCATTCGCTACATGCACTACACACCGCTTCGCTATCAAGAGGAGGCCATGAAACAATAAGAATATCACGATTCTTATATTTTTTAACCGCCTCTGTAGATTCTAATGTCTCAACAGGATGAACAATTGTTATGTCCTTGTGTTGCTTTTTGTCGGCCTTCCAAGAAAAATCATCGGTTGCAACTATATCAATACCATAAGATGACAAGGCCTTAGACAACCAACCTGCCCCTGACATAATTTCCAGACAAGTCCTGTTTCCTATCCATCTAGCCAGCCCCTTTGTCCACTGCTTATCCACAATAGCCCACATGCCTTTCTTGGTACATTCGCTACGGGCATGAAAAGCATTGGTAAAATAATCATGAGAAGGTAGAGGTTTGTTCCAAGGCAGGCCAAGAGATTCCTTAGGAGAATCATCCGGTATATCGCCCTTTTTTATAGATTTAATAAATTTTTCAGTAAAGCTCATTGGTTACTAAGTTCCCTATACAGTTCTTCAATCTTCTTTACATCCACTGAATGAGGAATAGTAGAAGTCTTATAAAGTTCTTCTAGTCCAGCCATTCTTTTTTCTACTTCGGCCATGAGTTCTTCGTATTGAAACTCACCTCTACGAATTTTCATAAGGTATTCTCTCTGCTCTCCCTCAAAACGAACAATAGGAAAACCATTGCGAAGAATGTTCTCGCCGGAAATTAGAAGTCGCATGCAATGAAGCATATTTTTAGCGTCATATTGTACCAACCCCTTTTCCTGATCTAGCCATCTGGACTCGTTACGATTAGAAATCCACTCATTATATTTGCGATGTTCATTAAGGGCTTTTTCGTATTCCTGCTGATTGTAAAAGAGTAGACCCGAAAATTTGCTCCATTCATCATCTATAGAAATGGATTCGCACACTATCATGTCATCGCCCCTAAAAACCCCTTTGGCTTTGTCACCATAAAAATATAGTCTATAAGCGTTCGAAACATGTTCTAGTCCAGCGGCATGATATTTGCTCAAATCAATATCTTTTTTAAGCGGAGCAGGTCTCATGGGAAAAATGGCCAAGTTGATATCGGCATTCTTTGCTCCTTCAAAAACAGGTGCGGGTATTACATAACAAAAGTCTTCCTTAACAGGTTTAATCGCAAGTTCAGGGTGATTAATTCGTTTATTGACTCCTTTTGCTTTCTGAATTTGTGCAAAACTGTATCCTGAGTGTGTATGATAACACTTCTTAGAAATAAACATATCTCTGTGTTCCATTAATTTTTCCATTAATAAAGTTTTAAACTTACAGCAATTATCGGGAACCCATAAAAGCTCCAAAATATTAGGATTTGCAGTTTGGGCTAATTCAAAAAATCTTTTCAAACTATAATAGGTAGTATCGTGTTTTTCATCCCCAATTTGTCCAGACGGCTCAGAAAGACCCAAATATTCAGTGGACGGATTAAGATAAATTCCGCGAAGATCAATATCTGATTTCGGAGTATGCAAATTATATAGATGGCTTCCTGCTATGCATTCAAAAATTATTCTGCCTGATTTTCTAAGTTCTTCAAGATTCATAAGATTCCTTTCTTAATTGTTGGGATATAATAACAGATAAGATGAATAAGTCAAGAAAAATGTTCTCTAACAACTTTATCCTCCTTAACAAACTCTTCCAGTCTCTTAAAATCCTTAGCATGTATCATAACTTCGCCAGTCCTGTCATACCTAATCCATACAATGCCATCTGCCGGCCCATTAATTTTTTCATAATACTTGATATATCTTCCAAACAATTTCAATATTTGATTGGCTATTTTTATCATGTAGGCGTTCCTTGTGCTCATATTTTCTTCTCCATCATATTTTGCAATGTTTCTTTCAGTTCTTTTTCTTCTGTTTCCGTAAGTCCTAATGCCTCTTTAACATTGTTGGCCTTAAAAATTGTATTTTCATTTATATCCCATTTGGTACTATAGCCCTTCTTTCTATTCTCTTCGGGATTTATAGCTTCTACCGTAATACCAAAAGTTTTGTTTCCGTTTGCCCCTATAAATAACAAATGAGGTCCGTTAATAATTCTAGCTATTTGCCGCGATTTTGTTGGACTAAGTTCGCTCATATTCTTTTTCCCACTCCCATTTCTCTTTAGGGTAAGGTTTCCATACTCCATCGGTATCGCTTTCCTTCCACCCTCTTTCCCTGCCCATTTTCACATCCTCATATGCCCTTTTTAACCTGAAAGAGAAATCCTCTCCCTTCAGGGAGGGGTAAAGTATTAGTTTGTTCTAAATTCTCTTTATTTTTCATACCTTTATTATACTAAAAATATTTTTATTTTCAAGCAGGATTTTCAGATTTTTTTATAGAATAAGTTTGTATAATAAATAAGGGTGTTTTATTATGTACGAACTAGACAAATTTAGGGGTTGTGTTTTTTCATTACAATATCACCTGATTATTGTAGTGAAATATCGTCAGGAAGTTTTTGTCAACAATGATTTGGTCGATTCTATGAAGAAAGTAATAAATAGAATTGCTTTGGATTTTGATGTTGAAATTCTAGAATGCGAATGTGGCAAAGACCACATTCATATTCTTTTTAGATCCAAACCCACACTAAATATAACTAAATTTATTAACATACTTAAAGGACATAGCTCCAGAGAAATGAGAAAACAATATTGGGACTTCCTTAAAGATAAATTATGGGGAGACCATTTTTGGTCTCCATCTTATTTTTTATCAAGCACAGGAAACGTAACAATAGATGTGTTAAAAGAATATGTTGAAAATCAGAGAGTATTACAAGAATGATAATTCATAAGTCATACAAATTCAGGCTTAAGCCTACTGAGGAACAGGTTACCATGTTGAAACAACATGGCGGCAATACTAGGTTTGTATGGAATAAATTATTAGAATATGCTAATAACATTAAGAAGGATACTGACAAATATCCCAAACAGTCTCAATTACAGAAACAGATTATTAATATTAAAGCGGAAAACAGTTTTGTAAAATTAAGTCATTCTCAGCCAATACAAATTAATGCAATG
>Ga0172375_10012204_pt1 | contig 10795 bp, 11 predicted proteins | sample LakKiv1m_FD_114537 | JGI IMG/M metagenome (GOLD analysis project Ga0172375, IMG submission 114537) | Freshwater microbial communities from Kabuno Bay, South-Kivu, Congo - kab_092012_11.1m | ecosystem: Environmental > Aquatic > Freshwater > Lake | place: Democratic Republic of the Congo...
AGGGAAAGTCATGACGAGGTCATTATTCCTGTCATGCCTGGTTATTGAATAGACGATCTCGTTAGCCGTTCCGCCGCCATCCATGGCTGTTAATAGCCCGTCCTTATCAATGTCCGAAGAAGCACCCGATCGTTCGGCCGGTTCAACCTCTCCGTTCGCCAATACGGGCAGCTGCATCGGAAGGTTAGAAGGTTTGCGCGCGAAAACGCACTGCACCAGGACATCTTTCCTGAGCCTTTTTCCTTTTGGGACAATGCTGTAAGTTCCGTCGCGCATAAGCATGCCGCGGCCCATGGTATTATATATGCCGAATATGAACATCTCAGGCACAAGATCGCCTGAAAGGTTAATAACTGTCTCAGGCGGATCGTTCTTCTGAACATTTCCGGCCGCAGGGAGCTTGGCGTTCAATAATTGCTTTTTGTATCCATTGGACAGAGTTGAAGGCGCGAAAGTCTCTTTTAGCTCTGTAAGGCCGGCAGAGGCACCATCCGGGACAGGTCCGCTTTGCGGCAGGGTATCGTCAGGCGCAGAGGCAGATCCTGCGCCTTCAAAAGCATCGTTTTGCCCGGCCTCAGGCTCAAGGCCGTTCCGTTTTGCGCCTTTGGAGTATTCTCTGTCCGCTGACACGGCGTTCCGTACCTCTTTGATAGAGATGCTTGGCGCTCCCAACGGGATTCCTTCTGTGTCGGCTTTGTAAGCCAGGTAGACCAAAATGCCTGTTATAGCAGCCAGTATTACTATGGTAAGACCGATGACCAAGGTCCTCGTGGAGACTTTCTTTTGTTGTGCGATCATAGTACGAGTATACCGGGTCATCGAGACGATTGTCAAGCGCGCCTCATCAAAGAATTTTTTCTTGCCCCTCATATACTTATGGTGTATCCTAATATCCTCATAACATGAAAGGAGGCCTGTATGCACATAACGTATCTGGTCGCATGTATCCTGGTCGTTATCTTTTTTCTGGGGATCCGGATCGTTCGTCCGACTCAGAGGGGTCTTATCGAAAGGTTCGGTAAGTATTCACGCTTTGCGCAGCCGGGTTTTCACTGGATCATACCGGTCATCGAGAACCTTTATTTCGTCAATATCACCGAACAGATGGTCGATGCCGAACCGCAGGAGATCATCACCAACGATAACCTTAATGCCCGCGTAGACGCGCAGGTGTATTTTAAGGTCAAATCCGATGAAGAGAGCGTCAAATCGTCATTATATAATGTAAATAACATTCAATGGCAGATCGTGAACCTTGCGCGTACGACGCTCAGGAATATAATCGGGACACTGACGTTAAAATCAGCTAACAGCGAGCGCGGTAAGATAAACCAGGGGCTGCATACGACATTATGCGACGAGACCAAGAACTGGGGCATCGAGATCGTCCGTACAGAGCTGAAAGAGATAGATCCGCCAAAAGATGTCCAGGAGACCATGAACAAGGTCGTTAAAGCGGAGAACGAAAAGATCGCAGCCATCGATTTCGCTACGGCCACAGAGACCGCGGCAGACGGGCAGAAACGCGCGGAGATCAAGAAAGCCGAAGGTATCAAGCAGGCCAAGATCCTTGCGGCCGAAGGAGAATCAGAAGCTATCCGGCTGGTTAATGAGGCGGCGAACAAATATTTCGTAGGCAACGCCCAGCTTTTACGCAGGCTTGAAGCGATGGAAAAGTCTCTTGAACATAATTCGAAGATCGTTGTACCTACAGGTTCAGAGGTAGTCAACGTGATCAGCGAAATGGCAGGTATGCCTCCGATCCTGCCGGGGAAGAAATAAGTCATGGAAAACCAATCGTTTGAATTTCTTTCGCGCCTTATAGATGCCATCAGCCCTTCCGGCTACGAGCAGGACGCTATAAAGATCTGGAAAGACCGCACGCGGCCGTTCGCTGATGACGTGGGAATAGATGTGCACGGTAACTGCAAGGCCTCTATCAATAAAGATAAGAAGCCAAGGGTCATGCTCGCCGGACATATCGATGAGATCGGGTACATGATAAAGTACATAGATAAGGATGGGTACCTTTATTTTTCCACCGTAGGAGGTATAGATCCTCACCTCATTCCCGGAGAGCGGGTATGGGTCAAGACGCGCAAGGGAAGGGTGCTTGGCGTTATAGGCAGGAAACCCATCCATTATCTCGAGGCCGAGGAACGCAAGGCCGTTGCCAAACTCGAACAATTGTGGATCGATATCGGGGCAAAAGGCGAGAAGGCAGCGCGGGAAGCCGTTGAGATCGGAGATGTGGCGGTCCCTGCAGTAGGCTTGGAAAAGTTACGCGATGATCTTGTCGTAGGCAGAGGCTTCGATGACAGGGCGGGCGCTTTTGTCATAAGCGAGACGCTGCGCCTGTTAAAAGGGAAAAAGATAAAAGCGTCGGTGTTCGGTGTCGCCACTGTCCAGGAAGAGATCGGCTTACGCGGCGCGACGACCAGCGCTTACGGCATCTCTCCTGATATAGGTATTTGCGCTGAAGTCACCTTCGCCACAGATTCCCCTGACATGGATAAGAAGAAGGCGGGGGACGTGTCAATAGGCGGAGGGCCCGTCATAGCCAGGGGGCCTAACATTAATCCAAAGGTGTTCGAGCTTTTGGTCGATACAGCGAAAAAAGAAAAGATCCCTTATCAGGTACAGGGCATCTCATCGGCTACGGGGACAGATGCTAACGTTATGCAGTTGACCAGGTCCGGTGTCGCGACAGGGCTTGTTGAAGTGCCTCTTAGATATATGCATACGCCGGTCGAGCTGCTGAACCTGAAAGATCTTGAGAATACTGCGAAGCTCCTGAGGTCGTTCATATTGCGGGTCAACGAAGATATGTCGTTCTTACCGTAATGCTTCTTTTAACACGGAGAGGTTTTTTTCCATTATAGCTATATAGGCATCAGGATCATCGGGGCCTGTTACAGCGGGATCAAGAGTATAAACTTTTGATCCCGTTTCTTTTGCTATGGCCGAAGCCGACAATGCCGGATATTGAGGTTCTGTGAATATGGCCTGGATCTCATACTTTTTTATTATGTCTATGGTCCGGGCGAGTTCTTTCGCGCTTGGCTGGCTTCCAGGGTCGCGTTCGATGACGGCTGAGATCTCGAACCCGAATTCCTGCGCGAAGTACGGGAACGCCTCATGGAATGTAACGATCTTTCTGCCGCGGAAGCGGTCCAGCTCAGCGTGCATTTTTGACCGGAGTTTCCCAAGTCTCGCGGCATATTCATCAGCGTTCTTAATGTAGAGGCCCTGGTGCGCAGGGTCATATTCGGACAGCGCCTGCCCGAGATCCTTGGCTTGCAGAATGGCGTTCGAGATACTTACCCACACATGGGGGTTAACGCCGTTCTTTCCTGTTATTACAGGAAGGCCTTTTGATAAAGATATTATCTTTAAACGGGGATATTGTTTTGCGACTTCGGTCACGAATGATTCCATGCCCAGCCCGTTTATAACAAGTATGTCGGCTGAGGCAAGCTTCTTCATGTCATCCGTAGTCAGCGAGTAATCGTGCAGACATCCTGTTTGCGGCTGGGTCAGGTTCGAGACATTTATGCCGGGCACGTCTTTCGCTATATTCAGGGTGGTGATGTATACAGGATAAAACGAAGTGATGACCGATAATCCGTTTTTTCCGGCAGCATCCGCATTTGACGTCAGGGCGGATGAAAGGGCTATCAGTAAAGAAATGGTTTTAAAATATTTGATCATGTATCATACAGCCTTTCTTTTTTAATGCGCTGACGCTATCATAGGGCGGGTAATTACCGTTGTCAAACATTTTTTTAGAAAACGCTTGACACAGAAGTGATTATGCTGTATACTTCGTCCTTGTAGCGCAGAGGAGTAGAAGTCTTGAAGCCGTAAGGCAAAAAGTCACTGCCTTATGGTTTTTTTTTGGAGTTCTAAATCCGCTGCAATTTTTGCTGAAAGGAGGAAGTTAACATGGCAAGAGGAAAAGTGAAGTGGTTTAACAATGCTAAGGGTTATGGATTTATCTCTCTTGATAGCGGTACCGATGTATTCGTACATCACAGCGCGATTCAGGGTGAAGGCTATAAATCTTTAGATGAAGGCCAGGAAGTCGAGTGCGAAGTCGTCGACAGCCCGAAGGGCAAGCAGGCATCTAAAGTTACAAAAGTGTAACTTAGCGCAAAGCGTACGCCCCCGGCCCAAACTCCGGGGGCGTATGTTTATTTCTCAGAAACTTTCCCCTTGACAAGGCAGCAGTAAATGTGTTACATTTACCTCTCCTAATCCTAAAGGAAACGTATGAATGCAAAGACAGTAATGCTCCATAAAGAAAATGTACAGCGGACCTGGCACGTTATAGATGCCAAGGGACAGGTGCTCGGCCGTCTGGCGACCACGGCGGCAAACCTTCTCATCGGAAAAGGGAAAACCTGCTATACCCCGAATGTTGACATGGGGGATGGCGTTATCATAATCAATGCCGAAAAGATCACTGTTACCGGTAATAAGATGGAACAGAAGCAGTATAAGAGATTTTCAGGATATCCGGGCGGATTAAAAGAAGAGCCCATGAAGCATATGATCATAAGGAAACCTACCTATATAATAGAGCATGCCGTTACAGGCATGATACCTAAGAATAGACTGGGCAGCCGTATGTTGAGGAGGCTCAGGATCTATATAGGCGATAAACATGGGCAGGTAGCGCAGTTGGCCCCTAAAGTACCTAAGGAGCCAAAGATAAAGAAGACAGCAAAAGATAAGACAAAGAAGGATGCATAATAATGCCTGAAACGAACGAGACTAAACCTGAAACTAATGAAGTAGTGGCCCCACAGCCGGCAGTTCCCGCAGCTGAAGCGGTTGCCGCCCAGACAGAAGCCGCTCCGGCCAAACGGAAGCAAAAGAAATATGAGACTGTTTATGCAGCGACCGGCAGAAGGAAAGAATCCGCTGCCAGCGTCAGGCTGTGTTTGCCGGGGACAGGCAAGATCGTTGTTAACGGTAAGCCGTTCGATAAGTTTTTTACGCGGGAAACATATCATATCACTATTTATCAGCCGCTCAAGCTCGCAAAATTGACCGATAAGTTTGACATTGTAGTTAACGCCAAAGGCGGAGGGACTACCGGTCAGGCTGAAGCCATAAGGCACGGCATTTCCCGAGCCATCACGAAATTCGATATATCACTCCGCTCATTGCTCAAGAAAGCTGGATTTCTTACGCGTGATCCCCGCGCTAAGGAACGCAAAAAGTACGGGCGCAAACGCGCACGTAAGAGATTCCAGTACTCGAAACGCTAACGCGTTAAACCCATATTACAACGACGAGAATACAAACACGGTACTGGCAAAATTCCGACGAGGAATTATATTGACAGTACCGTGTTTTTTGTTTATACTGAATATTCACGACACAAAATTCTGACGGAGAAAAATATTTTAAGGAGGACACGGCGATGAAATTAAGAGAGGGTGTTGTCGGAGCGACCGGATACGTAGGCGAAGAGATCCTGCGCGCGCTGTCCCGGCATGGCCAGATAGATATCACCTCGGTAACGGCTATTATAGACAAGCCGAGCATATTCTCGGAATTATTTCCGGCGTTCAAGGGCATCATCGATCTTATGTGCACGAACCTCGATGTCGGCGAGGTCGCAAAAAAAACGGACGTCGTATTCCTTGCCCTGCCGCATACCGTATCGATGCAGTACGCGCCGCTTTTTTTGAAAGCCGGTAAAAAAGTCATCGATCTGAGCGCCGATTACAGGCTCGATGCGGACGTTTACACATACTGGTATAAACATGACCATGTGGACCAGGGAAACCTCAAGGCAGCCGTCTATGGTCTTCCTGAACTGAACCGCGGGCAGATCAAAGACGCTTCTCTGATAGCGAATCCCGGGTGTTATCCTACGGCCACGATCCTTGCGGCTCTTCCTGCCGTAAAACGCGATATTGTCGGCGGACCGATAATAGCTGATGCAAAAAGCGGTGTGACAGGCGCAGGGCGGAAAGCCGCGATCCCGTTATGCTTCGGAGAGGTCGATGAGAACCTGAAGGCATATAAGATAGGCGAACACCAGCATATGCCCGAGATGATGAGCATATTAGGCAAGGCCTCCGGAAAGAAGGTAGACGTTATTTTTACGCCTCATCTTATACCGATGAGAAGGGGAATACTTTCGACGGTCTATATACCGCTGAAAGAGACGTTGTCAGAAACTGATGTCCGGGGCATATATAATGATTTTTATAAATCCGCGCGTTTTGTGCGTGTGCATAAACAAGGGGTCTTCCCGGAGATCAAGGACGTGCTTAACACCAATTTCTGCGATCTTGGCATCAAGGTGTGCGGAAAACTTCTGATAGTCGTTTCGTGCATCGATAACCTGCTGAAAGGCGCCGCAGGCCAGGCCATCCAGAACATGAATATCATGTACGGGTTTAAAGAGGACGAGGGATTGAGATAAACAAACTGCTCAACAAGGAGAAACAATGTCACGGTATGTTTTACCAAAAGGATTTTTAGTAAACGGCACACATTGCGGGATCAAAAGGTTCAATAAAGACCTTGGGATCATTTATTCCGAGTCTCCTTGCAAGGCAGCGGGTGTCTTTACAAAGAACAAGGTCAAGGCCGCTCCTCTATTGGTATCGAAAGAGATCCTTTCGTCGGGCGAACCTGTGCATGCCGTTATAGTCAACAGCGGTAACGCCAATTGCTGCACCGGCAGGGTCGGCAGCAAAGACGCAAAAAAAACTATCAACGCGGTGTGCCAGTCTTTGGGGTTAAAGTTCAATAACGTACTGGTCTCGTCTACCGGAGTGATAGGGAAACGTTTGCCGGTAGACCTCATAACGGCAAGTCTGCCGAAACTGGTCAAGCGGCTCTCGGAAAAAGCCGTCATGAGTTTTGCGAAAGCGATACTAACGACCGATAAGAAACGTAAGGTAGAGACGGCCAGGTTTTTTATCGGAAGCAAAGAGGTAATTATTACAGGTGTCTGTAAAGGCGCAGGCATGATACATCCCAATATGGCGACCATGCTGTGTTTCATCATGACCGATGCCAACATCGATAAAGACGCCCTTAAGCTCGCGCTCAGGCGGGTAACGGATGACGCGTTCAATAATATTGCCATAGACAATGACATGAGCACGAATGATACGGTACTTCTTCTCGCCAACGGACAGGCAGATAACAAAACCATAAAAAAAGGGACCAAAGAATTCGAGCTGTTCTCGAAAAGCCTTGAAAAGGTCTCCCTTGAGCTTTGCCGCGAGATCATACGGGACGGTGAAGGCGCCACGAAACTTATAAATATCAGGGTCAAGGGCGCGAAGACAGAAAAGGACGCGAAAAAAGTCGCGCGTACGATAGGCGATTCCATGCTTGTCAAGACCAGCGTGCACGGCGGGGACCCGAACTGGGGCCGGATAGCTGCCAGCGTGGGTTCAAGCATGGCCGAAGGTGTCCGTTATAAGCTGATAGAGATATATCTGGACGGTGTTTGCATGTTCAAGAACGGAAAGTTCACTAATCCCGCGGCAAGCAGGGTCTCGCGTGTATATAAAAGGAGTACGGTTGATATACTTGTGAATCTTAACGCAGGCACTAAGAGCGCGTTCATGTATACATGCGACCTTTCGAAGAGGTATGTGGAGATCAACGCGCATTATATGACGTAACGGGGGAATGATGGAAGAAGCTATACGAAAAAGCCAGACACTGATAGAAGCCCTGCCGTACATCAAGAAGTTCTTCAAAAAGAATATCGTGATAAAGTTCGGTGGAAGTTCCCTCGGGGACGAGAGGGTGCGGCGCACGGTCCTGGAGGACATAGCTTTTATGAACTATGCCGGCATGAACCCTGTCCTTGTTCATGGAGGCGGGCCGTTCATCAATGAAAAGATGAAAGCTGCCGGAAAGACCTATAAATTCGTTAACGGCTTGAGGGTAACAGATGAAGAGACCATGACTATAGTCGACCAGGCGCTGGAGGAGTTGAACCGTACATTGGTCCAGGAATTAAAGGCTGTAGGCGCGGAGGCGTTCGGATTAAGCGGTAAGGAGAATGAACTGCTTATAGCCAAGAAAAAAATGCATGGAGAACACGATATAGGGTTTGTCGGCAACGTGGATACTATGGACACTACTGTTCTGGACCGCCTGCTTGAGACAAATATCATACCTGTCATATCGCCTGTCGGTATGAGCAGGGATGGAAAACTTTTCAACATAAACGCCGATGAAGCAGCCGCGCGGATAGCCGTGGCTATAAAGGCGGAGAAATTGATCGTGCTGACGAATGTTGACGGCGTACTTTTGGACCGGGACGGTAAACAAAGGCTTTTGGAGTCGTTATCGCTGGATGATGTGAAGTACCTTATCGAGAAGGGCGTGGTAAGCGGAGGCATGATACCGAAGGTGAGTTCGTGCATAGATGCCCTTGAAGGCAAGGTGCGCAAGGCCCATATCATAAGCGCCAAGCTCCCGCACGCGATGCTTCTGGAAATATTTACCGATCAAGGGATCGGGACTGAAATAGTTAAATTAGGACGACGGACTAAAGTAACGGAAGGGATCTAAGGAGAGAACATGAACCTCAAACAGGTGAAGAGACTTTACGAAGATTATGTGATGAATACCTACGGCAGGGTCGACCTCTGCCTGGTAAAGGGCAAAGATACGATCGTCGAGGACATAGACGGGAAAAAGTATCTGGACTTTTTCCCGGGCTGGGCAGTCAGCGGCACTGGCCACCGGAATAGTTATGTAATGAAGCGTGTCAACGATCAGCTCAAAAAGATCTTGCACGTATCTAATAATTATTATAACGAACTTCAGGGGATCGCGTCCAAGACCATCATAGATAATTCGTTCCCTGGAAAGGTGTTTTACTGTAACAGCGGCGCAGAGGCTAATGAAGCGGCTATAAAGCTCGCGAGGAAATTCGGCCACGCAGACGGAAGATATGAGATCATCACAATGGAAAAGTCCTTCCACGGGCGGACGCTGGCGACGATCACAGCCACCGGCCAGGATAAGGTCAAAAAGGGGTTTGAACCACTGCCTGAAGGATTTAAACATGTGCCGTTCAACGATATTGAGGCCGTGAATCGGGCGTTGACCAAAAAGACGGTAGCTGTCATGCTTGAGCCCATACAGGGGGAAGGCGGGATAAACGTAGCTGACAAAGAATATATCATCGCTCTGAGGAAGTTATGCGATAAGCGTAACATGCTCATGATATTCGACGAGGTGCAGACAGGGATGGGAAGGACCGGGAAGGTCTTCGCGTTCCAGCACTATAGCGTCACCCCGGACATTTTCACGCTTGCTAAAACCTTGGGCGGTGGATTTCCTATCGGGGCCATGGTAGCGGCAGATAAATGTTCAACCGTGCTGACTCCAGGAACGCATGCCTCGACATTCGGAGGAAGTCCGGTCGTTTCTGCCGCGGTGCTCGGAGTTTTTGACGCGCTAAAAAAAGGCGGGTTCTTAAAGAACGTTAACAAAATGGGCCCATATCTTATAAAAGAACTTAAAGGGCTTCAAAAGGCGTATCCTGTGATCAAAAAGGTCAAGGGCTTGGGGCTTATGATCGGGGTCGAGCTAGGTATTGATGATGCCGCGTGTGTTTATAAGGAGTGCCTTAAGAAAGGGCTGCTTATAAATTACACGCAGAATAATATCCTTAGGATCATGCCGCCGATGTGCGTTACTAAAAAAGAGATAGATAAGGCTGTTGGTATTTTAGGATCGGTAATAAAGACACTCGCGTGACAATCGGAGATCAATCCGGCGCTTATATGATAAAAAATCTTTTAACAATATCTGAACTTTCGACCGGTGATATAGAGGATATCTTCTCTATCGCCTCGGCGCTTAAAAAAGACCCGTTCTCTAAAAAAGAGGCCTTAAAACATAAGGTGGTAGGGCTGATATTCGAGAAACCTTCGAACAGGACCCGTGTCTCCTTCGATGTCGGGGTACATCACCTGGGCGGGAACGTGATATATCTCGGGTCCGATGATATCAAATTCGGGGTCAGAGAGCCTGTAAAAGACATTGCCAGGACGCTTTCCAGATATGTCGATCTTATGATCTTAAGGACCTTTAAGCATTCAGACGTCGAAGAGTTCGCGCGATATTCCACGGTGCCTGTCATTAACGGATTGAGCGATCTTGCGCACCCATGTCAGGCATTGACGGATGTGTTCACTGTCCAGGAGCGGCTCGGCCGGGTAAAAGGCAAAAAGATAGCTTATGTGGGCGACGGGAACAATGTGCTGAATTCGCTTTTGTATTGCGGGGTTAAGATGTCGATGGACATAGCTGTCGCCAGCCCGAGAAAATATTGGTTAAAAAGGGAATTCATCGAAAATGCCAGGCAGCTGGCAAAAGATACCGGCAGTGAGATCCTGGTCACAGACGACCCGGCACTTGCGGTAAAAGGGGCGGACATTATTTACACGGATGTGTGGGTCAGTATGGGACAGGAATCACAAAGGAAATCAAAGATGGCCGCGTTCAAAGGTTTTCAGGTGAACAAGAAACTGCTTAAAGGGGCTGCGAAAGATGCTCTTGTCATGCATTGCCTTCCTGCCCACAGGGGCGAGGAGATAACGGATGAAGTTATGGAAAGCCCGAACTCGATCGTGTTCGATCAGGCGGAGAACCGGCTGCATATTGCTAAAGCCGTAATGGTGAAATTAGCGGGAGATGAGAAATGAAAAAAATCGTACTTGCTTATTCTGGAGGGCTCGACACTTCGGTAGCGATCAAATGGCTGACAGAACGTGATTATTCTGTGATC
>Ga0172375_10012206_pt1 | contig 10794 bp, 9 predicted proteins | sample LakKiv1m_FD_114537 | JGI IMG/M metagenome (GOLD analysis project Ga0172375, IMG submission 114537) | Freshwater microbial communities from Kabuno Bay, South-Kivu, Congo - kab_092012_11.1m | ecosystem: Environmental > Aquatic > Freshwater > Lake | place: Democratic Republic of the Congo...
CTACCCCCCCTTTAGAAAAGGGGGGAACTTACTGGATTTTCTGTTAAAGTCCCCCTTTGACAAAGGGGGATTTAGGGGGATTTGGAAGCGGGCAAATGGAAGAAAGTTTTGGCAAACGCTATAAATCCGGCCACGGCCACGGCCAGCCGGTCAATGAAGATAATCAATAGATTTTTACGCCACAAAAGGAGGCGCACATGGCAAGAGAATTGCCGCAAGAAGACCCCCTGGTTCGAATGCAGCGGGACCTGAAGCGGGCCTTGCAGAAAAACCCCAAGGACATCAAGTGGGGCATGGTCATCGATATCGCCAAGTGCATCGGCTGCCATGCCTGCACCATCGGCTGCGTGGCGGAAAACAAACTGCCTCCGGGGGTGGTATACCGGGTGGTGCTGGAGGAGGAGACCGGGCACTATCCTCAGGTGCGGCGGCGTTTTGTGCCCCGGCCCTGCCTCCACTGCCAGAATCCTCCCTGCGTCAAGGCCTGCCCGGTGACCGCCACCTGGAAAACCGAACAGGGCACGGTGGTCATCGATTACAACAAATGTATCGGCTGCCGCTATTGCCTGGTAGCCTGTCCTTATGCCGCCCGGACGTCGGACTTTGGGGAGTGGTACACCGCCGAGACCGCGGAACTGTCGGGCAAGCTCTATGGTCAAAAGGCGGCGGCCAACGGCTACGAAGCCCACCCCGCGGCGGAGTACGGCCAGAAGTGGCCGGAGCGCGGCCATGGCTCTCCGGTGGGCAACGCCCGCAAGTGCCATTTCTGCCTGCATCGTTTAAAGATAGGTATGCTGCCGGCCTGCACCACCTCGTGTATCGGCCGGGCCACCATCTTCGGCGACCGCACCGATCCCCAGAGTCTGGTCTTCGAGATGATCGGCTCCCCCCGGGTCTTTCGCTTGAAGGAAGAACTGGGCACCCAGCCCTCCGTCTACTATTTGAAGTAGGGGAGAAAGGAGAACCGGATGAGCGAAAAATGGTTTAAAAACTTGATAATTTTGTCGGTTTGCGGTCTGGTGATCGGCGCCTGGGGCATGTTTCAGCGGCTGGCTTTTGGTCATCTGGGCATGAACTATGGCTCCTTTGTACCCTGGGGCCTCTGGGTGGCTTTTGACCTCTTCTTCCTGGGGCTCACCGCCGGCGCTTTTCTCATCACCATCCTCACCTATGTCTTCAGGATTAAGCTGCTGGCCAATTTAGGGCCCCTGGCGGTCTTCACCGTCCTGGTTACGCTGATGGCCGAATTTCTCATCATCAGCCTGGACCTGGGGCACCCTTTAAGGACCTATCGGTTCCTGATTTCCCCCAACCTCGGGTCCATGCTCTTCTGGCTGGTGGTCTTCATCGTCTCCATGTGGCTCATCTATGTGCCCTGGCTCTACTTTCTGCTCCGGGAACAACTGATTACCTGGGGCAATGACGCCACCCGGGCGGGACATAAGGTCTACCGGTTCCTGGCCTTCGGCAAGACGGATTACACCCTCGAAGATCGGCAACAGGACCATCGCCGCACCCATCTCTTGTCCTATATCAGTCTGCCCATCGGGGTCATTTTTTTCGGGGCCCACGGCGCGATTTTCGCCATCCTGAACAACCGGCCCCTCTGGAACAGCGCCCTGCTGCCCCTCATCTTCATTATGGCGGCGCTCCTCTCCGGCGGCGCGCTGATCACCTTCCTGGCTTACCTTTACCAGCCCGATGACAAGCTGATCCATCCCCTGGGCCACGTGGTGCTCCTCATACTGCTGAGCTTTGTCTTTTTGGAGAGCTTGCAGTTCTTCGTGGGCTACCAGTCCAAGGTCACGGGCATTGTCACCAGCCTGGACCTCATCGCCTTCGGCTCCTACTGGTGGGCCTTTTGGATAATCCATCTGGTGATCGGCAGCGTCATTCCGGCCTATCTCCTCATCAGTTACCCGGAAAATTCCAGGATGGTGGCCACCGCCTGCTTTCTCATCATCGTCACCTTTCTGGCGGTGCGCCTGAACTATCTGATCCCGGACATGGCCGTTTACAAGCTGGAAGGGTTGCAAAATACCTTCTTTCACCAACGCTTGCGACCGGAATACGTCCCCAATCTGAACGAATGGTTGGTGAGCATCTGGGTAATTTCCCTGGGCCTGTTGGCCTTCTTGCTGGGTACCCGCTGGCTGCCGGTAATCCAGGCCGGGAGAGGAGAAGAAGAGCATGTCTAATCAGAAACTGAAAGTTGTGGAGGAATTTAAAGAGATTATCGACGCCAAGATGGACCGGCGGTACTTCCTCAAGTGCTCCGCCTTCCTGGGCGGGTCTCTGGCTGCGTCCCATTTCCTGGTCCGTTACGTGGAAGCGGCTGCGGGGGGAAACGTGGACTGGGCCGCCCTGGGCGTGGGGGATGCTTACAGCCAATATCTCCCGGAGAATCAGATCTACTCGGCCTGCCAGCAATGCAACACCCAATGCGGCATCAAGGTCAAGATCGTGGACGGCCTGGTGGCCAAGATCGACGGCAATCCCTACAGCCCCTGGACCATGACTCCCCAGATCGCTTATAAGACTCCCATCACGGAGGCCGCCACCATTGAAGGCGCCATTTGCCCCAAGGGCCAGGCCGGCATTCAGGCGCTCTATGACCCGTACCGGATTGTCAAGGTCCTCAAACGGGCCGGCAAGCGGGGCGAGAACAAGTGGCAGACCATCCCCTTCGACCAGGCCGTGAGCGAAATCGTCAACGGCGGCAACCTGTTCGGCGAAGGCAACGTGGAAGGCTTGAAGGACATCTGCGTGCTGCGGGACCCCAAGATCGCCAAGGAACTGGCGGCAGACGCCGCCCAGGTAGCGAGCCACAAAATGGAGCTGGCGGCCTTCAAGGCCAAGCACGCCGACAACCTGAAATATCTCATCGATCCAGACCACCCGGACCTGGGGCCCAAGAACAACCAATTCGTCCTCAATACGGGCCGGCTCAAGGCGGGACGGGACGATCTGTTGAAACGCTTTGCCAACGGCGGTCTGGGCTCGGGAAATAAGCACGGCCACACCACTGTCTGCCAGGGGTCTCTCTACTTCACCTGCAAGGCCATGAGTTACCAGTTCGAGGAAGGAGATTGGGGAGGCTCCAAGAAGTTTTACTGGCAGGCGGACACCGGCAACTGCGAGTTCATCCTGTTTGTGGGCGCCAACCTTTATGAAGCCAACTATGGACCGCCGCTGCGCAACGTTAAGCTGACGCAAGGCATCGTCGACAACGGCATGAAGATCGCGGTGGTGGACCCCCGCTGCTCCAAGGGCACCGCCCGGGCCTGGAAGTGGCTGCCGGTGCGGCCCAACGGCGTGGCCGCGGTGGGCCTGGGCATGATGCACTGGATCATCGAAAATCAGCGTTATGACGCCCGCTACCTGGCCAACGCCAACAAGGCCGCGGCCAAGGCCGACGGAGAGCCTACCTGGACCCAGACCGCCTGGCTGGTCAAGATCAATCCCGACGGCAGCACGGGCTCTTATCTTAGGGGTTCGGACCTGGGCCTCCCCAAGGAAAAACGGCCCAAGAAAAAAGGCGGCGGCGAGTGGGAATTTGACGCCTTCATGGTTTATACCGGCGGCGCTCCCAAGCCCTTCGACCCCAACAGCGAGACCGACCCGGTGGAAGGCGACCTGCTGGTGGACACTGAAATCAAGGGCATCAAGGTGAAGAGCGTGCTCCAGATTCTCCGGGAAAACCTTGGCGCCCGCAAGCTCTCCGAGTGGGCCAAGCTGGCCGATGTGGCGGAAGCGGACCTGGTGGATCTGGCCCGGGAGTTTACCAGTCATGGCAAGCGGGCGGTGGCCGATATCCATCGGGGCGTCTCCCAGCACACCTCCGGCTTTTACAACGTCTTGACCTATATGACCCTGAACACCCTCATCGGCAACCACGACTGGATGGGGGGCCTGTCCAGCGCCCACACCTTTAACATTACGGGCGACAAGGAAGGCAAGCCCTTCGATCTCACCAAGCAGGGCGGCAAGTTCAAGCCCTTCGGCGTCTCCATCATCCGGCACGGGACCAAATACGACAAGAGCACCATCTTCAAGGGATTTCCGGCCAAGCGCCCCTGGTATCCGTTTTCCAGCGATATTTACCAGGAGGTCATCCCCAGCATCGGCGACGCCTACCCCTATCCCGTCAAGGCGCTCATGTTCTACATGGGGTCGCCGGTCTATGCCCTGCCGGCGGGGCACAAACTCATCGAGATCCTCTCCGATCCCAAGAAGCTGCCGCTGTTCTTCGCCTCCGACATCGTCATCGGCGAGACTTCCATGTACGCCGATTATATCTTCCCGGACCTGACTTACCTGGAACGCTGGGAATTTGTCGGTTCGCACCCCTCGGTGACCCCCAAGGTGGCGCCTTTCCGGTCGCCGGCCTCATCGCCCCTGACGGACACGGTCACGGTCTATGGCGAGAAGATGCCTCTGTCCCTGGAGTCCATGGTTCTGGGCATTGCCGAGAAAATGAAGCTCCCCGGTTTTGGCGAAAACGCCTTCGGCCCCGGCCTTCATTTCAAGCGGGACGAAGACCTGTACCTGCGCATGGTGGCCAATATCGCCTTCGGCGACAAGCCTGACGGCTCCGAAAAGGTGCCCGCGGCCGGCGCCGAGGAAATCAAGGTCTTCGAAAAAGCCCGGCGACACCTGCCTCCCACGATCTACGACTTGAACCGTTGGAAAAAGGCGGTGGGTGAGGCCTGGTGGCCCCAGGTGGTATATGTCATGAATCGGGGCGGCCGCTTCCAGGAATACCAGAAGGCATACAAGGACGGTCAATTGGCCAACAAGTATGGCAAGATGGTGGGCATATACCTGGAAAAATGGGCGACCACCAAAAATTCCATGACCGGCAAGCCTTATATGGCTCACGCCCACTTCATGGACAGCCCCGCGGATGTCCTGGGCCGCAAGCTGGATGACGAGGCCAAGGGTTTCGACCTGACCCTGATCACCTATCGGCACATCACTCAATGCAAGTCCCGGACGGTGGGCAACTACTGGCTCCTGGCCGTCTACCCGGAAAACTTCATCGACATCTCGGTGGCAGATGCCCGGCGGTTGGGATTGAGCGACGGCAATCAGGTAAAGGTGGTGTCTCCAACCAACGAAGAAGGCGTCTGGGATCTGGCTCCGGGCCACAAGAAACCCATGATCGGCAAGATTCGTACCATGGAAGGGATGCGCCCGGGAGTGATCGGCTTTACCCTGGGCCACGGACATTGGGCTTACGGCGCCGGGGACGTGGTCATCGACGGGGTAAGGGTCCCCGGCGATCCCCGGCGGGCCACCGGGATCCATGCCAACGCCGCCATGCGGGTCGACCCGTTTCTGAAAAACACCGGTCTGGTGGATTTGACCGGCGGCAGCGCCGTGTTCTACCAGACCCAGGTGAAGTTGGTGAAAGTGTAACTCAGGAGCCGACTGAGATGGTAAAGCCCGTGAACGAAAAAACCGAAGCGCAGACCTTCGAGGAGTTGCTGGCCGGTTCGGTGGCGGCCCACGGGCATCTCTGCCCGGGGCAGATCGTGGGGGTGCGGATGGCCATGCTGGGCCTCCGGCTCCTGGACTTCCAGGCTCCACCGACATATCCTCAGATGAAACAGCTCATCGTCTATGTGGAAATGGACCGATGTACCGGCGACGCCGTGGCGTTCGTCACCAATGCCAAGCTGGGGCGGCGGTCCCTCAAATTCATGGACTACGGCATCATGGCCGCCACCTTCGTCAATCTGAAAAGCGGCCAGGCCTTCCGCATCATTTCCACGGAGGAATCTCGAGAGTTGGCGGCCCTCTATGCGCCGGGAGAACCGGACCGTCGCGGCCAGCAGCTGGAGGCGTACAAGATCATGCCGGATAGCGTCATGTTTCGGGTCCAGGAGGTCGAGGTGAACCTCAGCCCCTTCGATATGCCCGGCCCGACCCGCCGCAAGGCCACCTGCACGAAGTGTGGCCAGGTGGTGCGGGACAACCGGGAAGTGAGGCAGAACGGCTTCGTCTATTGCCGGCCCTGCGCCTCGGGGGCTTATTTTACCGCGGCCCGGGAGATCGCCTGGCCGGAGATGAACTGGTCGCCTTATGCCAACCCTGACCCAACCAAGCTCACTGACTCAGACTCGCCCGGCCGGCGCCCATGGCCGGGCGGGATTGCGGGGAAGAGAGATGATTAAGACCGTGAAAGTGGAAGAGGCCGTGGGCCTCAAGCTGGCGCACGATATCACCGAAATCCGACCGGGCGAGTTCAAGGGGCCGGCTTTCCGCCAGGGCCACGCGGTTTGCGAGGACGATCTGTGCCGCCTTCAACGCTTGGGGAAGAATCACCTCTATGTGATCGACCTGGAGGAGGATGAGATCCACGAAAACGAGGCCGCGGCCATCCTGGCGGCAGCCCTGGCCGGTGAGGGGATCGTCTGGGAAAACAATCCCCGGGAAGGCAAGATCGACCTCTATGCCGCCCATAACGGCCTACTAAAGGTGGACGTCCCGGCCCTGGCCGCCTTCAACCTGGTGGATGAGGTCATGTGCGCCACCTTGCACAATCACATCCCGGTAAAAAAAGGCGAGAAAGTAGCGGCCACCCGGGCCATTCCCCTGATCATGAAGCGGGCCGCGGTTGAACGGGCGGCTGGCATCGCCCGCCAGAACGGGGCGGTACTGTCCGTGGCTCCTCTGCGACCGGCCCGGGCCGGCCTGATTATTACCGGGAACGAAGTCTATCACGGCCTGATCCAGGACCGCTTCGCCCCGATTCTCAGCCGGAAAGTGGAGGCCCTGGGCTCGGAAGTGGCAGCGGTGAATTTTCTCCCGGACGATGCCCAGGCCATCGCTCGGACAATCCGTAGCCATCTTTCCGAGGGTTGCGACCTGCTGCTCCTTTCCGGCGGCATGAGTGTGGACCCGGATGATGTCACCCGCCACGCCATTCGCCAGGCCGGGGCCACCGAAGTCCATTATGGCTCCGCGGTGCTCCCCGGCGCCATGTTCCTGGTGGCCTACCTGGGTGAGGTGCCCCTGCTGGGCGTGCCGGCCTGCGCCCTCCACCACCCGGTGACGGTGCTGGACCTGGTGCTGCCGCGGATTTTGGCAGGTGAACACATCGGCAAAAAGGAACTGGCCTTCCTGGGGCATGGCGGCCTCTGTCGAGATTGCCCGGAATGCAGCTACCCCCATTGCCCCTTCGGCAAAGGCATGTGAGCTATGAAAGAGGCGGCTTCACGGCAAATTAATTATCTGCGGATTTCCATTACGGACCGATGCAATCTCCGTTGCGTGTACTGCACCTACTGGAAGGAATGGCAGAAACGGCCGGCGGCGGAGATTCTGCGGTACGAAGAGTTGCTCCGACTGGCCGCGGTGGCCGCAGACACGGGCATTCACAAGGTCCGCATCACCGGCGGCGAGCCGTTAGTCCGCCGGGGGGTAGTCGGTTTCCTCCAGGAACTTAAGGACCTTCCCGGCATCGACCAGGTCTGCCTCACCACCAACGGGGTGTTGCTCCGGGAATTGGCCCCGGCCATTTATGACGCCGGCGTGCGCCACCTCAATGTCAGCCTGGATACCTTGAAGCGGGATCGCTATCGCCAGATCACCGGCAGTGATAACTTACCGGCCGTCATGGCGGGCCTCCAGCAGGCCGCTTCCCTGGGTTTTCATCCCCTGAAAATCAACTGCGTCGTGCTGCGAGGCATCAATGACGACGAAGTATTGGATATCGCCCGGCTCGCCCGGGAATATCCCTTGCAGGTGCGGTTCATTGAACTGATGCCCACGACCTCCCAAACTTGGTGGCAACGCCACTTTCTGTCTATGGCAGAAGTCCGCCGACGATTGGCCGTCCTGGGGCCCTTGGAACCATTGATCCGGGAAGTCACGGCCGGGCCGGCCCGGAATTTCCGAGTGACGGGATTCCAGGGCGAACTGGGCTTCATCAGCCCCATGAGCGAGCACCATTGTTCCACCTGTAACCGTCTGCGCCTCTCGTGTGATGGAAAGATTAGGCCTTGCCTATTGGGGTCGCAGGAGCTGGATCTCAAGGAGCCATTACGTCAAGGTGTTTCCGATGGTTTTATAGGTTTCCTCTTTCAAGAGGCCATCCAACTCAAACACCGCAAGACCGGCCACTCCTTGGCATGCTCCGGTTCCTGCTTGCGTGACCTTTCCATGGTCAGTATCGGCGGCTAAGCCGCAGGCCAACATCGCCCGGTAATGGTAAACCAGGGGCAAGCGTAGCGCAGCTTGCTATAGGGCGAGACAAGTGACAAGTGTGCTATTAAACCAGATTAACCGCCGAATAAAGAGGGTCGATCTCGGACGGGAAATTACCGGTGAGATCTATGAGGCCTCTGCCGCCGGGGTTGGCCGTGTAAGTGCGCACATCGAGGCCGGGGAAGGTGGGGGTTTCTACCCGGAAGGCGATCCGGGAGCCGTCCGGGCTACAGGTCAGCAGGTTGAAATACCTATCCCAAGTTTCTTTGTCGGGCGGCCAGCCCTGAAACTGGGTCTCATCCAGGATTTTGGTCATAGTTTGCTTATATCGGATGGGGGCGCACCAGGCTGAACCCGCTCCCCAGAAGACCATGGATGCTAACAGAAAGGGAAGTGAACGAGATAGTTTTGCCCTCATCTTACACCTCATCCCAGATTATGCAGCAGTCTTGGCTGCCGACGTCAACAAGTTGGTTTACCGTGCCTTTTAAACGAGTTTAACCACGGCAAGTTTCCTTTCTTTGTGGCCACCTTGTCCTGTGGACGATATGACAGCACAATTTTTCATGAAAATATCCATCTATCTGTCCGTTAACGCAAATCTGAGATGGTGAACACCGCCTCGACCTCGCGGACCTCCTGGGCCACCGCCTCCTTGCCGCCTTCCTGCCGGTCCACCAGGATGAGCACCTTGACCACCTGGAGCCCGAAGTCCCGGGCCGCGGCCACCGCCCTCAAGGCCGAGCCCCCGGTGGTGACCACGTCCTCCACCACCACCACCCGATCCCCGGGGGCGACATCCCCCACCAGCACGCCGCCGGTGCCGTGGTCCTTGGGCCGCTGGCGCACCGAGAAGGCGTTGATGGGGGCGCCTTGCAGGTAGCTGGTGAGGGCGGTGGCGTGGGCGATGGGGTCCGCCCCCATGGTGAGGCCGCCGATGGCATCCACCTGCAGGTCCCGGATAAGATCAAAGAAAATCGCCCCGATGAGGGCCAGCCCCTGGGCGTTGTGGGTGGTGGGGCGGCAGTCGACATAGTAGGGGCTCTCCCGGCCGCTCACCAGCTTGAAGGGCATGTCCGGGCTGTAACGGAACGATTTCTCCCTGAGAAGTTCAAGAAGTTGCCGGCGTGCTTGGTCCATGGTTTTCTCCCGGTTTTTTCTTTGGCAGCCTGATCAGATGCACCAGCCGGCCACGGCAATTCTGGAAAAAATGGTGCGTAAGACGCTACAGATAGGTTGCCGGCGCTGATGTATAATTTTGCCTTACTGTCCTGAAAAGTTTTTCTGGTGGCACAGGCTTCCAGCCTGTGCGGACCGCCGGGCGGGCGGGGACGCCCGCCCCACTGAATCTTTTCATGCTTTGCGGGTGAGCCAAAGGCCTCATGAGCAACTGTCCTGAAAAGTTCATCCCGGTGGCACAGGCGTCTCGCCTGTGCCAGCTTAATCGGCGGGCGAGACGCCCGCCGCTACGAACTTTTCATGTCTTACGGGTGGGCCAAAGGCCCATGCGCGACTGCTTCCTGCTCACTGCCCATACCGGCTGATATATTCCCGCAGCGCCTCTTGGGTGGAGGAAAAGGCAATCTGGGGCCAGGGAAGCTCATGGAGTTTAAAGACCCGGGCCTCCAGGGTCTCATCGCCCGCCCCCAGTTCCCCGGAGACGTATTCCGTCACGTAGGCTGCAATAATGGTGCGGCGGTCCGGGTAGGAGTAGATGTTGAGCAGCCGGAGGGGCCGTACGGTCAGGAAGGTCTCCTCCCGGGTCTCCCGGACCACCGCCGCCTCCACCACTTCCCCCATGTCCACGAACCCTCCCGGCACCACCCAGAGGCCGTAGCCCGGTTCGATGGCCCGGCGCACCATGACCACGCCGCCGTCCATGGGGATCACCGCGATCACCGACAGCTTGGGGTCGAGATAAAAGATGAAGCCGCAGGCGGTGCACACCAGGCGCTGGGGCTCGCCCGGCTTGATCAGACGCTTCTCCAGTCCCCCGCCGCACTGGGGGCAGAACTTATAGGTAACGTAGTCTTGCAGGTCCGACATGGGTTTTTACCTTTAGCCATTCATGGGGCTTCGGTGCACTCGCAACTTATGAAAAGTTCCTGATATGCCCGTTCCTAACTTTGAACCTTGAACCTTAACCTTCTCAAGGCAGGGTTAGCAGACGGCGCCGCCTCCGCCGCATGGGTGACGGTGGCTAACCCAGGACAAAGGGCGCCGGCGAAAACGTCAGCCCGAACACCGCGATGGTGATGAGGCCCAGCACCCGGCGGCGCCGGTCCAGGGGCACCCAGAACTGATAGGGCGGCGGGTGGCGCCAGCCCAGAAACACCAGGAGCACGGCCCACAGCAGCCAGCCGTGCCAGAAGATGACCCCGCAGACCACCAGGAGACCGAGCATCCCCAGGGAGATAGAGCGATGGTAGTCGGGGAACAGGGCATAGGCCACGTGGCCCCCGTCCAGCTGGCCCACCGGCAGCAGGTTGAGGGCCGTGACCAACAGGCCGATCCAGCCGGCAAAGGCCACCGGATGCAGGATGACATTTTCCTCCGGCGTCATCGGCCCCAGGGCCAGCC
>Ga0172375_10012207_pt1 | contig 10794 bp, 12 predicted proteins | sample LakKiv1m_FD_114537 | JGI IMG/M metagenome (GOLD analysis project Ga0172375, IMG submission 114537) | Freshwater microbial communities from Kabuno Bay, South-Kivu, Congo - kab_092012_11.1m | ecosystem: Environmental > Aquatic > Freshwater > Lake | place: Democratic Republic of the Congo...
AGGCTGAAAAAGCATGATTCTAAAAATGTGGGAAAGGATAATTATTAAATGGAGGAAAAGTTACATAGAAAGTGGGTCAAAATTGGCGGGAAAAAAGGGTCAATTTTCGATGGGAATTTTCAAGCAACATTATTAAATTCAATGCTGCACCTCATGCCAAACCCGCCAGCAGTGTTTTGAATATTGAATTTTTCGTAGCTTAAACCTCATCCCTGTTTGTTTCCAAAGAAGTCCGTGATATCGCGCGCAATGCGGGAAGGTTGTTCCTCCGGAACAAAGTGACCGGTGTGTTCGTAGATTCTTAACGTAGACCCCCTGGATCGCGCAGTGAGTACGTTCACCAACCGATGTGGCGAAAAACGGATCATTCTTTCCCCAGAGAATTAATGTCGGAACCTTAATGCCCGATAACATATCCTCCATCGGTTGGTAATTGGTTTTGAGATCCGATAAGCTGCGTTGGAAAATACGACGGGTAAAATCCATACCCGAAGGAGTAAGATGCCGTTCAAACTTTTGCCATGTAGCTTCCATTTTTTCCTTCGTAGCGACCTGATACATCATATGCAGTCCCGTTTTATTTCCTGCCATCGCTTTGAAGAAGATTGTATTGAGGAATGGGACACTTGCTATTCGAAGCGGCAGCGGAATATGGGTGTCTGTGAAGACATTTGTCGCCGAAAGCGCCAGCCCTTTGATTGTCAGATTCGGGAACAAGCGCATAAGCGTCAACGACACCGCTCCGCCGAAATCATGGCTGCCAAGGTATAACTTATTGATACCAAGTTTGTCAAGAAGGTGCTTTATTCCAGATGCCTGTGCTTCTATGTAGTAATCATTCTCAGGCATATCCGATTCCCCAAACCCCAAGAGGTCGGGAATGATTACCTGGTAATGATATGCAAGCAACATACCCGCCGACTCCCAGGTAAAAGCTGATCCCGGAATTCCATGAAGGAGTAAAAAAGGTTCGCCTTCTCCTCCTTTGAGGAAACTCACTTCTCCTTCTTTGAACCTCTTCAGTTCTTTACTTATATTTATTTTTTATTTTTCCACGGATTGTGTATATACTTATGCAATCCATCTAACCATAAAAAATAAATCCGGCGTTAATTATCAAAACCTTGATAATATGGCAAAACAGGATAATCCATTGGTTCTTAGAAAATGGTTTTGAAGAACATTGGAAAAGGTGAATAAATTCGGACTATCATTTCCGACCAAAAACTATTTTTATATAGAACCTAATTTAAGATAGCTATTATTTTAGGATAGCTTTTATATAATTAGTCGTATTCATCAAAGTTATGGACGTGAAATATATTGTTCGAAGATAATGAAACACCAGGCAATATACCTTTAAGGTTAGGCGAATATATCCGGGTGCTAAAATTAACCAGGAAACCTTCAAGAGAGGAATTCTCGGTCATAGCAAAAGTAGCGGGTGCAGGCATACTTTTAGTAGGATTCATAGGATTTATTATTTACATTTTAATTACAGTGATGCCAGGATGGTTTAAATGAACGGTGAATTCCCAGGGATATATGTCATAAAAACCACAGCCAACCAGGAAAGGACTGTGGCGAATTTGATAGAAAAAGTGACAAAAAAGGAGCACCTTGGAATTCATGCAGTCCTCGCTCCTGATGAATTAAAAGGATATGTTCTTGTTGAGGCAGCAACACCTGAAGATGTAGATCAGGTCATCCAGAACGTCCCGCATGCAAGAACAATGATCAAAGGCCAGTCCAGCTTTGAAGAAATTTCTCATTTCCTTACTCCTAAACTTACAGTTACGGGCATTACTGAGGGATGTATAGTTGAACTGATATCAGGCCCTTTCAAGGGAGAAAAAGCCAGGGTAAAAAGAATTGATTCTGCTCATGAAGAGATCACAGTCGAACTGTTCGAAGCGATGGTTCCCATCCCTGTCACAGTTCGAGGTGATAATGTTCGAATATTAAGAAGAGAAGATGAAGATAAATAATATTAACTGGAGATAATAAAAATGGTAAGCGTTGTAGAAGCATTGGTTTCCGGCGGTTCAGCATCCGCAGGTCCGCCACTTGGCCCATCACTTGGTCCGCTTGGCGTGAACGTAAAAGCGATTATAGACAAAATAAATGAACAGACTGCTGCCTTCAAGGGAATGCAGGTTCCGGTCAAAGTAATTGTTGATGATAAAAAACAATTCACAATAACCGTAGGTACCCCACCGACATCAGCCCTTATAATAAAAGAGGCTGGCATCGAAAAAGGTTCTGGGACACCGAATACACAGACGGTTGGCAATATCACGGTCAAACAGGCAGTAAAAATAGCCCGCATGAAAAAGAGCGATACTCTTGCAAAAACATTGAAAAATGCCGTAAAAGAGGTCGTAGGTTCATGTGTTCCGCTGGGTATAACTTTTGAAGGGATCAAACCCAAGGAAGCAATAGGCGTTATTAATAGCGGTAAATTCGACTCGGAGTTTTCCGAGCCGCTTTAAACTTTTTTTTTAACGGGTATTAAGAGCCACCCGTATTTTAATTTTATTCGTATTCAGATATTTTATCTTGCTACGAGCACTGTGCATCTTGCTTTCCCTACAACAGCCTGCGCAACACTTCCAAGCTCAGGATCTATTTCAGTTTCACCTTCGCCGCCTATGACGATGGTATGAACCCCATATTTTCCGGCAGCTTCAAGGATAGAATGAGCAATTATTTCGGCATGCGCTCCTTTTTTTGGCATCCGCTGCATGCTTACACCCACAAGGATCTTATGGATCTCAATTCCCATATCCGCCCCCGTTTCCACAACGCGCTTTAGCACTTCTTCACCCCTGGCAATAAGTTCTTCGCGCTGGGAATCTTTCTTCGCAACAGCTACAAATATCGCCGCAATCCTGATATTATAAGACCTTGTGATCTTCATCGCTGCGATCTCTGCTTTTCGTGCGCATTCACTGCCATCCGTGGCAAGAAGTATCTCATATCTTGTCATGATCACACCTCTTTATTCCTGATTTTCTGTTCAAGTTTATCAAGCACTACCATGATTCCAAAGATCACAGCCTGCGGTCTTGGTGGGCAGCCTGGTATATAAACATCCACCGGAATGAATTTATCAACCCCGCCACCGCTTGCGTATGTATCCCCGAATATGCCTCCGTTGCAGGCGCAAGAACCCATCGCAGCGACAAGCTTTGGGGATGGCGTGGCATTATAGGTCTTAAGAAGTGCAAGTTCCATATTCCGTGTTACAGGACCGGTGACAAGCAGCATATCCGCATGGCGCGGTGATGCCACAATATGCAGACCGAATCGCTCGATGTCATAAATCGGGTTTGAGAGAGCATTCACTTCAACCTCGCACGCGTTGCAGGAACCCGCATCAACTTCACGTATATGCAGGGAGCGCCCAAATATCTTCTTGATCTTATCATTCATGCGCTGTCCCATGATCTCAATTTCATCTTCAACTGTCATAGTTTTCTCCGGATACTTGACATAAGATCTTCTTTTTTCTTTGATGAAAGTTCATATTCCTGTGTAAGCTTAACGGCTTTTGGTTGGCATACTTCCTCGCATCGTCCGCAGAATATGCAACCGCAGCAGGATAATGAAAGCATTTTTTCACCGCTTTTTTCCGTGAGCCATATGACCCCGGCAGGACAAACCTTAACACAATCTCCGCAATAGGTGCATTTTTCAGCGATAAGTTCGGGTCTTCCGCGAAATCCGGGCGGAGCTATATCAGGTACTTGCGGATATTTGGTAGTTTGACACCCCGTCTGCAATGTTTTCTTAATTATCTCAAGCATTATTTCACCTACATGTCATTGCCTGAGTATGATAAGCTCAAGCTCTTGTTTATGATCGGGAAATCAGGAACGATATTATCAAGTACGGCGTACTCTATAGCAAGCCAGTTACAGAAAGACGGGTCGCGAACCTTGCATCGTTCTATTCTGTCTCCGATTGTCCTGACCCAGTAAATGGTCTCACCTCTTGGAGCTTCTGTATATCCAATCGCATAACCATCAGGCATCTTATTCACATTTACCCTGATCTCCCCATCAGGAAGAGACCAGAGCGCCTGCTCTATCAATGCTACGGATTCACATATCTCATCTGCCCGCACTATAGTTCTTGAAAGCACATCGCCTGCTTTGAGAACCGGAACTTTGAAATTGAATTCAGGGTAAGCCGCATAAGGATGATCGCGCCTTGTATCCCTGTCAAGGCCGGATGCCCGTCCTGATGGTCCCACTACATGCAATCCCTTTGCCGTATCAGTATAAATCCTTCCTGTCGTTTCGATCCTGTCCATAAGCGAAGGCGTCGAACTGAGATTTTCCATCAATTTTCTGAATTCCCGCTGGATTATCGACAACTTTTGCAGGATTTCATCCTTCTTATCCCCAATATCACGCCTGACGCCACCGATAGTGTTCATGCCCCTGAGCATCCTGCTGCCCGTTACACGCTCGTTCAGTTGTAATACTTCTTCCTTAAGCTTGTTCGCATGAGCGGCCCCGAATGCAAAAGCTACATCTGTTGCTATCCCGGCGATATCCCCAAGGTGGTTGTATATGCGTTCAAGTTCAAGAAGGATCGTCCTTATAAATCTCGCACGGAGAGGTACATTGACTCCAGCTATTTTTTCCATTGCCTGGCAAAATGCGACGACATGGGCGACTGAGTTATCGCCAGAGATTCTTTCAGCAAGAAATACAGCTTTATCTATTGAGATGTTCTCAAACAATTTTTCAATGCCTTTATGCGTATAGAAATGCCTTATCTCAAGATTGATTATAGGTTCTCCGGCCACGCTGAACCTGAAATGTCCGGGTTCGATAACGCCTGCATGGACCGGCCCCACAGGGATTTCATAAACTCCTTCGCCCTCAACTTTGCGATAAATATATTCACCCTTGACACGGGGCGGTTTTGTTTTGATATCAAAATCCTTCCTGAGAGGATGAACTCCATCCGGCCAATCCTCAAAATTCATAAGCCTTCTCGGATCGGGATGCCCCTGCGGCACAAGACCGAACATGTCCTGCATCTCCCGTTCATACCAGTTTGCAGCCGCGATCTTATGCGTAATTGATGGATATCCGGGATTTTTCCCGTCAACATTTATTTTTAAAATTATGAAGGCATCATTTTTATCGATCGAAAAGACATAATGAATCTTGAAGAATCCATTAATATATCTTTCATCAGTAGCAAAAATCGAAACAAGGGGTAAATCGAAATTGTAATAAATCCAATCGCATAATTTCACAATTGATTCTTTTTTTACTGTGAGATAAATCTCATTGTGCGATATCGATTCTTCAAGAATGTTTTCGGGGTGAGCTTTTTTAATAGTATCCAGGATTTCATTTTTCATCGTATCACTTCACAACTGCTACTACTTTCATTATCATCTCATAAAAAACGGGTGGCATATAGATACCAAGGACAAATACAAACACGACAAGTATCGCCATCGCACCCAGCGTCATCTTGCTCACTTCACCGGGAATTATTCCAGGCTTAGGTGTTCCGAATGTCATTTTACTGAGGTTATAAAAAAAGCCTGCAAATATCATTATTATAAATAGCAGGAATAATACGGATGCGATGATATGTCCCTGGAGGAATCCCGCTGAAAGTATAGTGAATTCACTGATGAATATGCTAAATGGCGGCGACCCTGTGATCGCAAGCCCGCCAATCAGGAGCATAGCTCCTGTCACTGGCATTGATTTCACTACTCCGCTCACTTTATTTATCTCTTTTGTTCCATGTTTGAGAAGAACGTTTCCGGATCCAAAGAACATGAGTGATTTTGTCATCGCATGGTTAAACATATGAAGAAGCGCGCCAAAAACTCCAAAAGTACCTCCAAAGCCTATTCCGATTGCGATAATTCCCATATGCTCAACGCTGCTGTACGCAAGCATCCGTTTATAATCTTCCTGCAGGATTATGAACGGCACTGCAATTCCAAGTGACAGGAGCCCGAATATGATAAGGAGATTGCTCGTGAATTCTGTCCCGGTTGACTTTGATGCGATCGTATAGAATCGAATGATGCCGTACATAGCGCAATTTAAGAGAACGCCTGAAAGCAGCGCGCTGACCGGAGTTGGAGCTTCGCTATGCGCATCCGGAAGCCATGTATGCATTGGTGCCAGACCTGCTTTTGTTCCGTAGCCAATAAGGATAAAAATAAACGCGAGTTTCATTATAGTCGGATCAAACTGGTCTGCGACAGCGATTAGTGATGTCCAGTTAAGAGCGTCCCCTGATTCACCCAGTATTTTTACGGCGCCGTAATATGTGAGAATGGTACCGAACAGGGCAAACGTTATACCTACCGTGCAAATTATCATATATTTCCAGGCAGCTTCTACCGAAGATTTTCTTGAATAGAGGATCATCAACAGAGCCGAAACGAGCGTTGTCATCTCAATAGCTATCCAGAGCCCCAGATTGTTGGTTACCCCTACAAGAAGCATTGTAAACATAAACATATGGAAAAGCACATAATATATCTTTAATTTTCTAAGATCCAGAATGCCATGTTTGAATTCATGCCCCATGTATCCTACGGAATAAATCGAAGCTACAAAACCCACTATGGACACGATGAGGACAATGAAAGCACTGAATGCATCAGCGAACAGGGTATTCGTCCATGACATTATGATGCCGTTCTGGTATACGTCTATCACAAGGCTCACTCCTAAAATAAGAGTGACCACAGAACCCGTGAGGCTTATCGCTTCAACCTGTTTCCTTGATCTGGTCAAAAGACATAATATTCCGGTCAATATTGGAGCAAGAAGTAGATATTCTATCATAATTATCAACCTATCAGGGTTTTGAGCATGTCGGTATCGATGCTCTCGAATGTCTTATTTATCCGGAATATCAGAATGCCCATAATGAGAACGCCGATAAGGACATCGAAGAATATGCCGAGTTCTACGAGTAACGGCATGCCGTATGTCAATGAGATGGCGCCCAGGAACAGGCCATTCTCCATTATCAGTATTCCAAGCATTTGCATAAGGGCTTTCTTGCGGCTTATCATAATGAAAAGTCCGATGGATACGAGGGACATGGACGCAGAAAGAGCTAAACTTGAAAGCTCTGAAATGATGCTGATGGATCGTATCAGATAATACGAAATTACCACAAGCACTCCCCCTATAATTAGTGAAGGAGAGATATTTACATAAAGTTCTATCTCCCTTGTGACTTTGATCTCCCGAATTATATATAGGAAAATATACGGGATGACTGCTGCTTTCAATATAAGGGTCAGGAGAGCGACTATATAAATATCATTTTTTCCTGTGGAATATGCCACAATGCCTGCGACACAGGCCAGCAGGAATGATTGTATCCCGAAAGCTCTGACACAAGAATATAGCCTCGTGGAACCAAGAATCATAAAGGTCGAAACAAGGATCATTGCAATTAGCAATTGCATCAACTTTGACCCGAAAACAACTTCTGACATATTCTATCCTCCTTTTACAATAATAAAAGCGACAAGTGACAGGAACGAGAGCATAAGTGAGACCGAAAGCAGTTCTGGCAGCCTGAACAATCTCCATTTTGCCGTTGAGGTTTCAACCGCAACCATCGTTATGCCGATGATAACTATTTTTAATATATAAAAGACAAGGGCAAATGCAATTGTTGCAATTCCCGAATTCGCTGACGCTATGCCCCAAGGGAAAAATATGTTCGCAAGCAATGAAAAAACCAGTAATTGCTTTGCCATGGCGCCTAGCTCTACTATCACCAGTTGTTTTCCCGAATATTCAAGGATCATGGCTTCATGGATCATGGTAAGTTCAAGATGTGTTGAAGGATTATCAACGGGTATACGTCCGGTTTCTGCTATCGCGATAATGAACAGGGCCACGAATGCAAGTATCTGGTAGGGTGAAATTGCATCTATACCCATACCAGCTATGGTCTGGGAAATGTAACTCAAATTTGTTGAGCCCACGTTAAGCGCTACCGCGAATATCGCAAGCATCAATGCAGGTTCTACCATCGCAGCGACAAACATCTCACGGCTTCCTCCCATGCCACCAAACGAACTTCCCGCATCAAGCGAGGCAAGGGCTGTGAAAAAGCGTGCGAGAGCAAAAAGATATACTACAGCTATCAGGTCACCAGCAAAACCAAATGGCAGCTGAGTAATATATATGGGAATCAGGAGACCAGCCGTTAATACGGCTGCAAACGATATGATCGGGGCTGCATGGAATATCCAGGAAACATTCTGCGAAACAACGGAATCTTTCTGTAGTAGTTTTGCCATATCATAATATGGCTGGAATATACTGGGACCCTTCCTGATCTGAAAAAACGCTTTTGCCTTTTTGATAATGCCGCTAATGAGCGGCGAAAGTGCCAGAATAATGATTATCTGGAGAATTACCAAACCTGATGCCGGTATCATGTGTTTCCTCCTGCTATTACAAATATGAAAAGGATCACTAACGTCCCAAAAATGTAACCCAGGTAAGCATGGATACTTCCGGTCTGGATTATCTTTGCTTTCCTTGTCGTAGTCATGACAAAATCAACTATCGGGTTATATAAGTGTAGTTCTATTACCTGTTCTATCCTGGACTCGAATTTAATGGATTCCTTGAGATATGGGGACGTGGAATAAGTCGTTTCCGTTTCCCTTGCCGGCCGGTAAAGGTTCTTGAACCACATCTGCACCGGTTTTGAGAATGCTGTGGCCGTGTATTCGTTCCTTGATGTAGATACTGGTTGCCCACACCCCCATGTTTCATATACTGGCTGTCTTTTCCTGCCAATAAGGAATATGATCGCTGACAGGCCAAACATAAAAATGAATACTAAACCAAGTATCGCTGGGGTTGACAAGGAGGTCGTCCCGGATGCGATGGCAAATGTTCCGAAATTGCTGAATGTAAAAGAATCCAGGTTCCCTGTGAATGAGGCTGCGATCTTTTCGAGCAGGGGTAAAACATAAAATGGCAAAATACCAAGCAATAACGATAAAGATGCAAATATACCCATCCCGATAAGCATTGGCGTGTTCGCTTCCTTTGCATGCTCCGCATGCTTGCTCCTGGGAAGAGCCAGGAACCCTATACCGAAGAATTTGAGGAAGCAAAAAGCTGCAAGCGCTCCTGTTAATGCAAGGACTGCGGCGCTGATAGATAATATTATCATAGGGAATGTATTATTCAAATTAAATCCCAAAAGCAGCGATTGGAAAGTCAACCACTCGCTTATGAAACCGCTAAATGGCGGCAATGCACAGATAGAAAGAACACCCATGAGAATTAATATTGCACTTTTAGGCATCTTCTTTATAAGCCCGCCCAGATCCTCGATATTTTTCGTATGAGTTGAAAAAAGAATTGATCCTGCACCCATGAATAATAGCCCTTTGAATATGGAATGATTAAGCAGGTGATATAATGCTGCTATTGCGGCAATAGCTGAAAGGAGAGGCTTTCCAGCGGCGAAAAATATCATAGAAGCGCCAATGCCTATAAGAATTATACCGATATTCTCGATGCTGCTAAATGCAAGCATTCTCTTGATATCGGATTCCACGACCGCGTAGAGTATTCCAAGTATCGCTGATATCGTGCCAAGGGCAAGCACAACATAACCCCACCATGCCTGACTTGCGCCAAGGAAATCAAAGGAGACTCTTATTATCATGAAAATGGCGATCTTAATCATTACGCCTGACATGAGTGCCGACACATTGCTTGGGGCTTCAGGATGAGCGTATGGAAGCCATATATGCAGGGGGACTATTCCCGCTTTTGTCCCAAATCCGATGAGTGCGAATATGAATGCAAGGTCCTTAAGCAGCGGCGTCATCGATTTGCCTGCGGCAGCGAATGTTTCAAAATTGTAACTTCCGCTTGTTCCCACAAAGATAAGGAATGACACAAGGATAAAACCCGTTCCGATATGGGTCATCACAATATAGATAAAACCTGCTTTTCTCGTTCCGGGTTTTTCATGTTCATAGACAACAAGGAAATAAGAGACTACAGACATCAATTCCCAGACTATCAGGAACATGACCGCATTATCTGCGGATGCGACAAGTATCATTGAAATAATAAATATGTTATAAAGGAAACCCAGGTAGCCAATATTCTTTTTCCCGAAATATTCTCTCACATATCCTGTGGAGTATATCGAGACCGCGAATACGCAGATGGATATGACCAAAATGAAGAATGCTGAAAGCCTGTCAATAAAAAAGCCAAATTTCAGGTATCCTCCTGAAAGAGCGTAAGAAAATGTGTCACCGAAAATTATTGAAATCGAGAATATGATACCCAGGAGCGACGCCATTGCAGCGCTCAGGAAAGAAACATATGCACAGATTGCATCTTTCTTATTAAGAATAACAGCCGACGCGGCGCCTATTAAATAGAACGCGATAATTCCAAAGAACAAATAATTCACTGACATAATCACCAAAAAAATATCGTTTTTATCCTACTAATTTAACGGCAAATCCATTTGTATCTAAAATATTAAATCCCAGCCTTCTTTGATTATTTAATTTAATGAACAACAGAGCCCCGTATCATCTTTGTTTTTGTATTTAAGATTACCTGAAAAAAAGAAATGATGTATATTGATTATTAATGAGAGAAAAGCGTACTATTAACACTTTTGGTCAACATCAGCGATATTGCGCTGGGATTGCGACCCCAGACCCGGTGAGGCGCCGCCGATGGCGGAGTTTACATGAAATAACCGGTTGCATATTAA
>Ga0172375_10012210_pt1 | contig 10790 bp, 6 predicted proteins | sample LakKiv1m_FD_114537 | JGI IMG/M metagenome (GOLD analysis project Ga0172375, IMG submission 114537) | Freshwater microbial communities from Kabuno Bay, South-Kivu, Congo - kab_092012_11.1m | ecosystem: Environmental > Aquatic > Freshwater > Lake | place: Democratic Republic of the Congo...
CGAGCCAGCCCAAGCTCCCCTCACAAAAGGCAAATTTTGCCCCCACCCAAAATTTGCCTTTTGTGAGGAAAAAAGAAAAACCCTTTGAGACATTTCAAAGAAACAGATTTTGGTTTAAAAATACGCATTTTTGTATTATACTATCGTTATCTATGAGTTAAGAGTTATGTATAAGTATTTATATATAATATTTTATAAGTTAAGCTTACAGAAGTCAAGGATAAAATGCTTGCCAAGAGAATAAGAGCGCTTAGGAATAAGAAGGGATTGTCCCAGGAGAAATTAGCCCGGCTTGCGGATGTTTCTTTCACAACCATCGTTAAGATTGAATCTGGAGAATCAAAAAAGCCTACGATTCAGACTATGGCTGGTATTGCCAGGGCTTTAGGCATCTCTCTAGATGAATTAATAAAAGGAGTATTGAATAAAAGATAAGGAAATAACATGGACACAGACTTAACTTTCTTCACCAACGAAAAAGGACATTCCTTACTTGATAGATTCAAGGTTACCCTGGAGAATAATACAAAATTTTTTGATATTTTAGTAGGCTATTTCAGGACCAGCGGATTTTTTCATCTGTATAAGTCTCTAGAGAAAGTAGAGAAGATTAGAATCTTGGTAGGGATCAATGTAAATAGGCAGACCCAGGAATTATTATCTCAGGCGCAGGAAAAAGAGATTACTGTAAAATTTTCGCATAAAGAAGCAAAGGATGTTTTTAGCGATGACGTAGCCAGGGAAATGGAAGAGTCTGAAGACAATACAGAGGTAGAGTTGGGCGTTCAAAAGTTTATTGAATTTATAAGGTCTGGCAAGTTAGAGATTAAAGCTTATCCTTCCCAATCCATCCATGCCAAGGTTTATATAATCCGCAAAGACACATCTAAAAGCGAAGATTATGGAAGAGTTGTTACAGGTTCAAGCAATTTTTCTTATTCCGGCCTGCATGAAAATCTAGAATTTAACGTTGAGTTAAAAGATAGCCGTGATGTCAAGTATGCCTTGGAAAAATTTGAGGCGCTTTGGAAAGATTCTGTGGATATATCAGAAAAGTATATAGAAACAATTAATTCAAGGACATGGCTTAATGATAATATTACGCCTTATGAGCTTTATCTTAAATTTCTTTATGAGTATTTCAAAGAGAAAATCAATGAAGACATGGACACTATTTATAAAGATAGAAGATTCCTTCCAGAAGGTTTTATGGAATTAGAATATCAGGATGAAGCTGTGAAGGACGCCATGACTAAGTTAGGCGAGTATGGAGGCGTATTTTTAGCAGATGTTGTAGGATTGGGAAAAACCTATATTTCAGCCTTGTTGGCCCAGCAGTTAGAAGGATATAAGCTTATTATCTGCCCTCCGGTCTTGATGGAATACTGGCATGATACTTTCAGGGATTTCGGAGTCAGAGGTTTTGAGGTAGAATCTTTAGGCAAATTAGATAAAATAATCGATAAAGGCGTTGAAAAATATCAAAATATTTTTATCGATGAAGCGCATCGCTTTCGCAATGAGACAAATCAGACCTATGAGAAGCTGAAGCAAATCTGCTGGGGCAGGCGTGTCGTATTGGTATCGGCAACCCCGCTCAATAATACGCCATTCGATATCTTAAGCCAGGTGAAGCTTTTTCAGAAAGGCCATAATAGCGCTATTCCCAATGTTCGAGATCTGGATAATTTTTTCTCAAGACTGCATAAAAAACTTAAAACCGTTGATCGCAAGAATCTCAAAGCGTATTTGAAAATTGTAAAAGAAAATTCGCTTGAAATGCGAGAAAATATCCTTAAATATTTAATGGTAAGGAGGACGCGCTCCGAAGTCTTGAAATATTTCAAAAAAGACCTGGAACAGCAGAGGCTTAAATTTCCTTCAGTCTCTGAGCCCAAAAAGGTTTATTATGAGTTTGACGATAAGTTAGAAAAGATATTTATTCAAACCATAGAACTGATAAAGGCATTTAATTATGCGAGGTATATGCCGCTCACTTATCTTAAAAATCCAGACGTAGATGAAAAACAAGAAATGGTCGCCCAGCGTAATTTAGGCCGTTTTATGAAGATATTATTGATTAAGCGCCTTGAAAGCAGTTTCCATGCTTTTAAAATGACCCTGGATAGATTCATTGGTTCTTATGAAGGTTTTATAGGTATGCTTGATAAGGGTACTGTGTATATAAGCAAAAAATACGGCGATAAAGTTTTTGAAGCCCTTGAGAATGATGACGAGGAAAGCATAATACGCTTAGTGGAGCAGGAAAAGGTTAAAAAGTATGAAGCCAGCGATTTTGATAAACCCTTTAAGGAAAAGTTAGAGAAGGATTTAAATATTTTATTAGAAATCAAGAAATTATGGGACGGCGTAACTACAGACCCTAAAATAGATAAATTTGAGGCTGTTCTCAAGAGTGACAAAGTATTAAAAGATAATAAACTTATTATCTTTACCGAGTCTAAAGAAACAGCCGAGTATTTGGATAAGAATTTAAAAAAGAGTTTTGGGAATAAAGTTTTATCTTATTCAAGCAAATCCAGCTCTACTGTGCGCGATACGATAATAGAAAATTATGACCCAAGACACAAGCGCATAAAAGACGATATAAGAATCTTGATTTCTACTGATATACTCGCAGAAGGCGTTAATCTGCACCGCTCAAATGTTGTTATAAATTATGACATACCATGGAATCCTACCAGGGTTTTACAGCGCGTAGGTCGCGTTAATAGGGTTGATACGAAATTTGATGATATCCATGTGTATAATTTCTTTCCCACTATTCAGTCGAATAATGAGATTAAGCTTGAAGAAGCGGCCATAGCTAAAATCCAGGCCTTCCATGATACGCTAGGCGAAGACGCTCAATATCTGACAGAAGGCGAAGAGATTACTTCGCATGAACTATTTAGCCGCTTAAATTCTAAAAAGATATTAGAAGAAGGCGGCGAGATAGAAGAGGATTCTGAGCTCGAATACCTGTCTGAAATAAGAAGTATCAGGGATAATAACCCCGGTCTGTATGAAAGAATAAAGCGCCTGCCTAAAAAAGCCCGCAGCGCTAAGCTCTGCAAAGATATAAAAGAATCAGTCATTACTTTCTTTAGAAAAGGAAAGCTTAGGAAGATATTTATGGCTGATGTTAAAGAAGTCAAAGAGTTAAACTTTTTTAATGCCGCTCAAACCTTAAAAACAATAGCTTCTACCAAGAAAGAAAAACTTACACAAAATTTCTACAAATACCTCGCTTTGAATAAAGAAGAGTTTAAATCAGCTACTACCGAAGAAGTAAGGAAATTTAAAAAAACCGGAGGTAGGAGCAATGAAACCGCGCTAATCCGTGTTATTAAGGCAATAGAAAAATTCCAGGGCTTTACTGATGAGGATGAAGCATACTTACAAAAGGTCTTAAAAGCTATTGAAGACGGAGCATTGCCAAAACAGACAACCAAGGTTTTGGCAAAGGAAATTAAAAAAGAAACCAATCCATTAAAAATTTTCTATAAATTTAAACAGGGTATCCCGCAGGACTTTTTTAAGGAAGGCGTTTCAGATAATCCATATTACAGCTCTTCCCCAAGAGAGGTTATATTATCTGAACTTTTGCTTACTAAGGAATAGGGATAATGAAAAATTTAATAAAAGAGACTTTAGCTGACAGGTTTAACCTGGATAATTTTACCCTGTTCGCAAAGAATTTTTTTAATGAGATCAATATAAGCCCTCGTGAAATACCTGCCTCAGATACCGAAGGCCATATAAAGAAGTTTACCTTCCTGGGAGAATTTTCTGATGCTCAAAAAAGGAATATAGATGTTCTTGCCGTTGAATTGACTGGCGATACAAGAGTTGAGCGCGCAAGAGGCTTTCAAAGAAACTTAATAGCAAAATACCTGAAAGACAATATAAAAGACGCAGGCCTTGTGGCGTTCTATTCCCAGGATAACCCGGATTGGCGCTTATCATTTGTTAAAATAGATTATAAGCTTACTGAAAAAGGCGTAAAGGTTGAGGTAGGGACACCCCCTAAACGTTATTCATTCCTTGTGGGCCAAACAGAACCGTCTCATACTGCCCAGAAACAGCTTCTACCTATATTAGAAGACCATAAAAATAATCCCTTAATTTCAGAAATAGAAGAAGCCTTTAGCGTTGAAAAGGTAACAAAGGAATTTTATGAAAAATACAGGAGGCTTTTTGAAAATCTTTCCAAAGATTTAAAGAAAAACAGATCTTTTCAGATTATCGCGTCTAAAGAGAATATTGATATAGATAATTTTGCCAAGAAATTACTAGGCCAGATAGTATTTTTGTATTTCCTGCAGAAAAAAGGCTGGTTAGGCGTGCCTCAGGATAAAAGATGGGGAGAGGGGGATAAATTTTTCCTGCGAACTTTATTTAATAGAGCGAAAAAGGAAAAGAAAAATTTCTATGATAATTACTTGGAAATTCTTTTTTATGATACCTTAAATAATCCGCATAGAGACGAAACCGACCCTGCTTATTCCAGGTATTTTGACTCTAAGATACCTTTCTTAAACGGCGGTTTATTCGAACCGGATTACGATTGGAAAAATACTATCGTATATCTTGAAGACGATATCTTTGAAGATATCATAGGCACATTTGATTTATATAACTTTACGGTCAAAGAAGATGAGCCATTGGAAAAAGAGGTTGCGGTTGATCCTGAGATGCTTGGGAAGGTATTCGAAAATCTCCTTCCTGAAAACCTGCGTAAAGGCCAGGGCGCTTATTATACGCCAAGAGAAATAGTCCATTATATGTGCCAGGAGAGCCTGATTAATCATCTATCTACAGAAACCAAGGTTGACATCGAAAAGATTAGAAAATTGATAACTTCTAAAGACAATGTTATTTCAGGGATAGAAGAAAGGCCGGCAAGAAAAGTCCTTACGCTTTGGGAAAATGAAACAGAATTGCTTGATAAAGCTCTTTCGGATATAAAGATTTGCGATCCTGCCTGCGGTTCAGGCGCATTTCTTGTAGGTATGCTGAATGAAATAGTAAGCGCAAGGCATATATTAAATCCTAAGAGAGGCGAATATTTGCTAAAAAAAGAAACCATCCAGAATTGCGTCTATGGCGTAGATATAGATCCTGGAGCAGTTGAAATAGCAAAATTACGCCTTTGGCTTAGTCTCGTAGTGGATTATGAGCTTAGAGATATAGAGCCATTGCCTAACCTAGATTATAAGATAATGTGTGGCAACAGCCTTCTTGAAGAGCTTATTATTGGCGATGAATCAATAAAGCTTTTTGATGAAAAACTATTAGATTTAAAAGAAATCTCAAATAAAGATGTGTTAGATAAGGCAAGAAAAAGCGAACTCGAAAAGCTCTTTAAGGAAAAGCAAAAAGAATTATTTGAACTCAATTCTAAAAATCAGCTTACGCCGGAAAAAAAGAGAGGGCTGGAATTGGAAATAAGCGATATTAATAAAGAGCTTAACCCTAAATCGAAGAAGTCAAAAAGCGAGGATTATCACTTTGATTTATTCGGCGAAAAAGCCGAGAAATATTTTAATTTATTGAAAAAGCTTCATAAAGAATATTTTACAGAATACGATCCTGCTAAAAAGAAAGAAAAAAGAAAACAGATTGAAAATATAGAGCTTGAATTCATAAAAAGCTCCATAAAAGAAAAGATCGATGAGATAGACATAAAAATAAAAAATCTCAATATGCAGGACCCTGACGACAGGAAAAAGCAGACAGCACTTATGAAAAAGAAGCTGGACTACATGGCTATCCCCGGCCAAATCCATGAGTCAAAGACTAAGCCGTATTTTTTATGGAAACTTAACTTTTTTGAGGTGTTTCAGGAAAAAGATGGGTTTGATGTGGTAATCGCAAATCCGCCGTATGTTGATTCTGAAACAATGGTACGGAATGAACAAAAGAATAGAAATATTTATACCTCGATATTTAAATCAGCAAAAGGTAATTGGGATTTGTTTATTATTTTTATAGAAAAAGGACTCAACATATTGAAGCTTGATGGAATAATATCATATATAGTACCAAACAAGTTAATAGCAGCAAGTTATTCTGAGGAGTTAAGGAAATTACTAAGCGAAAAAGACATAAAAGAGTTACGAGATTTCTCAAAGGTAAAAGTATTCAAAGACGTAAATGTTTATCCAATTGTTTTTAGAGTTCAAAACAGTAGCCAAAAAGATTCTGTGCTGATGGTTTTAATGAACTCAGTTGTAGATGTTATGTATAAGAATAAAATTCTACCACAAATTTTTTACCAAGATTTATATTGGGATAGATACTTTACCCGGAAAGAGGTATTGGATATTATTCTTAAAATATCGAAATTTAAGCCACTATCTTCCTATGGGTTTGAAGTATTAGGCGCTGCAACTGTTGGAGAAGCCTATGAATTTAAAAAATACATCGTAAACAAAACTCTAAGAATCATAGATAATTACAAAAAATTAATTAATACTGGAACTGTAGATCGCTATTTGAGTTTATGGGGACAGTACAAAACACAGTATATTAAAGATAGTTACAGTCATCCTATGATTTCGGATGAAGATATAAGAAAAATAAATCCTACTAGATATGAACAATCTAAAGCCATAAAGATCATAATCGGAGGGATGACAAAAGAACTAGAGTGTTATTATGATGAAGGCGAATATCTAGCCGGAAAGTCAACTTCCATAATCTTACAAAAGGATAGCAATAAGTTTAATTTAAAGTTTTTGTTAGCTTTGTTGAATAGTAAACTTGTTTCATTCTGGTATGGAAATTACTATAAATCTCTTTCATTGGCTGGTGGCTATCTAAGGATAAATAATGCCGAAATTAAAACAATCCCGATGCCAGAGGCCGGTCCTAAAGAGCAAAAACAATTAATAGACCTTGTTGATATAATACTTAGAACTACTCAGGTAGATGACTATATAACTAACAATACTAAGCAAGCTAAAGTCAAAGAATGCGAACGCCAAATCGACCAGATGGTGTATAAACTTTATGAACTTACAGAAGATGAAATTAAAGTAGTAGAGCATGTCGAATGTGTTATGTAACATCAATTATATGGCATAGACATATGTTATGGGTGATTTCAAGAAAATAGTTTTTATTTTTGGGGCTGGTGCATCACGGAGTATTAGCGAGCATATTCCGCTTATGAATGACTTTTTCCAAAAAGCCGCAGAATACTTACAGAAACCTAAAGAACTTCCTGCTTTTTGGCTAGCGTTTATAATGCTTGAAAGATATAGATTATTCCAATTTCCAAATGTCTATCTTGAAAATTTAGCTATGTTTATTTTGAGAGATCACTGGCATATGCTAGAAATCTCAAGGTCAGGCGTAGGCGAACCGAAGAATACAGATACGGAAGAATATAAAAGAATTGAAAATAGTTGGCTTAAATGGATAGAGTTATATTACAAAAGTTTTATTAAAGATTCACCCCGTTGCCTAAGCAATCTTGAAATCGTGTTTGGGAGGGCTGAAAAGCAATTATATGAAAAAGGAGAAGATGGTGTTTATGTTCGATTGCTTTATGCAATAAACAGTATTTTTTGTGAGCTTAGAAAAAAGTTTCCAGAGCCCACTTTATATAATAACTTAGCTGAAGTATTTAAAAAGTGGTTGGATAAAAATTCTAAAAATAATCTATCAATGGTTTCGTTTAATTATGATATTTGGTTAGAAAGGGCGACACAGAAAGCTGGTATATGGAGCCCAAGAAATGGGTACGGCATAACTTTTGATAAATTTATTGATATTAAGATAGCAAAAGAATCGCACGAGCAGGATGAAAGAATAATAAAGAATGGCGGCGGTTCAATAGAGGGCTTTAGAACAAGTGGAACAGAAATTGGAGAAAGCAAAACAGTTATCCTTAAGCCGCACGGATCATTATCATGGTTTTATAATGAAAAACTTAACGATTACTTCATTCTTTTAGATAAAAAAGAAAATGGTATGGTTGTTGACAATGAAGGGCGATGGCGTATACGTAACATAATAGATACAGAAGATTTTGACTTATATGGTTATGAGCCATTACTTATACCTCCGACGCCGCTTAAGAAGCGAAACTATAGTATATTTTGGAAAATTGATAAAAGAGTTGAAGATGAATTTTCTTCTGCAGATCTAGTTGTGATTATAGGATGGAGCATGCCAGAAACAGATATCGGCTATATTCAAAAAATTAAACATATTTTCGAGCATCGTTCGGAACAATTGCAAAAACTTCTCGTTTGCGACATTAAGGAAGACGATACTATATATTTTAATTTTGAGTCGGTTTTTAGACCTGCTTTGCCAGTTATAATACACTCAACAGGTTTTGACCCCAGGTTTCTAAAAAAACTAAGTGATTTGTTAGGCATTGATGAATCATAAATAAGAATACTCATGTCAAATCGTCCAGATGGTTTATAAACTTTATAGGTTGACCGGTAAGGAAATTGAGAATGCGGAAAAATGCCAAAAATGAATAAAACCAAAAATCAGAACAGGGTTAAAAAAACAATTAAAATATTTATTGGGATATTAATAATAGGGATTGTTATAAAAATTTACCCTGCTTTTATAAAATTTACACCTACTTTTAGCATTTTTAATTTTCCCATTAATTTCAATAATTGGTTCTCTCGTATCGAAAAACGCGGCAATCTTGATATAACTTGGGATTATGTTATTGTTGATGGTCCAGAAAAAGTCGGGAGAAGCAAATGGGAAATAGGTTTAGTAGATAATAAAATAAATATTTACGAAACTGCAACTGGACCGGTTGTTCGAGCTCAAACTTTTAAGGATGTAGATATGAGTTACACATCCATGAGAGATTATTATAGTCACGGCGGTCCTGAATCTTTTAGAAGATTCGTAGAAGAGCGCAATAAATAAAAATAGGATTCTTATACCGTTTCGGAAGTTTCTCGTTAAACTGTTCCAGAGTTACGATTCAAGGCTCTTCTGATTCCATCAAGTAGTATTTAATGAAAGGGACAGTTTTAAGCTTAGAGTTAGAACAGATTGGTATGGAAAGTCTAGCACGGTACAAGAGTATAATATGAATTAATACCAGTATCAACGCAAAAGCGATATAATGGTAGAAACAAACTACAAAACATATTTTTAAATCAGAAAGGGGTGTTTAAATTATGGCACGAGGAAGAGCCTATCAAGAAGAAAGAATACCCCCTAGTCTACCACCTAATAAAGCTATTGCATTGTTAAGACAGCAGCGAGATAAAATAGACGATCTTCTTAAGCTCAAGTACGATGATCCACAAGTGGATAAATGGGACAATTTTACACAGCAAGTTATTGTTAAATCGTTTGGCAAGCCGCATGATAACCTAAGTGCTTACTACTCAACTAGAACGGGTGGGTCAATATATGTAAATATGCCAGATTATGCAATCCAGGAGAATTTTATAAATGGTTATACGGCTTTAAAGACTCTTCTAGAAGGGTTTATAGAACAGTTAGAAGCTTTTGGAGAACCTACAGAAGAAAAAATTATCGAAGCAACAAAGCATATATCTTCTATGGAGATTTTCATCGTACATGGGCATAATGAAGAGGTCAAGAATGAGCTAGCTATTATACTAAATAAATTAGGGTTTAAACCTATTATTCTCCACGAGCAGGCAAATCAAGGTTTAACCCTTATTGAAAAGCTAGAGAAACATTCAGATGTTGGTTTCGCATTTGTATTGCTTACGCCTGATGATCTGGGGCGCGAGAACAAAGAAAGCAAGTCTTTATCTCCAAGAGCAAGACAAAATGTTGTTTTCGAGCATGGACTGTTTGTTGGAAAACTAGGTAGAAAAAGAGTATGTTGCCTTTATACAGGAAATATTGAAATTCCATCAGATTTAAATGGGCTTGTTTATTTACCGTTCAAATACAGCATTAATGAAATTCAGCTAGATATTATAAAAGAGTTAAAGGCAGCTGGTTATAAAATAGAAATATAAGTGAAAACTTGTGATAGAGGCTATTTTTCATTAAATAATGGCAATTTTTTATCTTGACTTACGATTTTAAGGTGCTATACTTATATTTGAAAATAGAATAAACATAGTGGTGAAGTTAGAAGGGGTAAATCCGCCACTCAAAAATAATAAAAACCTTTGCCTGGCTTAATAAGCTAAGCAAAGGTTTTTTATTTAATAGAGAGGCAACTATGAGCTTACCTAAATCATTCAATATTTTATACAATTATTTTTCAGAAGAAACAAAGAAAGTTTTGCACGACGTATTTTATGTCACTATGAAAGTCCTGTATTTTAAGCATAAAAGGAAAACTGAAATTTATGAAGAAAGCCGCAAAAGAAAGCATAAGAAATATAAAGGTATATTTAGATTAAAAAGGCAGGATGTTTCTAATGCTATGACATTGGTTGATTTTCATCTTTCAAATTATGAAGAGATAGAAGTAAAGGATGAACTAGCAGAAAACTTTGGCGCTGTTTCAGAAGGAGAGGCCTTGAAATATTTTGATCTTTACGTAGAAGGAATAGTCAAAGATATCCACAATAGAGAAGTGATGATAGATGAAGAAGCTATCAGATTTATGTATAAAGATAGCAAAACACAAGAACATAGTATTTCTTCAGAAAACTATGAAGAAATAAGAGCTAAGAGGCTGCCATGGATTAGAGAAACATTGCGGCATGCTAAAGAAATATACGAAGTTACTGAAAAGAATGGGATGAAATATTTATATGTCAGAGAATACAAGGTGATATTTAAAAATCAAGACGGCAAGA
>Ga0172375_10012211_pt1 | contig 10789 bp, 14 predicted proteins | sample LakKiv1m_FD_114537 | JGI IMG/M metagenome (GOLD analysis project Ga0172375, IMG submission 114537) | Freshwater microbial communities from Kabuno Bay, South-Kivu, Congo - kab_092012_11.1m | ecosystem: Environmental > Aquatic > Freshwater > Lake | place: Democratic Republic of the Congo...
CTTCTTGCAACCATATAAAGTATTGAAAGCCTAGGTTTATCCCGAGCGCAGTCGCCTTTAGGTAAAGCGGGACAACCGCAAAAAGATTGAATAACAAAAAGACCGATCGTGGTCTTTTTGTGTTATAGTTCGATTTTTACAACGTCTCCGACCTTAAATCCTGAATTAGCATTGAGCTCTAGAACATATTGCACTTTTTGAGTGGGTGAATATTTCGGAATATCATCGCTGTTTTGTGGCTGCAAGGTCGTCATCTCGATAATCTTGCTGTCGTTAACATAAATTATATCAAGCGGAATTTTCGTATCTTTCATCCAAAATGGCCAGATCTCAGCGGCCGGAAAAACAAATAACATCCCCGAATTAGCATCTAAATAGTCTCGTCCCGATAGGCCCTTGGCTTTCTCGGCGTCGGTTCGGGCCACCTCCACGCTAAAAACCCTACCGTTAATAGTAACTTGGGCATTTTTAGGAGAGCGAAAAACAAAAGGGGATAGAGTAATTAATAAAACCAAAATAATTAGCACCCACCAAATCCTTTTCATAATAACAGTATAGCAAATACCAATTGATATTTGCATGACCATACTGTATGATGTTAGTAGTGGTACAAATGAAAAAAGATTTGCGACAACTAGCAACAAACCTTCGGGTTGAAGAAAATAAAAGCTATTCAGAAATTAGAAAAATATTAGGAGTGCCTAAAAGCACATTAAGTTATTGGTTGAAAGAATTACCATTAGAAGAATCCAAAATTAAGGAATTACAAAAAGCTGGCTGGAAAAAAAGTGAAGCGAGCCGCGAAAGATACAGAAATACAATGCGGCTAATAAAGCTAGCCAAAGACGAGAAGGTGTATCAAAAATATCTAACTAGATTTAATAATTTATCTAAAGATGTCATTTTTGTCGCAGGGTTAATGCTTTATTTAGGCGAGGGGAGTAAAAAAGATTATACAAAAATTGTTCTGACGAATACTGATCCAAATGTAATCTTTTTTTTCATTAAATGGGCAATAGAGTATTTAGGTGTAAGAAAAGCAGATTATAGAGTGCAACTTCATCTTTACGAAGACATGACTCTTGAAAAAGAAATAAATTTATGGCAAAATAAACTAAAGATACCCAAAAAACAATTTTATAAATCATCAATAAGGAAGTTGCGAGAGGGGAGTTTCACTTACAAAGATTCAATAAGACACGGAACTTGCTCAATCTATCTTATGGGAGTAGATAGAAAACGAGAACTTTCAATGGCGATCAAGGCATTTGTTGATAAATATATTAAAATGGGCGCATAGCTCAGCTGGTTAGAGCGCTAAACTGATAATTTAGAGGTCCCTGGTTCGAGTCCAGGTGCGCCCACCACTAAAATGATATTTACTTCACATGTTTTAACAGGCGCGGCCTTAGCCACGGCGACCTCCAGTCCCATCATCGCTTTTTTATTGGGTCTTGGCTCTCATTTAATTCTGGATCTCATTCCGCATTTAGATCCGGCTCATTTTGCTAATAACGAAGAAAATCAGAAGAAATTAGTACCTTTTCGTTGGTTTTATACTTTAAATATTTTAGATATCTCTATATCTCTTGTTTTTTTTGGCTCATACGAAGCAGTCCACACTTCAATGTCATTTTGATGGGAATCCTTGGTGCGATCAGCATTGATTTGATCGATAATAATCCCTTGTTCCAATTCTTAATGACTAAGCCGTTTTTCCGCGAAATCCGCTGGCTGCATGGCAAATTGCATTGGCATTTTAAGAAAGTCAAATGGTATTGGTGCGCGATTTTTGAGATTTTGGTATTAACCAGCGCTATTTGGTATTTAGTAAAATTTCTTCTCTAAAATCTTTTCAAGAGTAAATCTTTCTGGTATTATTATCGTATATGACTATTGCTCCACATGCCATCATCGGCGCGGCCGCCGGCACATTAACAGGCAATCTTTGGCTCGCTTTTTTGTTTGGGCTAATAAGTCATTTTTTGGCTGATGCCACGCCGCATGTAGAGCCAAAATTTTTGGTCAAAAAAGACCCCATAACTGGCGTGAAAAAATGGTCGCCGTGGCTTTATGTTTTTGTTGCTTTTGAGTTTATTGTTACGGTTTTTGTTTTGTATAGTTTCCGCCACCGCCTGGATTACGCCTTGATTTTGGCTGGTGCCTTAGGCGGGCTCTTCCCGGATTTTATTGCCAATAATCCATTCTTACAAAAATATCGCAGCACCGCCATATTAAGTCCGATCTTCAGGTTTCATGATTTTATTCACCGAGAATTACCGCTAAACCTCTGGTTTATTAGCTTGGTTTCGGAATTGTTGCTCTTGAGCGTCGGTTTTTGGCTTCTGGCGAGATAAAATAAAGGAGAAAAATGATTATTGTAAAAATTTTAGTTTTAATCGTCTCGATAATCGCCTGCGTTTACACAATTAGATATCGCTGGAATTTAGTGCAGTTTTTTGGCAAGGCCGAGTGGGCGGAAAGATACCTTGGAAGCGGCGGAACTTTTAACATGTGGATCTTGATCGCGGTCTTGATGGTGGTAATTGCTTTGGTTTGGTTGGTCGGAACGCCCGGGACATAAAATTTAAGCATCATAACCTTAGTGAAAACATGGGCCCATAGCTCAGTGGTAGAGCAATTCCTTTGCAAGGAAGAGGTCGGAGGTTCAAATCCTCTTGGGTCCACCAAACAAAATGTAATTTGTTCTAAATAAAAAAAGAAGAGCCCGACGCTGTAGCGCATCGGGCTCATGAGGGGATTTTACCCCAAAGATTCGGATCCTTGAGATTTACTCTTGGAGTTTTGGGGTCCAGCCCCTCAAGAATATTGTCTAGCCCGTCGGAATCCCAGTAATGCGGGGGCCTGCCGGAGGGCGTTTGGCCGTCATCGATTTCCAGCTCTAAATCCTCGCCAAAGTTAAAATCTACCGGGCGGGGATCCACCAAGCCTTTTTCGAAACTTTCCAAAATCTCTGGCTCTTCCAGAGGAAACTCCGCTGCCTCGTCGAGCGCGGCGAGATCCTCCTGATCGGTTAGGGCCCTGGCTTCGGCCACATCCTCCATGACCGCTTCTACCTCGACATCGGGGATCTCTTCGGCTTCGTCAGCCGCGCTCGTGGGCTCGAGATTCAAGGTTGAAGAGTAGATCAACTTATCGACGATTGATGCGCCGATCGTATCTCTTAACCTTTTGATCTCGTTGACGATCCGCGGCGCCAACTCCGGGCCATAGATCATCTTGGTGATGCCGATGATCCCGCGTAGGATCTTCACATCTTTCTCGCTCCGGCCCGCGTCAGACACGATCCGGCGGATAGCCATTTCGTATTTGTGCAAGGTATGATCGGAAATCAAGAGGCGGCTTTCCTCAACCGTTTGTCCGCCAATTATTAAACCGGTTACCTCCATTGGTCGGCCATTTTTGCGGCCTTTGCCGCCACGGTGCATTACCTTGAACTTCTTCTTATTGACCTTGTAGCCGTATTTTGCCAAAAGTGACGGCACAATACCGAACAACTCGTTTGGCAGGGGGTCGGGCGAAGAGATTGTTAGATCATCACCGTAGCGCGTGTAGAAAAACCGGGTTTGGTATTTATCTTCCAGTTTTTTCAACAATCGCGAGAGGTGGATATCGAACTCAAACAACACGTGGTTGGCCAGGCATGGCGACGTTGGTGCGCCAACCGGCAGAATTTCCACGCTGGATTCGCCGCAACGTAGGCTTGATAGCTTTGCCAAAACCTCGATCATTTCATCGACAACCTCGTCGGGGACCCGGCTTCGTCTGAGCGTCCGGCCCATCGTGTCCTCGTAGGCAGATTTGATGAGCTCAATTGGCGTACTGGGAAAAAAGTCCTTGATATCCCAGTTCGCCATATGATTTGACCCTAAATGCGCTTTAGCGCAAGTGACAATCGTTCGGTGAGCCCGAAAGCCATGCGCGGCCGAATGTAAGGGATAGGCCTTGAGGTTGTCCAGATAAATCCGGCGTAACAAGGTTTTGAGGCTTTTAAGCGGCGCGCGGATAACGCGCTTGCCACCACTTTTTTTGGGAATCGTAAACTCAATATAAGCTGGCGATTCTTTCGAGTGGTTTGAAAGAAGTTCCAAGGCGTCGTTTATCGATTGGGGAGATACCGCTAAAACCTCAGCCAAACACTCGATAGCTCGGTCTCGTAAGGGTCTATTGTCTATTCTGGTAGCACGAGTCTCCGGTTTAGCGGCAAGAGGTGCCACTAAACCATCGAAATCTAAACCTAATTGCTCGGTCAAGTGGATCACCTCCTTTGGTTTTTAAGGTAGGGCCGCCCCGGCTTTGCCGGGGCGGTCGTCTGAGGCCTGTGGTCTAATTGCCGATGATCGAGGGGAAGGGATTTGTCTCACGCCGCCTCTCGTGCTGCCTTGCGTGCCATTCGTGATCATCCGTCTCCCGCTCCCATTCCACCGTAAATCACCAAGAGCATTTCGCCGGCTGGCTCAGCGCGGCTAGTCTGACACATGGCGACGACTCTTCCTGGTTTCTGAAAATCTTCCACGAGTTCGCGTTGGGCCGTACTTTAAACGCAAGACGTGAAGCCTTGCCCCAAATCATACGAACCTAGCCAGGCCCAGGGGAGGAATTTCGTCAGAAGTTTCTCTTTGGCCAGGGGGCAAGCACTAGCTTGCCCGCTCCACAGGTACCTCTATTATAATGGCGAAAGCATTTTTTACAAGTGGAACTCTTGACACTGAGATTGAAAAAATATCTATCCTTATGTATGTTGAGGGTGTGGATAGGTGGTCGATCTATCAATTAACTAAAGAATAAGGAGTTAAAATGATTTTTCAAGACTGGCTAAGTATTACCACTGACGCGTGGACAACAATCTGGGATAGATTTGTGAACTTTCTTCCTAATCTTATTGGTGCCGCTATTATTTTAATTGTCGGCTGGATTGTTGGTATGATTATCGCGGTAGTGATCGATCGGCTTTTTCGTCTGGTTGGGCTTCAAGCCCTTTTTGAGAAAGCCAAAGTTGAAGACATCTTGAAGAAAGCTAATGCAGACAAAGATGCCACAAGCCTATTAGCCGCTGTCGCCAAATGGATTGTTTATCTAGTGGCCTTTATTTCTGCGGCGAATGTTTTAAGCTTGACCGATGTGGCAGCCTTTCTCAACAGCATCTTGGCCTACGTCCCATCAGTCATTATCGCCATGGCTATTTTGCTGATTGGTCTAGTATTAGCCCATTTTTTAGCAGCAGTTGTCAAAGGAAGCGTTCAATCAGCTGGCTTAGGTTTTGCTGATACATCAGCTTTATTGGTTCGCTGGTCAATCATTGTTTTCGCCTTTCTCGCGGCTTTAAGCCAACTTGGTATTGCGTCTTCGATGATCAATACTTTGTTTGTTGGTTTAGTGGCTTTTTTAGCAATTGCTGGCGGTCTAGCTTTCGGGCTAGGCGGGCAAGATGCCGCGAAAGAGATGATCGAGAAAGTTAAAGAAGAATTGAAGTGAAGCGTTAGCGGAATCCTCCGTAGCACGCACTGTGCGTACACTACGTAGTAGGTTGCACAGTAAGTGCGGAGGATGGATAATTCTTTTGCAATTGCGAAAGCAACAAAAAAGCCCTGAAGTCCTGAGCTTGTCGAAGGATGATAGCGGGGCTTTTTTGGTATAACTTGATTTTAACCTGTTAGCACACTTCCAGGGTGGGATATATGGTTTAAGTAAGAATGTAAGAATAAAATGAATGGCTCACACGTCTGAGCCATTCGCTTAATATCTTGATTTATCTATTCATTTGTGTTAGGGTTTAGGCGTATGATTAAGTTAATGAATAAAATTTGGGATAAAACTAAGGAATTTTTTGCTTTTTTCGCCGATTGGAGAGTAATAATTTTACTCCTCATCGGTCTTTTTTTATGTTTTTATGGCTATAACGATTATCAGAATAAGATTTTAGAAGAACAACGGATTCAACAGGCACAGGCGCAAGCTCAATATGAAGCCCAGAAACAATCTTTTGAAGCTGCTAAAGCGAAGATCCAAGCTGAAGAAGACGCATACCACGCCGCGCAAGCAGCTAAAAATCAACCAGTTTCTGTACCCGTTTCTACTGCTCCAATTAATTTCATGGGGCCAAATATTACTATTCCTGCCGTTCCTGATACCAGTTTTGATACTTCTGAATATGAACACAGAATGCAACTTTACAATATTCCGCCATATCAAACGCCAACTTGTAATCCACGAATGAGTCGCGCCGCCTGTCAAACTCTAATCAAAGCTTATGGTATAAAATAATTAATATTTAGAGGAAGGACAAAATGAAAAAGTTTCTAAAATTCATCATCCCGGTTGGAGTTTTTATCTTAGTAATGTCCGCGGGTGGATTAGTTGCAAAAGCGGCTCGGCCAGACAAACCCGTTTTTCCAACTCTACAAGAAGTGCAACAGATGATCTCGGATGCTGTTAATCCGTTACAAACAGCAATGACCGGTTTAGGAAATCGTTTATCTCTAGTTGAAACAGCAGTGACCGCAAATACTTCAGACATTCAAGAATTACAAACAGTACTTAACCAACAAAAACCTCCATTCGATGTGGTTCCTAACTATTGGGCTGCGGATAAAATAAATCACAATGGTTCCTTCGGAACAATACAAGTCGGTGTGACCGCTGGAACAAATTTGGGCGGTTCGTTATCGGCAGCACAATATTGGGGATATGCGCACACTCCAGATGGCGTAGTTGCATCAAGGGTACAACATGTTAGTTTAACGGAAAATTATCTATTTTTTGATTTACCACAATATTATCCAATTTCTACACCGATAGAAATTGAAATATACGCATTTTATGGTGGCAAAATCGGAAAAACGACGATTAATCTTTAATCATAAGAGTAAAGATTAATAAGGAATCGATAAAATGGATAAAGAAATAATATTGAACGAAATCAAAAAGATTGTAGGATTAATCGACAGAACCGATATAAGTCGAGATGAATTCTTGAAAAACAGTACCATTCCAATTACGAGGCGGGACATTGAAAAGAATTTTGGTGGCTGGGCAAAGGCGTTCGAGGCCGCAGGGTTCAAACCATTAAAACATGATTTGATATCAAACAAAGACTTATTTGAAGAATATGCGAGAGTTAAAAAGAAAATAGGTCATTATCCTTTAGGCGCAGCAGGCGAAAAAGGGCTGAGCGATAATTCGAAATATGCCGGCTCTACTTTTAAAAAAAGATTCCCCGATGGTTTAAAAGGATTTATGCACGAATTTTTAAAATGGGAGAATGAAATCGATCCCATTAAGGCTTCCAGAGAAAGAACGTCTATCGCAGCAAACAAAAATGATGAAGGGAATAAAGAAATCAATAGATATAACGGTAGGGCAGCGGAATATATGGTAGTCGCCGAGCTTTTATTTAAAAGTTATAATGCGCAGATTCTTCCTGTCGACGAAGGATTGGATATTATGGCTGTTAAAAATAGAGAGTTATATTTTATACAGGTGAAGCATTCTTCTTATCAAAAACCTACAGAATCATCTAATATTAAAATCACGATTTCTTCTCTATTCAAACATCAACAAAATAATGTTTATTACGTAATTTTACTTGCCAGAAAAGAACCAAGCCAAAGAGATTTTCTTATTCTTCCATATTTTAAAATCAATGAATTATTAAATAAAAAAGTTTTAGTCCAAGAGACAGAAGCTAAGCAAATTAGTTTTAAAATATTACATACAACAGAGAAAAACGCTTTTGTCAACGAAATTTCTGAAAAGTCAGACGTATCAAATTATCTTAATGCATGGGATGAACTATTAAATTAATACTGGAAATAAAAATGTTGAGGGATCGGGAGAATGAATATTAGCAAAATCATTAACTTGAATCAGTTAACGTGGATGTTAAATATCGCTTTAGCCGGCCTCGTTTTTTCTATTTTTAGTCTAATCTATAATGGTTATTTTATATATTATGGTTTTATTACTTTCACCTACGGATTGATCGCTCATTTCTTAGACGAAGCAATGAATAATTTCAAATCGTCATTTATAATCTATTATATTATACAATTTGCATTAATAATCACTTGGATTATTGCTATATTATTAATTTATAAATAGGAGGACTCATGAATTTCATTTGGGGACTTTTAACTGGAATATTAATAACGATAATCGCATGTTTTATTTGGCGGGCAATGAATAAAGCCGAAAAACCTATTCAAATATCAGGAATCGAAAGCGCCAATCCGAACCCCGATGTGGCAATTAAGAAAGAAAATATGGCCAAGCTAGAAAATTTCGTATCGCAAAAACAAGCGGGAGAAAAGATTACTAATGATGACGTCCAAAATCTGTTAAAGGTTTCCGATGCCACGGCCGAGCGATATTTGCAAGAATTAGAGCAAAAAGGGCTTCTAAAACAAGAAGGGGAAATTGGCAAAAGCGTCTACTACGTGAAAATCTAACCTGTTGGAATGGCTCAGACCATCTGAGCCATTGGGCGATAATATCCATGTTGTGATATTATAAATAGTGGAGGAATAATGGCGCTGACGAAAAAAGATCTACAAGAAATTGGTAAAGTTGTTGATGAAAAGATCAACACCGCGATTGATGCAAAAGTGCCGGTTATGATTTCCAAAGAAATCGGTCTGTTGAGATTAGAGATGAATCAGAGATTCGATCTGGCCGATGCCAAAAATACCAAAGAGCATCAAGAAATTATTAGTAAAATCGAAGAAGTTAAGCAGATGGAAACCGAAGATATAGAAGTATTATATGCCGATGTGGCTAAGGTGAAAAGAAAAGTCGGGATCGCTTAATTTTACCCTATTGACAAAAAATATACATATATGATAGTATCAAAAAGTAGAAAGAAAGGTTTAATAAATGTATAAATCGACCAAGAGAGGGGGGCGGCCCTAAATAAACAGCAAAGTAATTTTTTTGCTTTTATTTGGTCGCACTCGGTGCGATTTTTTAGACCTTTGCTCTTTAACAAAAAAAAGATTGATATATTTCCCCTCTGAAAGTTGGGGGAAATGGGCGGCAAGATATGTGTCTTGTTCGCTTCTCAATCGAGTTAATATTTTTAGTATCTTGGTTGTTGTCCAATTAAATAGATTCGTTAAGAGCATATGGAGGATGCCTTGGCACGGAAGACCGATGAAGGACGTAGTAGGCGTACGATACGCTTCGGGGAGCTGCCAAACAAGCTTTGATCCGGAGATTTCCGAATGGGGAAACCCACTTGCTGAAGAAGCAGGGATCCCTGCACCAATCCCCCGGTATAATGTGAGCCCTTAGGTCCATTAAATTTTAGGGACCTTTAAATTGGGTTTATAATTCACATTGTACTCGGGGATGGATGCAGGGAAGGGCACCTGGGGAACTGAAACATCTTAGTACCCAGAGGAAAAGAAAACAATACTCAACTTAATTGAGATATTTAAGCGAGCCTTCGGGTTTGCTTAAATATGTGATTCCCCGAGTAGCGGCGAGCGAAAAGGGATCAGCCTGGTGGTAATAAAAGAATAATTTCTAGTTGAATGAACCTGGAAAGGACGACCATAGAGGGTAAAAGTCCCGTAAACGAAAGGAATAATTCTATCTGTTATCACTTCTCCTCGGACTTCGGTCCGTGGGGAAAGTACCACTAGACACGTGAAAACTAGTGGGAATATGGGAGGATCGTCTCCCAAGGCTAAATATCTTCCGCGACCGATAGTGAACTAGTACCGTGAGGGAAAGGTGAAAAGTACCTCTAAACGAGGAGTGAAATAGTACCTGAAACCATATGCTTACAAGAAGTCGGAGCCCTGAGCTTGTCGAAGGGTGACGGCGTGCCTTTTGTAGAATGAACCAACGAGTTAGCTGGCAGTAGCAAGGTTAATCTCAGTAATGAGAGTAGCCGTAGGGAAACCGAGTGTTAAGTCGCGAAATTAGTTGCTGTCACTAAACCCGAAACCGGGTGATCTATCCATGGGCAGGTTGAGTCCCAGAGAAATCTGGGAGGAGGACCGAACACTATAGCGTTGCAAAACTATGTGATGACCTGTGGATAGAGGTAAAATGCTAATCGAACCCGGAAATAGCTGGTTCTCCCCGAAATATATTTAGGTATAGCGGTTTATTGCAAATCTGGCGGTAGAGCACTGGATGGATTCTTCGGGCGCAAGTCCGGAGCTCCAATCAAACTCCGAATTCCAGATCCAAGAATAAACCAGTCAGACTGCGAGGGCTAAGCTTCGTGGTCAAGAGGAAAACAGTCCAGACCGCCATCTAAGGTCCCCAAGTATAACTTAAGTGGAAAAGGATGTGATAATCCATAAACAACTAGGAGGTTGGCTTAGAAGCAGCCATCCTTTAAAGAAAGCGTAACAGCTCACTAGTCAAGGATTTTCGCGCCGAAAATTTAACGGGGCTCAAAGTTATCACCGAAGATGCGGACTGTTGCGGAGCAACAGAAGTTACAAACACCAAGAAACAATAACCAAACAATTGTCAATATCCAAATTTTTAATATTCAAACATCCAAGGTTTGATAATTGGAATTTTAAGATTTAGAATTTGTTTGCGATTTGTTTCTTGTATCTTGTGATTTCTGTCGCTTCGCGACAGTGGTAGGGGAGCGTTCTTAACTGGGTGAAGGTGAATCGTGAGGTTTGCTGGACGGTTAAGAAGTGCGAATGTTGGTATGAGTAACGAATTAGGCAGGCGAGAAACCTGCCCACCAAATATCTAAGGTTTCCCTCGCAACGATAATCGACGAGGGGTTAGTCGGGCC
>Ga0172375_10012216_pt1 | contig 10787 bp, 9 predicted proteins | sample LakKiv1m_FD_114537 | JGI IMG/M metagenome (GOLD analysis project Ga0172375, IMG submission 114537) | Freshwater microbial communities from Kabuno Bay, South-Kivu, Congo - kab_092012_11.1m | ecosystem: Environmental > Aquatic > Freshwater > Lake | place: Democratic Republic of the Congo...
ATCAAAAAAGCGAGGCCTGCCGCGCCTGCTGCCGTATACAAAAAGAACTGCCGTTTACTGTTGTCATAATTCAATATCAGGACTGTCATTAAAAGCACGGACAAAGCGCCAAGATCGGTCCCCAGGCTCGACAAAACATACAAAGCAAGCGTTGCGTATAATGAGACAACGAACGCGTTCTTTGTTCCATGGATATACATTATCAGAAAGACCAGGCAGTATATGATGACCGCGTATAGGAGCGCGTAAAAACATATCCCTATGAACAGATCCGCGCCGACAGGCTCAGGGCACGCTAAAAAGCCTAACGGCCCGTACGTAAAAAACACTTCTCTGCCAAACTGTATGTTATTGAAGAAAAACTGGTTCAACGCGTATTGCCAGGAAGGGTCAAGCCCTGCCCTTACAGCCTTACCGGCCTCAGGGAATGACGCAGCTAAGATAATGAGGAATAAAAATATGCTTTTTATTTTTTGATCGCGGAGGCGGGATAAAACCGCGCATCCGCACAGGCATACTAAAAAAAACTGCGATAGCTCTACGAGCAGAGCCTGATACGGGAACCAGTTAATGGTCATAGTAACCCCTTTTACAGGACCTCATCTTTCAGCCATGTAAATACTTACCGGAAAGTCTTCCCATTTCTTAACATATTTAATTTCCCGAAACACAAAACTTTCCGGCTCATCGGGTTTGAGACAGATAATAGCCCTCGGGCAGAATCCTTGAGACCCGGAATTTCTTCCTTCTCTTAACAAAATGTTCGGCGTCCGCACATGCTCGATACGAAAGGGCCGCCCGATGCTCTCCCGGCCCAGCACCCAAAAAGGGTATTCGTAATTATTACCACCCGTATATAAACCCCATTCAAAGCAGCCTTTTTCTTCCAAAAAAGCGACGCCTTTCCTGAACGGGTCCTTAAGCTTAGGCGCGACCTTGAAATACTGGTCGATGCGGGGGGTATCGAAAATATTCCCGGCTCCTATTAATGGGCGCGTATCATTCAAAAAAACCCAGGGAAGGCAAAATAACATCATAATACCGCTCAATATAACGATAAGACGTTTGGACCCTGACAAAACCGCGGCTACGAACGGCGCGGCCAATACGAATAAAGGAAGATGCAAACGGCTGCCCCAGATCTGGAATTTCAGGCAAACGCAAAATAAAATAGAACACAAAAAAAGCGCCGATCCGTAAAAAAGAACGGTCTTCGATATGGCTCGAAGCCTGCAGATAACAGCCCCGCATGCCAATAATATAACAGTAAAGTGAAGGGGATTACCGCTGGTGTCTTCATTATATGCAAAAAAAACACTATATGTTGATTTCGCTAAAAACGAACTGGTACGCAGGTCCTCTATATCAATGCGCAGAACATGATGCAGCCATAATATCCCTTTTGTAAAGAACGCGTTCATTTCAGCGACAGGCGTACCGCAATGCAGCCCGACATTGCGTATTACATTGGACATAATGGACGAAAAAGTGATCAATCTGTTTTTAACATCGGCATCGATCCCTCCCAAGGGGCTGCCGAACGTTGCCAGATTTCGCGAGAAGAAACCCCAATTCACGGCTACCGCGCATACGAAAATTATAAGGGCTGAAATGAGGAATTTATTTTTTTTTATGCCTGCGGCAAAATACCAGATAACAAAAGGAATAGCATACAGGTACGCTGTCCCTTTGGTCAATAGGCACAGCCCGAGGCTCAGACCGGACAACATGGAAGTCCATAGATCAACTGGCCCCTTTATCAGCCTGAGCATAAGGAAAACAAAACACGCCAGCCAGAAAGAAACCACATAATCATTCTGAGTACTGGAAGCCTGAAGAATGCCCATAGGCAGCGTAACCGTAAAGATGGCGGCAAAGACCTGCCGGCCAGGGCTTACCCCCAATTGCCCGGCTATGGAAGAAACGACGACTAAGGTCCCTGCCATAGCGAACCACTGCAAAAAATTGGCGAAACGGTCGCTGCCGCTTAACACCTGGAAATGCAAAATAGCGTATTCTGCCCATGGGCTTGAATAAAGCTGCCTGACAATAGATGTCGGATAGAATTCCACATTTCCATTTTGGATCCAGTGAGCTACCCTGCTCATGTGATACGTCATCGAGTCAAATGTGTTCGGAGGAGCAATAACAGCTATCGCCGTCAATATCATGGCGATGAACAGGATGCCCAGATACGCCGGCAGCTGAGAAAACTTAACATGAGGGACAGTGAATGTTATCTTTGGTTTGATGTATCTTAGCAATGTAAAACATGCCAAAACAGCCGTTATGTCGATCAGGCCCCAAACCCAAAAAAAATATTTGAATGAGATCATATTGAACAAGCTAAGCCATTCCGTAATAAGGGCCACGATCGAACCCCACAGAACCGCTGACCAGATGAATAGTACCCTGGCGGGAAGATCCCTCTTGGCTAGTTTTATGATAGTCGTAAGTAAAAAAAAGGCTATAACAGGCAAAAACGCCGGAAGATACTCGGTATTCATGATATTAACACAGCACCCCATTCCGCATGAGGCATGAGCGGCAGTAAACCGGAAATTTCCCATGCGTAAGATCGCTTCTGAATTTCCTGTAATCTTTTGAATTCCATATGTCCGTAAGGCTGGTTTTATTTATATTCCCGAACACGATCTTCGGGTGTACAAGCTTCCTGCCGAAATACCAATACGGCCTCTTATACGACAGGGACGCGCAGGGAGAAACATCGCCGTCCCAGCTGACAACACAGCTCTGCGTCTGGCAAATATAATAAGGCATAGGCCGCAAAAAAGGCAGCCTTAAACAAATATTATTCTTAGCCGCCTTATCGCGCATCAATGAGAATATCTTTTCATATTCAGCGTCGCTGTCAGCTCCGGGACAGGCGTACAATTCCTTGCCTCTCAGATCATCGCGGTAGACTTCCAACCCGTTCACCGACATGCTATTAACCCCCAGGCTGGCTGCCAGGTCCAGTATATCCGGCAATTCGCCGATATTCAGCCTGCTCGCTACGGCGCAAATGCCTATCTCCCTCAGATCGTTTATCGACGAATTCCGCTGACGGACAAGTTCCTTTATGTTCTGAACTACCGCTTCAAATCCGGCGCCTCTCCTGAGAGCCTCATAGGTGCTTTTCGCTGCCCCGTCGACCGAAATGTATATGATATCGATACCGGCCTTTATGACATTGGCAGCCGCCTCCGGCCCCAATAAAGCGCCGTTGGTGACGAAACCTACAGTGATATTTTTATTCACACTTTTCGCGAAAGCGATACACTCCGCGATATGAGGGTTCAAAAGCGGTTCCGCGTTGCACTGTAAAAATACGGCGCTGGCCGTCCTTAAGGCCTCTCCGGCCTTTTTGAAGGTATCAAAAGGCATGGTCCCCCTTTGGCCGAAAGAACCCTGGAACGAACATATGGCGCAATTTAAATTACACAGGCCGCTTATGTCGATATTTATATACGGCAGCGGCTCTATAGTCATAGCCTCACGGATCACGCTCAAGGCAGTTCCTTCCTGCTAAAATACCCTTTTTTATCCAATTCCCTGGCCAAAACTTCTCCGCAGACAGAATGCCCCAATGCGTTCCAGTGGGCTTTATCTTCCAGCCTCACGTTTACCCCCTGGGATTCAAGCTCCCGTATCTGGGCGGGGACATCTTCGATGAACTCTATATCGTTCCGTTTGAATATCGCGCGGAACTGTTCCATGTATACCGGGACATCGTCTACGCCAAACGCTACCATCGGGGTAGCGCCGACCCGTGTTTTCATTTTTTCTACCAAAGTATCCATGACCGTCACTGACTTTTTAAAATCCTCGTCATCGGTGCCATGAGCCTCGATATCCCGCTCCACGGTATGCCTCACGTGCCTGGACAAGAACCTCTCAAGCGTTTCATTACCTCTATACAACATTCTGGAACGGTATAGGATAACTGCGGGCAACCCCCAGAACCTCGGATACTTTAATTCTATTTTACCGTTCACCCAAAACGGCCTTACCAGCAGGTTATTATTATCGTAACTTCTGGATTCAAGTTCCCATAGGTCATTTATAAAATCGTTCGCGCATACCTGGAGTATGACGAGATCGGGTTTTATTTCATCGAAATATTTGTCGAGCACAAGGTATTCCTGCAGCGTGCCGTATCCGCCTCCTCCGTAAACAAAAAGTTCCACATCGGGCTTTTGTTTGATGGCGGCATAATATAAGTCTTTTTCAGGGATACCGCATCCATGAGTAAATGAATCCCCGATGATAAATACCTTGAATTTTTTGGATGCCGCGTTCCCGAACTCTTTTTTCCCTTTCCAGCCGAGCACAGGGTCATACCATCTGGCAGCAGATTCCAGAAAAGGGATATTCAAAGTCTTTTTTTCGTATAGCCGGAAACCTGTTTCAGCGCCCAAAAGAACTAACCCGCACACGCACAATATGGCGAACGCGGCCGCTAGTTTTTTATCGATCATCGTTAATAGCCCTTATCAGCTCAAAGAGCCTGCCGTAATCGCGGAGGTTGAACTTCAGGGAGAGGCGCGGCAGGTCGAGGAACTCTCCTTCCTGTATCTCTTTCTCAGCCGGCAGGGCGGGTTCGATCTGGCCGCTGACCAGGATATCCTTGAATTCCTTATTGATACGCGCTAGCGTCGCGTCCGATATCTTGCGGTGCAGGCGTATTATGGTCGTGCCCATAATATACCTGACAGAATGATATACGCTATAATATTTTTCAATGAACTCTATGGCTTCATCGGCTGTCCTGGCGGTCTGGAAAAGGCTGAAATCCTCTTTTTGGATATACCCGCTCTTCAGGATCTCATGGCGCACAAAATGTTTCCACGTCTCCCAATACGTCGACCCTTCCGGCTCCATAAGCACGATAGGCCTGGGTTTGGATTTACCGGTCTGGGTCAAGGTAAGCATCTCGAAAGCTTCATCGTGAGTGCCGAATCCTCCGGGGAAAAGGGCCGTCGCGTCGGTCTCTTTGATAAAGATAAGTTTTCTTGTAAAAAAATATTTAAAATTGACGATCTTATCTTTTTCATCCAGATATGGGTTCGGTTTCTGCTCGAACGGTAGGCGGATATTCAATCCGAAATCTTTACTTCTGCCCGCGCCTTTATTGCCGGCCTCCATTACCCCTGACCCGCCGCCTGTGACGATCATGTAGCCTTTCTTAGTCAGTTTTTCAGCGAACTCTTCGGCCATCTTATATTCCGGAGAGGAAGACTTTGATCTCGCCGACCCGAATATTATGACCTTCTTGGTCTTACGATAGGGCGCGAATACCTTAAAAGAATACCGTAATTCTTTAAGAGCGTTATTGACCAGCTTAAGGTCGCCCTTGTCTTTCGATTCCAGTCCGAGTTTGACCGCTGTCGTGATGATCTCCTTTAGCAGCCGCCCGGTCTCAGGCGAAGACGACCTTTTCACAAGCTCGTTCACCAACCCATCCATCTCCTTGTTGCCTGTTTCGTATTCTTTCATAATGACCTCATCCTTTTTTAGCCATGAATTCGCCTATTCCCCAGAACATGCCCGAGTATACCCCGCACCATATGAGCGCGGCAAAAAGCGCGCATAAAACCGCGTAAAAATAGACCTTATTCCTCTCAAAACCCAGCATAAGCATCAGGATGGACGCCACTATAGGCCCCAGGAAAACGGTCGTGTTCACTATCGCCAGCGTCTTTCCGCCGTTCACAGCTAGCTGAGCCCTGTCAGACAGGCTATCCTCTTTGCTCTTAAGCCAATTGCGGAAACGCCCGATGTTATGGGACCCGGAATAGACATATATCACTATCCACGACAGAGCTATAGTGACCGCCGACACCAAAATGGTCGACCACGCGAAACCAAGGAGCTTGACTGCCAGGATCAGCCATCCCTCGGCAAAAACGAAAAGCACCACGCTCATACCGATCCCGGTTATCCACCGAAAAAATCTCATCTTACCCTCCCGACCAATGTCTCTTTTTCCGGCCTTGTGAGCCGTTTGATCCTTTTCTCTTCCAGGAACGCGAGTTTGAAATATTTATATTTTTTATGCCATATCAGCTTTACCGGACGGCGCGCCCTTGTATATTTCGCCCCCTTGCCTGCATTATGCAGAGCGATGCGCCGTTTCAATTTCGGAGTGTACCCGGTGTAATATGTCCCGTCCGAGCATTCCACTATGTACACAAAGTGCCGGCCGTATCTTTTGAATGTCCCCATATCATTCCAGCCACGGCCCGTCAGGGACATCCGCATCTTCGACAAACTGCCAGTCTACAGTATCAGTGTCATGCATCCCTAAAAAGCCGCGCACTTCCGGAGAAACATCGAGCCCGGCCCTTTTACTATCCGGCCGGCGCGTGCCGAAAACATACTTGGCGTCATCGGTGTTGAACGGCCCGACGTCCTCCCATCTCGCGAAACAAACCGTGCCATTCTTCATTATCTTTATCCACCTGTTCTTACAGATAGAGACAGTTCCGGTCCTGTCTTTATTACCTGCCCAGTAAATTCTCCTGAACGCGTCTTTTTTACGCGCGCCGTTCCGGTCAAGGTCGTTATACGGCAAAGCGGCGTAGAATTTATTGCCGCTGCTTATTTTATCAGCCCAATTTTTATCCCAGGCGCTCATGCTGTTCCCTGCCTCGCCCGGGTGGAATACGGTCGCAGTGATATTCCGGTGTATCGGGTAGATACTTCCGACGCCTGATCCCGGCCTGTTCCCGAAAGTCAATGTCAAATAGGCGATAATACACGCCGTGATCACAAAAGCCCATGCGGCCTTTTTTTTCATAATTCCTTTTTCATCAAAAGGAACACAGGTATCGCGGCTAACTGGGCGATAACGGCCACGACGGCTACAAGAGGCAGGGAGATGTCATATAGCATGCCCATAACAGCGCTTCCTATGAACACCGCTAAGCCGTAACTAGTATTGAATATGCCATAACCGGTTCCCCTCTTGCGTAAAGGCGTTATGTCGGCGATCACGGCTTTCATGATGGTCTCATGTATCCCCATGACTATGCCCCAAACAAGGACGCTCGCGACAGCCAAAGAATGGTTAGGGACAAAAGCCATGGCCGGAACCGCCAAAGAAAAGAACGGTATGGTCCATAAGATATCTATCCCGCCTTTTTCATTTTTATGTCTGGCCTTTAATATGTCATACCATCTGCCGAAAAACAAGGCCGCCGCCCCGTCTATCCCCATCGCTATCGCGTAGACGAACGGGATCTCGGCATCTGACATGAGATTTTGCTGCTTAAAATGGAACCCAAGAAGCGCGAAATTGATGAACCCTAATGTCGTGACAAAAGTAAAGATCGTATAGAGCCAGAATATTTTCGTGAGCCTGTCAGGTTCTTTTGCTTTAACTGTTGAACTTTCCAGGACCTCAGGATGAGGGACTTTGATATAAGCGAAGACAACGCATGCCATGACAATAAAGAACGGGACCCATAAAAGTCCGTAAGCATGCTGATAATCTCCGGAGTTTTTTTGCCCGTTCCCGGTAAATACGAAATAGCCGGCAAATATGAGCGGTCCGGCGATGGCGCCTATCTGGTCCATAGCCTCCTGGAGGCCGAACCCGAATCCTGTCCCGACCTGCTTCGTAGCCTGAGAGACGATAGTATCTTTGGCGGGGCTTCGCAATGCCTTGCCAAGCCTCTCCATAACTATAAGAACAGCGGCCATCTGCCAATACCCTGTCAAAGAAAGCAGCGGCACGCTAAGGAGCATGCCGTATCCCAGAATAGTAAAAGTCCAGTAAGCTTTGGTTTTATCTGAGAAATACCCTGATATCAGCCGTATCGCGTAACCAACGAATTCGCCCAGCCCGGCTATGAACCCGACCAGCGCGGCGTTAGCTCCCAAAGTCCCTAAGTACGGGCCGTTTACGCTTCGCGCCCCTTCATAGACTATATCACCGAACAGGCTGACGAATCCGAACAGCACGATCAGCTGCAGGGCCTTTTTTTTGTATGCCTCCATCATGACGCCTTCCCCGCAAAGACCACAACGCTTTTTGACCTCAGTATATATTCGTACCTGTTATCGAGCTCGGATTTGAGCTTTAGCACGACCCTGTTACTTTCATCTTTGCCTGTATCGATCAGCCTGTGCCATAGCACTTTATCGCCCATCGGCAGCCTCATGGCCTTATCGCAGCCGTACGAATTCGCGGCCAGGCAAATATACGTCTTCTTTCCCTGCAACGGTCCATATCCGGACTCGGCGTAAAAAGCCAGGCATCTGCCTTCATTATCGCCCTCTATGCCGAACCATGACAGCGCAGGGAACCTTTTGTTCTTAAATATGTCGAACCTTTTCCTGACCTCTATCGCCCCTTTAACAAAATCTGACATATCGGCATGTTCCGAAACCATACCCCAATCGAACCAGCTTATCGGATTATCCTGGCAATAAGCATTGTTATTCCCCTTCTGGGTCCTGAAAAATTCGTCCCCGCCGAGGAGCATCGGGACACCGGCGGAAAAAAGCTCCAGCGTGACAGCGTTCAGGACAAGCTGCTTCCGGAGCCAGAGGACTCCCGCATCGGTCGTCTCTCCCTCCTGGCCGCAATTCCATGAATAGTTCTGCCAGGTGCCGTCGCGGTTCTCTTCTCTATTAGCCTCGTTATATTTTCTGCTGTAAGAGACAAGGTCTTTCAGCGTGAAGCCGTCATGCGCCGTTACATAGTTCACGCTCGCCTGAGCGCCCCTTCCATTTTTATCAAAAATATCCGGCGATCCGGCCATGCGCAGTTTCATTGCCTCCGCGTTACCCGGCTCTCCGGTTATGAACCGCCTCACCGTATCGCGGAATTTATCATTCCATTCGCTCCACCCACTCGGGAAATCCCCAAGTTTGTAAGCGGCAAGATCCCATGGTTCGGCTATTACCTTAGCGTACTTAAGGATAGGATCCTCCCGCACAGCCGTGAAAAATCCCGCCGCGCCGCTGAAAGAACCGCCTTTCCTTCCCAAGATCGTCGCCAGGTCGAACCTGAAACCGTCCACATGCATCTCTTTTACCCAATACCTTAACGAATCCAGGACAAGTTTCAAAAACTCCGGGTGCTCTATATTAGCGACATTACCGCAGCCTGTATCGTTAACATAAGCCCTGAAAGGCTCATGAGCCGGACCTTTCAGCAAATAATAACTCCTGTTATCGAAGCCCCTGAAACACAGGGTCGGGCCGATCTCTTCCGCCTCCCCTGTATGGTTATAGACTACATCAAGGATCACTTCGATGCCTGCTTTGTGGAAAGCCTTTACCATGGCCTTGAATTCGGCGACCTGGCACCCCATCGATCTCTTCGTCGAGTACGAGCTCTCCGGAGCAAAAAAACAGATCGTATTATATCCCCAGTATTCGTTCAGCCCGCGCTCCAGGAGCCAATCCCTGACAAAGAATTCCTGGACAGGCAAAAACTCCACCGCGGTCACACCCAGCTCTTTAAGATAAGGTATCTTATCTATTACCCCAAGATACGTGCCCGGATCCTTCACTCCTGAAGAGCCATGGGCGGTAAATCCTTTTACGTGTAACTCGTATATGACCGTCTCTTCAAGCGGGATACGCGGCCGTTTGTCCCCGTTCCAGTTGAATTTGTCGTCTATGACTATCGATCTTGGGACATTGGCGGTCGTATCGCGGGTATCCATAACAAGGTCTTTTTGAGGGCTGGTCATATCATATCCTACGAGAACATTGCCCCCTGATATTGGTTTCCCTGACACAGCTTTCGCGTAAGGATCGATAAGGAGCTTATGTTCATTGAAACGGTGCCCTTGGGCCGGATTGTACGGGCCGCGTACCTTATAGGCATATAGCTGACCCGGCTTTATACCATGCACAAATACGTGCCAAACACCGCTCTCTCCGCGGTTCAAGGGGATGATATCAGAAGGATCTTTATCAGGGAGATCGAATAAGAGAAGGAATATACTTTCGGCGTGCGCCGAATAGACCGAAAAATTAACCCCGTCTTTTTCGACGGAGGCGCCCCTGGGTTCGGGAGACCCGGGAAATACGCGCTTCTTTGTATTCATCGTGAGGCTATAACTCATGGCAGGAGGAGCCTCCTTACTGAAGCCGGGCCTTAAATCAGGCTTTTAGTTTTTCCTGGTGATGTTTCACCATGATGGCGTTCTTAATGTAAATAACGTCTTCAGCGATGTTCGTCGCGTGGTCGCATATACGCTCAAGATGCCTGGAGATAAGCATTAGAGGGATCGCCCTGGGCGCGCACGATCCGTCTTTCACTATGTAGTCGTTCAAGAGTTCATCATATATGACGTTACGCAATCTGTCGGCATCCGAATCGGAAAGGATAACAGACTTGGCTATCGCGTCGTCCAGGTTCACGAACGCGTCGATAGCGTTCTTGACCATCGACTGCGCTATCGTAGATAATTTCGGGATATCGATGAGCGGTTTCAGATGCGGCTGGTCGACTATCTTCAGGACGGACTGGCAGATGTTCACCGCGAGGTCCGCGATACGCTCGAGCTCGGTATTAACCTTCATGGCTGTCGTTATAAAACGCAGGTCCGCGGCCATAGGCTGCTTAAGGGCCAGAAGATTTATGGCCTGCTCGTCAATGGCGAGCTCAAGTTCGTCTATGATCTTATCGTCAGAGACCACAGACTCGGCCATCCTTCTGTCCCTGGACTTGAGCGCCTCTATAGATTTATAGATCGCCGTCTGCGTCAAAGCGGCCATTTTTATCAGCTCATCCTTAAGCTCTCTTATCTCAATGTCTAAAT
>Ga0172375_10012217_pt1 | contig 10787 bp, 9 predicted proteins | sample LakKiv1m_FD_114537 | JGI IMG/M metagenome (GOLD analysis project Ga0172375, IMG submission 114537) | Freshwater microbial communities from Kabuno Bay, South-Kivu, Congo - kab_092012_11.1m | ecosystem: Environmental > Aquatic > Freshwater > Lake | place: Democratic Republic of the Congo...
CGGGCGCGTCAGCTACACGGTCGGGCTCGGCTACCGCGCGGAGGAGTACGCCCACTTCGGCCGCTCCTGGGAGCGGCGCGGCGCCGAGATGGAGGAGCGGCTGGGGATCCTGCTCGGCCTGTTGCGCGGCGAGGAGGTCGAGGTCGACGGCCGCCGCGTCCGGCTGGACCCGCTGCCGTGCTCCGACCCCCACCCGATGATCTTCTACGGCGGCGGCACGCCCGTCGCCGCGCGGCGAGCCGCCCGCCTCGGGCTCGGCTTCGCGCCGCAGCAGCCCGACCGGGAGCTCAAGGAGCTCTACCGCGCGACCTGCCGCGAGCTCGGTCGCGACCCGGGCTTCGTGATGATGCCGCCGCCCGGACCGGCGTACGTCTTCTGCGCCGAGGACCCGGACCGGTTCTGGGCCGAGCACGGCCACCACCTGCTCGCCGACGCGCAGGGCTACGCGCGCTGGGGTGGTGCACAGCAGCACTTCGTCCGCGACGACTCCGCCACGGTCGAGGAGCTGCGCGCGGCGGGGCGCTACCTCGTCGGGTCGCCCGACGAGCTGGTCGCTCGGGCACGCGACGGTCGGCTGCCGCTGATCACGGCGCACGCGGCGTGAGGGGGCCTCCCGGCCGAGGCGTCCTGGGAGAGCCTGCGGCTGATCGGCGAGCGGGTCCTGCCCGGCGCTCACTCCCCCCAGGCGGGGTCCCAGCCCTCGACCTCGTCGGCGCCGCGGGAGGCGGGGCCGGCGTAGACCGCCGAGGGCCGGATCAGGCGTCCGGTCGTCTTCTGCTCCAGGATGTGCGCCGACCAGCCGCCGGTGCGGGCGCAGGTGAACATCGAGGTGAACATGGTCGCCGGCACCTCCGCGAAGTCGAGGACGATCGCGGCCCAGAACTCGACGTTGGTCTCGAGCACGCGGTCCGGCCGGCGCTCGCGCAGCTCCGCCAGTGCGGCCTTCTCGAGTGCCTCGGCGACCTCGTAGCGCGGGGCGTCCAGCTCGCGGGCCGTGCGGCGCAGCACCCGGGCGCGGGGGTCCTCGGCGCGGTAGACGCGGTGCCCGAAGCCCATCAGCCGCTCGCCGCGGTCCAGGAGACCCTTGACGTACGCCTTGGCGTCGCCGCTCTCCTCGACGTCGCGGATCATGCCGAGCACCCGCGAGGGGGCGCCGCCGTGCAGCGGGCCGCTCATCGCGCCGATCGCGCCGGAGAAGGCGGCGGCGACGTCGGCGCCGGTGGAGGTGATGACGCGGGCGGTGAAGGTGGAGGCGTTCATGCCGTGCTCGGCGGCCGAGCTCCAGTAGGCGTCGATCGCCTTCACGTGGGCCGGGTCGGCCTCGCCCTTCCAGCGGATGAGGAACTTCTCGGCCAGGGTCGCGCCCTCGTCGACGAGCTTCTGGGGGACGACCGGCTTGTGCAGGCCGCGTGCGGACTGCGCGGCGTAGGAGAGCACCATGACGGCGACCCGGGCGAGGTCCTCGCGGGCCTGCTCGTCGGAGATGTCGTAGGTCTGACCGAAGCCGAAGGCCGGCGCGAGCATCGCGATCGCGGCCTGCACGTCGACGCGGACGTCGCCGGTGTGCACGGGCAGGTTGTAGGCCTCCGCCGGCGGCAGGCCGGGGGTGTAGGAGCCGTCGATGAGCAGGCCCCAGACGTTCTCGAACGGCACGCGCCCGACGATGTCCTCGATGTCGACCCCGCGGTAGCGGAGCGCGGACCCCTCCTTGTCGGGCTCGGCGATCTGCGTCTCGAACGCGACCACACCCTCGAGTCCGTGCTGCACCTCGGTCATCCGGGGACTCCTTCTCGTCCGTCCTGTGGCCCGGCGCACTGCCGGCCCCCGGGCATTGTGCCCGAGCCTGTCTACGCTCGGTCACATGAGTGCCGACCGACTGGCCGACCTGCGCGAGGACTACACCCGCGGCGGCCTCGACGAGGCCGACGCGGGGCCCGACCCGATGGTGGTGTTCGCGAGCTGGCTCGCCGAGGCGGTGGCCGCCCGGGACGCCGGGCTGGCGGAGCCGAACGCGATGGTGGTCGCCACCGTCGACGCCGACGGCCACCCCGACGCCCGCACCGTCCTGCTCAAGGGGCTCGACACCGGCTTCGTCTTCTTCACCAACCACGACTCGGCCAAGGGCCGGCAGCTGGACGCCGACCCGCGCTGCGCGCTCACCTTCGGCTGGCTCGCCCTCGAGCGCCAGGTGCGGGTCCGCGGGGTCGCCGAGCGGATCGTCCGAGACGAGACGGAGGCGTACTTCGCCACCCGACCGCGCGGCTCGCAGCTCGGTGCCTGGGCCAGCCCGCAGTCGTCGGTCGTGGCCGACCGGGCGGAGCTGGAGGCGTCGTACGCCGCGACGGCCGCGCGCTTCGGCGGCGCGGAGGGCACCGGCTCCGTGCCGGCGCCCCCGCACTGGGGCGGCTACCGCGTGATCCCCGACGAGCTCGAGTTCTGGCAGGGCCGCCCGGGCCGGATGCACGACCGGTTGCGCTACCGGCGCTCCGGCGAGGGGTGGCTCCGCGAGCGGCTCGCCCCCTGACCACCCCGGACATGCAGCGACCCGCGAGCGTGGTGGTCGTGACCACCGCCCGGGGGGACGTGCCCCAGGACTCGCTCGCGGGTCGGGTGACTGCTGTGGATTCGGCCGGATCGGTCCGACCGCTGTCGTGCTGGTGTTGCGCGGGGGCCGAACTAGCCGGCAGCCACCTCACGCGTCCTGAAAGAATTCAACTTCGGACCACCTCCTTTCCCGTGTGCGACCACGGTAGGTCGCGGCGGGGGCGGGGACAAGGGATTTGATGACGAGCAGCCAGCGGGGGAGCAGGGCGGGGGCGCGCACCCGACGGGTGGCCGGCGCCGTGCTCTCCGACCTCCGGCCGTTGCGCGCCTCCCCGGCCTACCGCCGCCTCTTCCTCGGCAACGCCGTCGCCCAGCTCGGCCACCAGATGACCACCATCGCCGTGGCGATCCAGGTCTACGCGATCACGGACTCCTCCCTCGCGGTCGGCACGGTCGGGCTCTTCGCGCTCGTGACCCTCGTGGCGTTCGGGCTCTACGGCGGCGCGCTGGCCGACGCCCTCGACCGACGGCGCCTGGCGCTGGTCAGCACGCTGGGAGCCTGGGCGGTGACGCTCGTGCTCGTGGCGCAGGCAGCGGTCGGGTCGCGCTCGGTGCTGCTGCTCTACCTCTGCGTCGCGGCCCAGTCCGGCTGCTACGCGGTGACGGGGCCGGCCCGCCAGGCGATCATCGCGCGACTCCTGCCGCGCGACCTGCTCCCGGCGGCCAGTGCGTTGAACATGGCGGCCGTCAACCTCGGGGTCACTCTCGGACCGCTCCTGGGTGCCCTCGCCATCAGCCTCGTCGACTTCACCCTCGCGTACGCGATCGACGCCGCACTGTTCCTCGCCGCGCTGCGGGGCCTGTGGCGGCTGCCGTCGATGCCGCCGGGGGAGGACAGCCCCCGCCCGGGGTTCCGGGCGGTCGTCGAGGGGCTGGGCTACCTCCGACGCTCGCCGAACCTGGCGATGACCTTCGTCCTCGACCTCTGCGCCATGGTCCTGGCCCAGCCGCGGGCACTCTTCCCCGCGCTCGCGGCGAAGGTGTACGGCGGCGGTGCCACGACCGTCGGCATCCTCCAGGCGGCGCCGGCGGTGGGGGCGCTCCTCGCCTTCGTCGTGTCCGGCTGGGTGAGCCGGGTGCGCCTGCACGGGGTGGCGATCGCCGCGGCGGTGGTGCTCTACGGTCTCGCGGTCGGTGCGATGGGGCTGACCTCGCTGCTGTGGGTCGCGGTGGCCTTCCTCGCGATGTCGGGGGCGGCGGACATGGTGAGCTCGGCCTTCCGCAACAGCGTGCTGCAGACGGCGGCGCCCGACCACCTGCGCGGGCGGTTGCAGGGCGTCTTCCTCGTCGTGGTCGCGGGCGGCCCCCGCGCCGGTGACTTCCTGGCCGGCGGGGTCGCGGAGGCCGTGGGGGAGCGGGTGGCGCTGGTCTGCGGCGGCATCGCGTGCGTGGTCGCGGTCCTCGTGGCCCTGGCCGTCCAGCGCGGCTTCCTGCGCTACGACGCACGCGACCCGCGCCCCTGACGGAGCGCGGGTCGTCGTGACGGGTGCGTCAGCGGGTCACTTGAAGACGTCCTTGACGTTCTCCCCGGCCTGCTTGAGGCTGCCCTTCGACTGGTCGGCCTTGCCCTCGACCTCGAGGTCCTCGTTGTCCGTGCCCTTGCCGACGGTCTCCTTGACCTTGCCGGTGGTCTTCTCGGCGGCGTTCTTGATCTTGTCGTCAAGACCCATGTCAGCTCAGCTCCTCGTGAGATTGCCTGAAGGCGTACGCCCACACGGTGCCCGCTCAGCGGGCGAGGAAACGTCGCGGCGGCCTTCTCGGCGAGGTCTCAGGCGCCCCTCAGGAAGCTCGCGCACCAGCAGCGCGAACCGCGCGGGTGCGTGCGTCTTCATGCGGTGGTGGGACCGGCACAGCGGCTGGAGGTTGGACGGGCGCGTCTGGCCCGGTGGCCCGCCGTCGTCGGGGTCGACGTAGGGATCGACGTGGTCGAGGTCGCAGGCGCGGGCGGGGCGACGGCACCCGGGGACGACGCAGCTGCGCTGCCGCAGGACCACCTGCTCGCGGATCCGGGTCGGCGGGTCGTGCCCGTCGACCGCCTCGTCGGCGGTCTGGTCGATCACCGGGGTGAGCCGGACGTCACGCCGGTCGAGCCACCGCTCCACGAGCGCGAGGGTGGCGGGGCCGTAGCGCTCGACCCGTGCGCCGTGGTCGGTGCCCGACGCGAGCGTGGCGAGATCGTGGACGCCGACGTGGACGTAGAGCGTCGCCGGACGCCGGGGGACGTCCGCCACGAGCCCGGTGTCGAGCAGCGCGGCCGCGGCGTGCGGGTCGGCGAGCAGGCCCAGCGCGGTGGAGCGCAGCTGCTGGTGCGGCGCGGGGTCGTCGTGGCCGAGGATGCGCGCCAGCCGGTCGACGGTCGCGTCGAGGGCGGCGAGGTCGGGGGCGTCCATCCGGGCGTGCAGCTCGCCCCACCGGCCCGGCAGGCCCGGGGCCGCACGGGGGCCGTCGGGTGGCGTGACGACGACCGCCCGACCGTCGCCGTGACGCGCCTCGCGGCGGGCCGCCTCGTCGGGGTCGAGCGCCAGGAGCGCCTCCTGCACGAGGTCGGCGGCGGTCACCTGGTTGATCGCGCGCGGGGTCTCGGCGAGCAGCTCGTCGACCATCGCGGCGACCTCGGCTGCGAGGGACAGCGTCTCGCGCGCCACCTCGCGTGCGCGCCACGCGTCGATCTCCCCGTCGACGAGACGCGCCCAGAGGCGCGGCAGCCGGTGATGCACCTCCAGTGCCGCACCCATCAGCGTACGGCCGGCGTCGGGTCCGACACCGAGCGCCGACGCGAGCTCGAGGGGTGCGTGCTCGTGCACCAGGGGTGCGCCCGCACCCGCAAGGGCGAGCCGTCGGGTGTGGTGCCCCTCGCCGGTGGGGGCCACCGCCGGTAGGCGCTCGTAGGTGGTCGCCAGCCGCACGGCGAGGACCAGGCGACTGGTCTCGAGCATCCGTTGCATGGCCCGCTGCTCGCCGAGCGCCTCGAGGACCTCCTCGCCGCCCAGTCGCGCCGCCTCGTCCGGTGACGGCATCCACCCCTCGCCCACGGCGTCCCACGGACCCGGATCGACCGCGAGGTCGATGGTGGGGAGCGCGGGCGTCGACGACATGCTCCATGGTAGAACACCTGTTCGAATCACGTCAAGAGTGAGGGCCGGGGTGGGGACGACCGTCGAGCGTCACTCTCCTACGATGTGGGCCTCGCCGCGTTAGCTCAGTTGGTAGAGCAGTGCTCTTGTAAAGCGAAGGTCGCCGGTTCGAGTCCGGCACGCGGCTCCGAACCTCCCTGTCCGGCCCCGTCGATCACGTTTCCTCCGCGAAACACGACCGAAGCAACCGCGCCACGTCGGTGCCGCACCCTGCTGTCTCGAGAGGGAGACACGAGGGAGCGTGACGCGATGCTGTGGAGGGTGAGGACGACGCTGGCCGACCGGCCGGGGGCGCTGGCGCGGATGGCGCAGTGCTGCGGGGACCGCGGGGTCAACATCCTGGGGTTGCAGATCTTCCCGGACGTGGGCGGTGTGACCGACGAGGTCGTCCTGGCGACGCCGGACGGCTGGGACGTCGAGGCGGTGACGACGCTCGTCCGCGAGGCCGGCGGTCGGGAGGTCGCCGTGGCGCCGGCCAGCGACCACGCACTGGTGGATGCGCCCGTGCGCTACCTCCAGGCGGTCCGGGCCCTGCATGCGGCGCAGGTGCCGGCGGCGGAGGTGCTCGCGCACCTGCTCGACGCCGAGGTCGCCACCGGGTGGGACGGGACGGGGGAGGACGGGACCGCCGCGGGGGACGGTCTCGTCCTCGACGTGGGTGGGGAGCAGATCGCCTTGCGGCGCACGACGCCGTTCACGCCCACCGAGATGGCGCGCGCGACGGCCGTGGCCGAGCTCGCGGACGCCATGGCGGGCGCGGCGCCCGAGAGCGTACGACTGCCGCGCGCGGGCTCGGTGGAGGTCCGCGCGGCGGAGACGGACGACTACGTCGCGCTTCAGCGCATGCATGCGCGATGCTCGGCGGAGGCGGTCTACCACCGGTTCGGCGTCCCGCTGCTGCGGCTCAACGACCGGCTGGCGCGCCGGCTCGTGGGGGTGCCGGGCGAGACGATGGTGGCCGTCACGGGCCGGGACCCGGAGGAGGTCGTCGGGATGCTCCAGGTCACCCGCCGCGGCGGCGGGACGACACCGGAGCTGGCGGTCCTCGTCGAGGACGCCTGGCAGCGACGCGGGGTGGGCGTACGCCTGGTCCGTGCGGCCGCGCGGCTGCTGGCCGAGGAGGGGTACGCCGACGTCGTCCTGCGCGGGCGTGCGGACAACCAGGCCCTCCTCGGGCTGGTCACCGGGCTGGGCCTGCCGGTGCGGCTGCGGATGGCCGGGGAGACGGTGACCGCGCTGGTCTCGGTGGGCGCACTGCAGCCGGTCTCGCAGGTCGAGCCGGTGGGGGCAGGCGGCCCGCCGGGCGCGTAGGCGCTGCGTAGACTTGCCGCGTGTCCGACAAGTTCGCAGCCCTCGGCCTGACCTACGACGACGTCCTGCTGCTGCCGGGCTACTCGGATCTCTCGCCCGACGAGATCGACACCACCTCGCGCCTGACCCGCGAGATCTCGCTGCGATCGCCGCTGGTCTCGGCGGCGATGGACACGGTCACCGAGTCGCGGATGGCGATCGCGATGGCCCGCCAGGGCGGCATCGGCGTGCTCCACCGCAACCTGTCGATCCAGGACCAGGCCTACCAGGTCGACCTGGTCAAGCGGACCCAGACCGGCATCATCTCCAACCCGGTCACCATCGGGCCCGACGCGACGCTCGAGGAGCTCGACCGGATCTGCGGCGAGTACCGCGTCTCCGGTCTGCCGGTCGTCGACGGCGACCTCCACCTGCTCGGCATCATCACCAACCGCGACCTGCGCTTCACCCCGGTCAAGGAGTGGGCCACCACCAAGGTCGTCGAGATGATGACGCCGATGCCGCTGGTCACCGGCCCGGTCGGCATCAGCCGTGAGGAGGCCACGCTGCTCCTGCGCAAGCACAAGCGCGAGCGGCTGCCCCTGGTCGACGACGAGGGGCGTCTGGGCGGCCTCATCACGGTCAAGGACTTCGTCAAGGGCGAGCAGTTCCCGCACGCGTCGTACGACGCCGACGGCCGCCTGCTCGTCGGCGCGGCGGTCGGCTACTTCGGCGACGCCTGGGAGCGCGCGACGACGCTCGTGGAGGCCGGTGTCGACGTGCTGGTCGCGGACACCGCCCACGGCCACGTCCGGATGCTGCTGGAGATGGTCCAGCGGCTGAAGTCCGACCCGGCCACGCGTCACGTCCAGGTCATCGGCGGCAACGTCGCGACCCGCGAGGGCGCCCAGGCGTTCGTCGACGCCGGGGCCGACGCGGTCAAGGTCGGCTTCGGCCCGGGCTCCATCTGCACCACGCGCGTCGTCACCGGCACCGGCGTCCCGCAGATCACGGCCGTGCACGAGGCGTCGCTGGCCTGCAAGCCGGCGGGCGTACCCGTCATCGCCGACGGCGGCCTGCAGCAGTCCGGCGACATCGCCAAGGCCCTCGTGGCCGGCGCCGAGTCGGTCATGATCGGGTCGCTCCTCGCCGGCTGCGAGGAGTCACCGGGCGAGCTCGTCTTCGTCAACGGCAAGCAGTACAAGGCCTACCGCGGGATGGGGTCGCTCGCCGCGATGAGCAGCCGCGGCAAGAAGTCGTACTCCAAGGACCGGTACTTCCAGGCCGAGGTCGCCAGCGACGACAAGATCGTGCCCGAGGGCATCGAGGGCCAGGTCGCCTACCGCGGGCCGCTCGCCGCGGTCGCCCACCAGCTGATCGGCGGACTCACCCAGTCGATGTTCTACATCGGCGCGCGCACCGTGGCCGAGCTGCAGGAGAAGGGCCGGTTCATCCGCATCACGTCGGCCTCGCTCAAGGAGAGCCACCCGCACGACATCCAGATGACGGCCGAGGCGCCGAACTACACCACCCGCTGACGCTCTCGGGGTTGTCCCTGACCGTCCCCTGGTTCTCGGGGTTTCCCGAGGCGCGGTAGGCGCGCGACTCCTAGGCTCCTCGACGTGATCGCGATGATTCCGGCGCTCAGGGAGCGGGTCCGGCGGCGGATCCTGGCCAAGGCGCCGCCGATCGACCTGTCCCGGCTCGACCGCGTGCCCGCGTCGCTGGTCTGGCCTCTCCGGCGGGACGGGGCGGCGGCGTCACACCGGCTGGAGGAGCTGCGGCGCGCGGGTGGTGTCCATCTGCTGACGAGCTTCCTCGGGATGCGGGTGTGGCTGGTCACCGGCGACGCCGAGTGCCGCGAGGTGCTGGCAGCCGGAGCCGAGCGCTACTCCACCGACATCCGGCCCTACGTCGGCGCGCGCGGGTCGAGCACCGACGGCGACATCGGAGGGCTGGGCTTCACCGACCCTCCCGAGCACACGCGCCTGCGACGGCTGCTCACGCCGGAGTTCACGATGCGTCGGCTGGCCCGCCTCACGCCACGCATCGACGCGATCGTGGCCGAGCAGCTCGACGCGCTCGAGGCGGCCGGACCGGGGGCGGACCTGGTGGGGGAGTTCGCCTTCCCGGTGCCGTACCGGATGATCTGCGAGCTGCTCGGCCTCGACGACTCCGAGAGCGCGACCTTCCGGCCCCTGGCCACGGCGCGCTTCGACGTCAGCGGCGGCGGGGTGGGGACGCTCGGGGCGATCTCCGACTCCCGCGCGTTCCTCATCGAGTCGTGCCGCCGCCAGCGCGACGACCCCGGCTCCGGGCTGATCGGCCAGATCATCCGCGAGCACGGCGAGGAGATCTCCGACTTCGACCTCGGTGGGCTCGCCGACGGCGTCTTCACCGGCGGCCTGGAGACCAGCGCCTCGATGCTCGCGCTCGGCACCCTCGCGCTGCTGGAGGAGCCGGTGACGTACGCCGCGCTCGGCGTCGACCCGCTCGCTGCGGGCACGGTGGTCGACGAGCTGCTGCGGCGCCTGGCGGTGGTCCAGGTCGCGTTCCCGCGGTTCCCGAAGGAGGCGCACGTGCTCGGCGGCCACGAGGTGCGGCCGGGCGACGTGGTGCTGTGCTCGCTCCTGGCGGCCAACCGGGAGCGCGCGACCGAGCCGTCGAAGCACCTCTCCTTCGGGCACGGCTTCCACCGCTGCGTCGGCGCCGAGCTCGCCCGCATGGAGCTGCGCGCCGCCTACCCCGCTCTCGCCGCCCGCTTCCCCGGCCTGCGCGTCGTCGAGCCGCCGCGGTTCCGCGAGACCTCGATCGTCTTCGGTGTCGACGAGCTGCGCGTGGCCTGGTAGGCAGGGGTCGTGAGGAGCCGGCGGTGGTGAACCGCGTCGCGCAGCAGCTCATGCGCAGCCCCGTGCTGGCCGCGATCTACGAGCGGGCGTGGCGGCCGGCGCTGGGCTTCACGCTGATGGGCTTCGACCTCGACCACGTCCGGCACGAACGGCGCCGCACCGTCGACGCGCTCCGTCTGCGACCCGGCGACCGCGTCCTCGATGTGGCGTGCGGGCCGGGCAGCTTCACGGCGCTCTTCGCCGACGCGGTCGCGCCGAGCGGGCTCGCGGTCGGCGTCGACACCTCGGCGGCGATGCTCGCGGTCGCCGAGCCCGGGCCGGCGTACGTCCGTGGCAGCGCGCACGCGCTCCCCTTCCCCGACGACTCGCTCGACGCGGTCAGCTGCTACGCCGCGCTCTACCTGATCCCCGAGCCCTTCCGCGCGCTCGCCGAGATCACCCGCGTCCTGCGGCCCGGCGGCCGCCTCGCGCTGATGGCGAGCGTGGAGTCGCCGCTCCCGCCCGTGCGTCTGGTCCAGCACGCGGTGCTGCCGCTCTCCGGCCTGCGGATGTTCGGCGCCGACGAGCTCACGGGCTGGCTGCGCGAGCACGGGTACGCCGAGGTGGCCGCCGAGCGCCACGGCGTCGCTCAGTACGTCACCGCCACCCTCGGCTGAGAGTGCCGCGCTCCATCGCGGCAGCGACTCACCACACGTCGAGCGAGACCACCATGGCCAGGCCGAGGACACCGACGACCACGGCCACGGTGAGGAGGGTGGCTCCGTTGGCCGTCGCGGGGTTGGTGCCTCTCGCCACCTGGGCGCGACCGGCCAGGAGCAGCGCGAGGAAGAGGAGGATGACGAGGGGGGCGAGCAGGAGGACGTCCACGTCCGGAGCATGCCACCTCGCGTCGCTCGCGCTGGAGTACGGC
>Ga0172375_10012218_pt1 | contig 10787 bp, 10 predicted proteins | sample LakKiv1m_FD_114537 | JGI IMG/M metagenome (GOLD analysis project Ga0172375, IMG submission 114537) | Freshwater microbial communities from Kabuno Bay, South-Kivu, Congo - kab_092012_11.1m | ecosystem: Environmental > Aquatic > Freshwater > Lake | place: Democratic Republic of the Congo...
CGCCGTTCAGGATGTTGGGGGATTTTCCGGAACTGCTGATAGCCAAAAGAAGGTCGCCTTTTTCGGCGAATTTTTCAACAGGCTTCTGGAACACGTATTCATAGCCGTAATCATTCGCAACGCATGTCAGAAGAGAAGGATCGTTAAAACTTACGGCTTTGATATTCCCGTTCTTCCAGAAATCCACAGCCTGATGGCTTGCTACCGACGCGCTGCCCCCGTTGCCGATGAAGATTATTTTTTTTCCGCTGCTTTTCACTTTATTTATTAAAGTCACCGCGTCTTTTAATGCCTGTTCGACATTCTGGGATCTCCCGTTCTTTCCGCCCGCCTCGACTGCATTGACTCCCGCAGCCAGACGTTCTACATACCGGTCCAGCAGATTCACCTTCACATTTTTTGACATATACTATGCTCTCCTTGCTTATTTTAAAAGTGTTTTAATGAATTTGAAAAGAGGTACGGGTTCTACCGGCGTTTTATTGCCTACGACCAAGACGGCAAGCGCGCCTACTGCGTTCCCTACAAAACCCACAAGGTCCAGAGGGAAACCTTTGGCTGCCACACAGGCTGTAACAGACAAAAACGCGTCACCTGCCCCCACCCTGTCCACTATTTCTTTTGAAAATACCGGAATACTCGTGAACCCCGTGCCTTTTTCATAAACCATGGCTCCGTTATGGCCCCGCGTTACGATGATCCTCGGACATTTCAGTTTTCTACCGACGGATAGGATCAAATTTTCGATCTTACCGAATTTATCGCGCATGGCAAGCCGTATCTCCGGCTCGTCTATACAAACATAATCAGCATGCGGATATTTTGTTATGAAATTATAACCCATATTAGCGCTGTTCACCTGAGTGTTCACGGCCAAATATTTCGATCTCCTGACTATCGCGTTGACTATATCCGAATTAATGAAACCGTGCCCGAAATCCGCGGTGATCACAAGGTCGTAATCACCCGTAACTTTTTTAATATACTCTTCCACTTTTCCGGAAATGCCTCCGGGCAGCACCTTATCATCGATGAAATTGATCTCAAACGTTTTATTCATAAAAGAGGGATTAAGATACCTTTTCTTTACCACAGTAGGGACATCGTCCCTGTAAAAGAATTTGTGCGAGATATTCGGCAATAGGTTCTTCTTTATGAAACTTTCATAATTATTCTGTGTTCCTATAGTGCTGACTATATGGACATCCCGGCAGAAGTTGGCAACATGTTTCGATATGGCAAGTATGCCGCCGGTATATTTTTCTTCCTTTATGTACCTGGTAGAAATGATATCGTCCTTAGCAGGTTTACCCATTCCGACGCAGTAAGCGTACTCGTCGATTATTATGTCTCCTATAACAAGCACCCTTAGGTTGTGTAGTTTTCTGAGCACGTCTATTACATAATCGGACGAATACTTTTTTTTGAATTTTCTTAAAAACTCGTCTGTCTCTTTAGGGTATATACTGAAATGCCGGTTCAGCAAAGTCGATGAGCTGAACATAATGTCTTCTGTAAACACAAGCTCCCCGCCTACGGACCGCACAGCATTTTCCTCCTCGAATATTTTGCCCGTCAGATCGTCCTCTTTTTTCGAATAGTCGCTTCCTTTCACATATAGATGCGGTTTTAAACGCATTATAGTCTCTACGGCAGTCGGCCACTTGTTTACCGCCACATAATCAACGCATTCCAGAGCCGCAACGGATTCAGCCCTGAGCCTCTGGTTAAAAACCGGCCTGCCGGGGCCCTTATTTACATACTCGTCTTTTGTTATGGTCACTATAAGAATATCCGCTTTATTCTTCGCGCTTTCAAAATGCCTGATATGGCCCGGATGCATAAGGTCGAACACCCCGTGGCTTAATATGACCTTTTTTTTATTTTTTTTCAGTTCCCTGACGATGTTCACCAGTTCGTCAAAATCTTTGATCTTTTCCGATGAATCGAATTTCTTCATATCATACCCTTTCTTTGCCTAAATACCTGAACCAATCCTTTGTAGCGTTCGCTATCTTCTCCGATGTCCATACGGGAGCGCTGCGCCAGTATTCTATATTCTTAAGAATTATGCCCACACCTTTTTCAAACGGGACTTCCGGTTTCCATCCGATCTTCCGCTTTATGAGCGATATGTCCGCGTAAGTGACAGCCGGCTCTCCCGGCCGTTTCGGTATATGAACGTTTTTCCCTCCCAGAAGCCGGACAAGCGTGTTCACACTCTGCGGGCTTCCGGTGCCTACATTAAGCGCACAACCCCGCACGCCGGACTCAGCAGCCATAATAAATGCCCGCGCCACATCAGACACGAAAACAAAATCTCTTTTTTGCTTCCCGTCGCCGACCACGGTAAAAGGTTTGCCGGCAAGTTTCTGAGCAAGAAATACCCCGAACACCGCGCCGTACGTGCCCGACGTTCTTGACCGCGGGCCGTAAACATTGAAAAGCCTCAGAGCAATAACCGGCATATTGTATACTTTACCCCAATGCATAACACATTCCTCTCCCAAATATTTGGTCAATGCATAAGGATATTGCGGGTTTATAGGGCATTTTTCATCCGTTGGGAATTTGTCAGGGATACCATAACATGAAGAGCTTGCTGCATACACGAATTTTTTCACTCCCGCAAGTCGGGCTGTTTCAAGCATTGATACCGTACCCGTGACGTTAGATCTGTAATAATCCAGAGGCCTCTGTATGGACGGCACTATGTCAGCCAGTGCCGCTATATGAAAAACAAGATCAATACCCTTAAAATATTTTTTTATCTTTGCGGAGTCAGATATGTCTTCTTTAAAAACTTCCAATTTACAGTTTCTTAGATGAGACAGGTTTTCGAACCGGCCCGTGGAAAAATTGTCCAGCACCGTAACTTTGTATTTTCTTTCAAGCAGCATTTCCGCAATGTGGCTGCCGATGAAACCCGCTCCTCCGCTGACTAACGCCTTTTTCATTGTTTTTTCAACTCCGCTTCCCTGGGAACCTCGACAGGCTTGAATTTTATCGTCATCTGAATAGTGCCGCTTCCGCGCATATTCCCTTTACCCATGCCTTTTGATGCGGCGGCTGATGCGGTTCCCGAAGTGTTTTTAATATCGTATACGATCTGCGCGCCTTTATCCGCAGCTTCATATCCGGTGCGTTTTTGCGCAGCCGGCTGCTGTAAGAGCGGCATTTCCCTGTACGGAGATCTTACAAGATTTTCAAGTTCGCTCGCCAGGTCCTCCCTGTTCAGCTTACGCAGATTTGTAATCTGGTCGAAGACATTTGTCTTATCGTTTTTATCGACATATATGAGGCCTAAAACATAAAATGCGTCCGCGCTTTCAGGGTCAAGAAAAAGAGCCCTGTTCAGTAAATTTATGGCTTCGTCGTATTTCTTGGCTCCCGTAGCAATGATCCAGGCGAGCGTAAAATAATAACGCGGCTCATCCGGAGACAACTGTATCGCCCTCCTGACGTATTCCTCGGCTTTGTCATTCTGCCCTGTCCTGTAAAAAACTATACCCAAATTCGCGTAAGGTTCGGGGTATCTGGGATCGATCTTGACCGCCTGTATCAGGAACCCGACGCTCTGAATGATCTTAGTCTCGTCTGACGAATAAATGACCCCCATGTTATTGTAAGCAGTCGCATATGTGTGGTCCAGTCTGGTTCCTTTTTCATATTCAGTCAAAGCGTCCGCATAATTACCCTTATTAAAAAGATCATCCGCCCGTTTAAATATCTCTTCGGCGGTTTCCTCCGCCCGGCACGCGCAAACCGCAGACGCCAATATCCCTAAAGCCAATAATAACTTTTTCATCAGGCCACCAGCTCTTTTGAGATTATCATAGAACACTTCATCTCACCGGCCCCTTTGGCAGGCGGTGTTATTTCAATTGATTCAACCTTGATAAGGTTGACAGATGCGCTTATATTGTATAAAAACTGCATAATACTGTCCATTTGACCGGTACAGTCGACCTTTACCTCATATTTTGTGTAAAGTTTCGCGTTCTCTATATTGCCGGTAGGGCTTATGCTGATTATATGTATGCCGGATGTATTGGCGACATTTTCCATTTCTTTCAGGAATGCCGCAAACTCCTCTTCGTCGCTTTTTTTCTCGGACGAATAGAACGATTCAAGGGTCTTAAAATCCGCATCTATCTTGTCCTTATATCCGAGTATAAGGAGGCCGTCCCGTATGGTATTGCGCTGGAAAAGTATAAGCTCGTCCAGGTTGTTTATTCTGTTTATCAAGGGCAGAAGCACCATTCTGTCCATGATAACCAGCAGGATGAAAAAACTCGAAACATATGCCAGGGTCTTTTCCTTTTTGGACAACCCGTTTATGAACGCTTTAAGACCTTTTCCTTTTACTTCTTCAGCCATATCACTCCTCAGACACCATTGTGATGCCGAAATCCGATACGTCTTCCCCGTCTTCTTTACGCGCTTCGGTAAATTCGGTTTTCACTCCGGAAAATTGATTATCATTCTCAAGCTCCGTAACGAACGCGAATATCCTGGACATGGATTTACTGGTCCCTTTTATCATTATCTTGCCTTCTTTATCGACTGTTATGCCTTTAAGATACATGTCGTCCGGCAGGAGGTCGTATATGCGCGCTATCACGTCCACAAGTTCTTTTTTACCGGATATGTAGCCTTTTATAACAGTGTTCCTCTCTGAAATATCGCGCAGGTCGTTCGCCTCGCCGATCTTTTCCTTATACGTCCCTTTAAGAGTGTTCAACTCTTTTTCTTTTCCGTACAATTTAACAATGAGCATGATACATATCTGAAAAAATATTATCATGGCAAGGCATCCGGCGAATATCATTTTTCGGGCCTTTTCCTCGTATTTATGCTGTATCCTGACCTCTTCCGGCACAAGGTCGATCCTGAGATTCTGAAGATCCGCCAGGCACGAGACTATCGGCGTAAAGGACGGGGACTTGGCCGCAAAAAGCAGTTTGTCGTACGGCGGCTTGATACTCACATAATTTGTCAGCTCAAACAGCTTGACATCCATGCCTGTGTCTTTAAGGAACCCCGATGATACAAGAGACTGCGTTTCTTCGGTGGCGGATATATATATTTCCGAAGGCATTTTGGAAATATCTTCCACCTGATAAGACTCAATAGATTTTTTGATCTCGTCCGTCAACTGCTTTGACGCGGTTTGTTTATCTTCGGAAATATGTTTTATGCCAAGAGGTATATTGCGCGTAAAAAGAAGCCCATTCCCGCCGAATATGCTTATTTCCGAGTTCTCGACGTCAGGGCATACGAGCACTTTTGTAGATTCCTGAGCGTCGAGCTTTTTGATCTTAGCCGAAGCGAAAGATCCCGCGCCGTCCGCGGAAAAAACGACCCGCGATACCTTAAGCCCCGCAAATTCCAAGAGATCGAGCTGCTTATTGACTATTTCTTTGGTTACCATTACCACGAGGATCTTGGTATAAACACTCTGAAAAACACCGAGCTTCAGGTAATCCACTATCAATTCATCGCGTGAATATGGCGTCTGTCTTCCTGCCTGCAGGTTAAGGATATCGCGTATTTCAGTGTCTATCGTGGAAGGTATTTGAAGAGTTTTTATTATGACCGAACTTATCGGGATGACGAGCACCACCTCAAAACCGCCCACTTTAAGGGACTTGATGATATTGTGGATAGCCTCCAGGAGTTTATCTTCGGGCATGTCTTTTATGTTAACAGCCTCGAGAAAAGACACTTCCTTTCTGTCCTTATTGTCCTGCAGAAGCACTATCTTAAGGAAATTGCCGCAGAATTCTACGCCGATCTTGTTTCTTGATCCTGATAACATAATTTATAGAACCGCTATCTTTTTAGCGTCCCCGGCCCAATATTGGATGCTGCCGGTCCTGTCATATATACATTGGATCTCGTAAAAATCACCGTGGAACGAACCTATAGATGTGATACGAAAAATAAACGAATCCGTCGATAACTTATTCTCACCCAAAAGCGTTAACAGCGTATTCCTGTCGCCGTCAGGCAGAGTAAATACTTTTTCCAGGTCGAATATGATCTCGGGCTGCGACTTGAATACCCTGAAAAAACCCGTCTTACCCGATCGCCCTCCCCGCCTGAAAAGGTCGATGTTTTCCGCTGTCTGCCTGGAAAGGCCCATTGCCTCCAGCACATATGCCGAAGATGTATTTATGTTGACCCGCCCGTCTCCGTATACCGTTATGAACGGCTCGAGCCCTTTAAAAACGGGGAATGTCATCCCCTTTACGAACAACAACTCTTCTACAGACTGGTAAAGCGAATTTTTCGGCCCATAAGGAACGTTTGCCAGGCTGTAACCTATGTTCTCGCTTGACGCGGTCGCGTCTCCGTACATCTCATTGTCGTTGTCTCTCCAGTCGATCATAGCCCCGGCTAAAGATCCGGCGTCCTCTTCCTTCGCCCCGGTAGTTATGGTTATAAGCCTTTTAACAGCGTCGAAATCCGCCGTATTTATGTTCAGCTTGCCCTGTTCATCGCCTATCTTACAGTATACCGACCCGCCGGATATATCTATTTTACAATTATAACTTAATTGTATTTTGATGTCATCAGTTTTATATTCATACCCCAGGAGCTTTTCGCTGTTCAGGTCGCCCGTCATCTTAAAGAAAATATATCCGGGATCCGATTGCTGGAGCGTCTTGATCTGGTCTATAACTCCGTACGCGCCTGATTCGGCTATAGCCCTGGCGTTTTCCCTTTTTTCCATACGCCCGACAAAATCAAGCCTGGACCTTCCGAGCATGCCGATATAGAAAGTCAGGATCGACAATATAATTATCGTCCCGACCGCGAACACCAGAACACTTCCTCGCTTTGAGCTTAAACTTACCATGCTATGGATCTCCCCATTGGTATATCTATAAGCTCCGTGACCTTTTTCTGTTCGGACAGGTTGTTCAGGTATACGATCTCCACTTTAATGAATTTCGGTATTGTTCCGTCTTTTAAGAAAAATTTCTCGGACAATTTATCGTCATAGCTGTAATGGGAGTAATAATACAGCGTCATACTCTGCACGTTGTTCAAAACACGCCTTATCCTGCCCTGTTTTTTCCTCATGACCTCGTCGTATGTTCGTTCCTGGTAGATCACGGCTTTTTTCGCTATATCATAAAAAAATCCGATTTTTTCGACTTGCCGGACGTTAGGATAATATTGGCTGAGCGACCCCGGCATAAAATGATTTCCTCTTGTAACAGCGGGAAAAAACAGGCTGTCAGAACCTCCTTCGAATTTTATCTGTGAAAAAGGCGTCAACTTCCTCAGGTCAGCCGTCATCTTGTCTAACAATATTCTCGCGTCCTGTTCGTTTTCCATGCGGAGGCCTCTGGCCCAAAGCTTCATGCCCGCTGTAACAGTCCCGAACACAGCAGTCCCCGCAACGCTCAGGATCGTTATCACCACAAGCATTTCTACAAGCGTCATACCGGACATACCGGTTCTTTTTGAACAGATCCTTATCATGGTTATTTATCCGCCGGGTAAAGAGTAAATATCTCCCTTTTTTCATGTACCGTTTTTCCGGACTGCCGCCATGCATAATCTATGTTTATTCTGCACAGCTGTTTGGAGTCTACAGGCTTGTCCGAGGCAACTAAATATTTGTATCTGGTCCCGCTTCTCTTTATTTCACCGCTTTTATTGAACGGCAGAGAAAGAGCGCGGTTTTCTACTGCGAATTTTATCTCCGCGGCATCATTATTAAAGGCATTCATCACGGCGATCCTGTTCTCGGACATTTCGATTGCCGATAGGGCTGAAAAAAAAGAACGGAAAATATATACCGATGATACGGCAAGAATAGAAACGGCAACGAGGACCTCAAGAAGAGTGTAACCTTTCATATCCGACGATCTTAATTTTATTTTGCCGATCCCCAAATCATCACTTCCAGTTCGTTATGTCAGTTTCATCCTCTTTATTATTGCGGCCAAGAGAATAAAGGTCGTAATCAAAACCATGCGTGCCCGGGCATTTATACAGATATGGCCTTCCCCATGGGTCCAACGGGAGCCTCTCTAGATAAGGGCCGTTCCAGTTGTCGGGTGTGGGCGGTTTTGACGGTTTTGAAACAAGCGCGTCAAGGCCCTGGTCTGTCGTAGGGAAAAACCCGTTGTCCAATTCAAACATCTTAAGCGCGGTCGAAATATTGCCGTTAATATCGACCTTTGCCGACATGACCTTTGCCTGTTCCGACCTTCCCGTAACCCTCGGAAAAACCATCGCCGCGATCGTCACAAGAATAACAAGCACTAAAAGCACTTCTACGAGCGTAAAGGCTCTTTTATTCATATCATCTCCCTTTTTGTTTTTATCCCGAAGTTATGTCCATACTGAATATCGGAAGAAGCAGGGCTATCACTATAAACCCTATGAGTATCCCAAGCCCTATTATTATCACAGGTTCGATAAGCGTCATAAGCGTTCTGACGGAATCATTCACCTGCGATTCATAATCTTCCGATATCTGCGCTAATGTCACGGAAAGCCTTCCGGACTCTTCTCCTACGATAACCATCCCGCTCGTCATAGGCGGGATTATATACATTTTTTTAAGGCTTTCTCCGAGCGTCATTCCGTTTTTTATGTCCTGATACGACCGGTTGAGCTCTCTTTTGATCTCAGTATTATCGAGAACGGAAAGCGCGAGTTCAAGCGACCTTAATATCTGCAGGCCGCTGTCAAGAGATGCCCGGAGTGTATCGGCAAAAGTCGCTATCTCGGACCTGAGCACAAGACTTCCGTATACGGGAATAGATAATTTGAATTTATCAAGGACCAGCCTGCCTTTTTCGCTCTTGTAAACACCGACAATCGCCATATAAACGATAAATATCCCGGCCAGTACGAATATGGCGTACTGTTTCAGGAAATTGACTATGGCTATAAGCATGACCGTAGCCGCGGGTTTCTGGATGTTCAGCTGATCTATAATGCCTATCAGTTTAGGAAGAACACTGGTCATGACATAAAGCAGGCTGAAAAAACCGACAATGGCTATAATAGCCGGATAGATGAGCGCGCTTTTTATTTTGCCCCGGATATCATCCTGCCTTTTTCTGTGATTGACGAGCCTGGCGAAATTCTCCGGCAAAGTACCGTTATCCTCACCTACTTTGACCATCGATACAAAAAACGCGTCGAATATCACAGGATAAGCGCCTATCGCCTGCGACAGACTTTTCCCGTCCTTTATATCCAGATAAATATTATTCAAGATCGCCCTGAACCGGGCATTTGTATGCTCCTCCGACATAAGAGCGAGCCCTCTTAATACTGATATGCCGCTTTTAAGCAGATTGGCCATTTGCCTTGCAAAAACAGTCACGTGTTTTCTCATGGTCATCCCGTCCAGCGAAGATAATTTAACATCGGTACGCCGCACGGACCTGACGACTTCTTCGACCAGGATAGGGTACAACCCTTTCTGACACAGTTTTTCAACGGCCTCTTCTTTGGATAGCGCGTTTATCGTCGAAGAAATTATTTTGCCGCTGTCTTCTTTAGCCTTATAACTGAATTCAGCCATAATTACCCGCCCCCAAGTATATTTTCTACGTGTTTATTTAATTCTGTCCTGTCCCTGCTTGACATATCCAGAAAACAGACAGCCAATTTATAATTATCGTCCGGAGTTTTTTCCATTCGTATCACCCTGCCCATGCAGTTTATCACACTGCCTTCATCCGTATCAAAAGGCACATCTACCGCCATGTTGATGATGATACCCGCATTTAAAGGGAATTTGTTCTTAAATATCAATCCGCCGGAACTTATATTCTCGCTGTAAACATTGTGTTCTTTCCAATAATCGGCTTCCGATATGCCCAGATTGCGCGCGTCCTGCCTGCTGTCTTTTGAAACGCCCTTATAGATAGTGAAAGAAACGGGAAGGCGCTGGTCCATACGCGCGTAAGTACGTCTTTCATCCTGGGACTTTTGTTTAGGAGTCGCAGGAACTGCCTGCGTCGCTGCCTGTTTTTCCGAAGATCGCTCTTCCCCTGTAAGTGAAAACGTGCATTCCGGCAGGATATTAAGGATCTCTTCAAGGCTTGTAGTTCCTTCCGCTGCCTTCTGCAAGCCGCTCACAAGCAGAGTCCTCATTCCCTGATAAACAGCTGTCTTTTCGATCTCGCCTGATGACGCTCTTTTTTCAATAAGCTCGCGCACAGCGTCCGTAACGGTCAATATCTCATATATAGCTGTCCTGCCTAAAAATCCCGTCTTATTACACTTGTCGCACCCGACATGTGTGAACAATTTAAACTCAGATCCCGGGGGCATTCCTATAGTAGATTTAATATAGTTCATTACGTTGTCTTTCACGTTTTCGGCCGGCTTTTTACAAGACGGACACAAAACTCTGACCAGCCTCTGTGCTATGAATGCTACTGTGCTTGAATGAATAAGAAAAGGCTCTATGCCTATATCCAGCAGGCGGTGCACGCTTGCGGCCGCGCTATTGGTATGAAGTGTTGAAAAAACAAGATGCCCGGTCAAAGCAACCCTTATGGCGATCTCGGCGGTTTCCCTGTCCCGCACTTCGCCTACCATTATAATATCCGGGTCATGGCGGAGAATACTGCGCAGGCCGGCTGCAAAATCAAGCCCCACCTGCGGATTGACCTGTATCTGCGTCATTCCTTTCATTTCATACTCAATAGGATCCTCTATCGTAATGATCTTAACATCCGCATTATTAAGTTTGTTCAGACACGCATAGAGCGTAGTCGTCTTTCCGCTTCCGGTCGGCC
>Ga0172375_10012221_pt1 | contig 10786 bp, 11 predicted proteins | sample LakKiv1m_FD_114537 | JGI IMG/M metagenome (GOLD analysis project Ga0172375, IMG submission 114537) | Freshwater microbial communities from Kabuno Bay, South-Kivu, Congo - kab_092012_11.1m | ecosystem: Environmental > Aquatic > Freshwater > Lake | place: Democratic Republic of the Congo...
AATTTCCCCAGATACAGACATTGCTGAGGCTTTGACCACCATCGAAAACATATCCAGAAATTAACTGCTATTTTTCGGAAGAAAGTACAATACCCTTGCCGCCTAAATCCCCCGAAGAATTTAAGTTACAAGCTCTATCAACCCCCAAATCTTCCATTAAGCCTGAAATACTCCCCGACATTACCTCACTTTCTACTCGCCTTCTTCCAATTTCTTGCAAATCACTTCTAACCTTTTTCTCAAAACCTCTAACTCCAGATCCAGATCTTGCTTCCCTTGTCCTCATATCCAAAGCCACCACCACTACTCCCGCATCTCTAATATAATTTTCATAGTCAAAAAGCATTCCATCATCCACATCATTCGGATTTGGGGCGATACTCAAGAATAAATCTGGCTTAAATTCAGGTAATTGCCACACATCGCTCACCACTGCCACTCTTGCTCCAAGTTCAGCTTTATTAGTCGAAAAACTCATTTCTCCCTCAAAATATGGTTCTACCCCAATATACAAATCATCCTTTTTTAAAGCCACTCCTCCCGTTCTCCCGGGTCCTATTTCCATTATTACCTTTCCCCCTCTTTCCCTTGCTTCTCTTATTTCTCTACTCAAGACATCTTTTCCAACGTCATACATCAAACTTCTTTCCCCTCCCGATGTAACTTCATTATTTTGAATAAATTTGTCAACAAACATTATTTACCCTCCACAACTTCTTTTCTTATAAGCGCCCCTTGGTTCATTTTTCCATATAACTCGGGATTATTCTGAAAAACACCCTCCCTATTCATCATTTCCACCATCTGCTTTGAACCCAAACTTATTGCCACCCAAGAACCGACTTGAACTTTTGGATCAAAAAATTCCTGCTTCAAACTTGGAATATTCAAGCTATCTGAACTTGCCATCAACACTCCATCACCCTTTTCCCTCATATTATCAACCATTGTCTCCGTTAGATCCCAATCAACCTGCCCTTCATGAGCATACAAAAAAGCATTAAGCCAACTAGCCATCACCAATCTTCCATCATCATAGGGATTAAATTCTCCACTTGTACTGTTCTCATATCTTGTAGCTAAAAAACTAAAATCTTTCCCATCTCTTTTCACTATTTCACTTGCCGAAAAACCAATAAATGGCTTTTCAATTACCTTATCAAGTAGCGTCATAGCCCATGATATCAAATTTATATTCAAATGTTGATTTAGCTTTAATTTGCCCCTTGACAACATTATAAGACAGTCCTATATTTATATTAATTAAACATTATTTTATAAAAAAACATGTCACCAGAAAATATAGGATATAATCCAAATACAATCGCTAGAATGCCTGAAGTTAGGTCAAATATTGTCGAAGCTAAATTCGCTCCCCGACTAAATACCGCCGATAGACGCTTAGCTTCACTTACAGATAGTCAGTTAGAATTCTTTGCTCAAGTACTAAGTTAATAATTTAATTATTTAACCTATAAAAATATGGACCAAATAAGCTCCCCCACTCCGCTTACAAGCTCTGTACTTTCAGAACCAACCATCAAGACAGTCCCCCGTCTTTCCTTTTTAGAAGCCACCAAGCTGAGAACCCGAAAATTACAAGCAGCCAACAACCTTTCATAAAGGACTATCAAAACCCTACTTATTTATAAACAAATATGTCAGAAACACAACCAAAATTCTTTTTTAGAGAAACTCCAAAAGGCAGAGTCAACCTTGAAATCCAATCAATACTCGCCTCTTCTATAGCCGAACCAATTCAAGTTCGTTAAAATATATTATGCCCAAAATTACTCCTGAAGCTCTTCTTGAGAGAAAGGCCCAAAGAGAGGCCCGTTTCCCCGGAACTGGAAAAGCATTAGAACTGGAAAGTCCTAAAAAAAGACTAGAAAGTCTAGAAAACCACCTCTTTGGACCAAACTATCGACCTCTTCGAGAAAAAGATACACCAGTTTCAGATTCCAAACCTGCAATGATAGAACCCTCATCTCGAGCCAAAAAAAGAGGTGGACGCTACCATTCACAACCGCCTAGATCTTAAGGTTTCTTCCAACTAGCCCACTTACAATTAGGATAATCACTACAACCAAAAAACTTTTTACCGCTTTTAGTCCTCTTTATCACTCCTTCTTTTCCACAAGTGGGACACATAAAACCAGCCTTTTCTGTCAATGGCGCCGTATATTTACACTCGGGAAAACGAGAGCAAGATACAAATTTTCCAAATCTACCCACCCTTATTACCAATTCTCCCTCACCACAACTAGGACATTTTTCTCCAGTACTTTCCACTTTTACCTTTACTCGATCAGCATTTGCCTCAACACTTTTCAAATCAATTTCAAAGTTCTTCCAAAAATCTTTCATCATTTTTTTCCAATCAACTTTTCCCAAAGCTATCTTATCCAAATCAGATTCCATTTCTGCAGTAAAGGGTAATGACAAAATCTTTGGAAAATTTTTTGTCAAAAATTCGTTTGTCGCCATTCCTAAGCTAGTTGGCTTAAATCTACCCTCCTCTCTCTCTACATATTGTCTGGCGATAATTGTGGTTATAATTGGCGCGTAAGTTGACGGTCTACCTATTCCCTGTTTTTCAAGCGAGGCTACCAAGGAAGCATCAGAATATCTTGGCATGGGACTTGTTTCTGTCTCTACTACCTTAATCTCATTGGCTTTCAGTTTTTCACCAACTTTTAGTTCTGGTAACACCTGATCCTCATGTTTATCTCCAGAAATCTTATAAAAACCATCAAAAACCACTCTCAAACCTGAGGCTCTAAACAAAGCTTCTTTATTCATTAAATCAACACTATTACTTTCAAGTCTCGCTTGAGCTGCTTGGGTTGCTACCGCTCTTCTCCATATCAACTGATAAAGTTTTAGTTCTTTACTATCCAGGTTTTCAGGTTCAAAAATGCTAACCCGCGTTGGTCTTATTGCCTCATGAGCTTCCTGAGCATTCTTTGAAGTATTTTTATATAACCTAATCTTTGGGGATAAATAATTTTCCCCATATTCTTTTTGGATATAATCCCTAAACTCTCCCACCGCTTTATCCGACAAATATACTGAGTCAGTTCGATGATAAGTTATCAACCCTTGTTCATAGAGTCTCTGAGCCAAAGTCATAGTCTGTTTTCCAGACCAACCAAAACGTCTTGCTCCTGCCTGTTGCAACTTAGAAGTTGTAAAAGCTGGCAGTGGTGACTTAGACAATTCTCTCCCAAAAACTTTTGCTACGGTAAATTCATCATCCAGTCCCGACACAAAAGCATCAGCTTCATTCTGCTTTGTAAATAACGATTTTGAAAAACTATACTCTCCGTCAAAAAGTTTTACCTTTCTACTTTCAATAAAAGTCTTTCCCTCTATTTTCTGTAACTCTGCTTCAAAATTTTCTTTTTTGTTAAACAAAGCTGAAATTCTAAAATACTTCTCTTTTTTAAAAGTCTCAATCTCCATTTCTCTTTCACAAATCAATCTCACCGCAACTGACTGAACCCTTCCCGCCGACAATCCTCGTCTAACTTTTTTCCATAATACCGGTGACAGGGAATATCCCACCACCCTATCTAAAACCCTTCTTCCTTGTTGGGCATCAACCAAGTTCATATCCAGCCTTGTCGCTTTTTTTAGGGCCACTTCAACCGCTTCCTTTGTAATCTCATGAAAGGTTACTCTTGAAATCTTTTCTACATCCACCTTCTTCTTCTGACCTTCGGTCAATAACCATTGCACATGCCATGCAATTGCTTCCCCTTCTCGATCAGGGTCAGAAGCCAAATATATCTCTTTGGCCCCATTTGACAGTTTACCCAACTGAGACACTACTTCCCTTTTTTTTGGATCAATTACATACTCTACTGTAAAACTTTTCAAATCAACCCCCATCTTATTGCTCGGTAAATCTCGAAAATGCCCCACTGTTGCCATCACTTCAAAGCCATCACCTAAATACCGAGATATGGTTCTCGCCTTGGTTGGTGACTCTACTATTAAAAGTCTCTTTTGCATTATTGCCATTGTTATCTATTGTAATACCCATGTCAAGACCCCCTATTGACAAACCCATCTACTTTACATAAAATAATCACACAAGAAGCCGATGTGTACGCCCTAAAGCTACGTTCGGCTTTTTTAATTTTTTTTACAACTTTAAATTAACTTTTTTAAGTAACTTGGATTATTTTTATCTTGTGTTTTTAATAGAAATTCATCATAAATCATTCTCTCAATAGGTCTAGCTATTTTTAAATTTCCTGATAATTTTCCCACTGTCGCCATTATGTCTGATAGTTGTGTTTCAATATCGTGATTTCCCTTTGTCACCAAACTTAAACATGTTATTAACTTAAAATAGTCACTTCCCTTAATTCTTCCCACTCCATTCCTTTGTAATTTAGAATGTGCTGTAATTAAACTCACATCTTGATCTGTAGAAGACTCTGATTGAACTCTTCCCATTGAACCTGACTTGACCAATTCCTTTACAAATTCACTTAATATTAATTCATATGACTTTTCTACAATTGTTTTAACTTGCCAATTACGTAATCTTGCCTTTTCTTTATCAACCGTCACCACATAAAACGATAAATAATTTTTTCTTATTATCATTCTTACAAAATCCTTCCAAAAATTTGTTTCTACTTCTATCTCTTTAAATATTTCAAAATCTCCTCTTCTACTAAACATATCTGCCGAATGAAAAACTATATTTTTATCACCCCAATATTTAAATATTATTTTGTCAGCATTTAGTCTTAGCTCATTTTTATGTTTCTCTTTTACTACACAACCTGAAATTACAAATAATTTGGATGGGTGATTATAGTGTGCCTTTCCTGTTTCATCTATACTCAATATTTTGTAATCCATTTCACCAATATATCATTACCTTAAAACATCTTCAATCTCTGTCAATGGTATCGCCCCTTGCTTTATCAACCAATTAGTAGCAAAACTCCCTTCATCAAAAATTCTTCCTGGTACACAATACACATTTTTATTTTTCTCCACAAATTTAGAGGCCAGCAATAGCGTCCCACTTCTTTTCCCTCCCTCAATTATTACCAATAAATCAGCATAATTTGATACCTCATCATTTAACTTTTCAAAATTCTTCCCCTCAAAAATTTTATGCCTTAGTTTTAATTCCTGACACTTTTTTACTACCTCACTATTACACCCCATTACTCTAATAGTTACAATTTCTAGATTTTTAACTCGTAACTGACAACTCGTAACTAATAACTGATTTATTACTCTCTTCCCATAATCACTCATATATCTACTTCCCACCACTGCAATTTTAGTCACACATCATGATAGTTTTTTTAAGTCCCTCTTGTCAAAGAGGGATTTAGGGAGATTGAAACACAATAAAGATTTTCCCCTCCCTCTCTGGGGGGCATGCCCGCCGTGGTGGGGGTTAGGGGTAGGTGAATTTTTCATCTAATTTTTTTTATGGTGTCACCTGATATCTTGGTACCACCGTACTTTCCTCACCAAACCATTCTTTTAAAATATCCCCCACTATTGGTGCCGCCACATCACTACCCTCTCCCCCTCTTTCAACCAAAACTGTAATTGAAATCTCAGGATTTTCCGCTGGAGCAAAAGCCGTCAACCATGCATGAGTATCTTTACTCCCATCACCTAATTCAGCTGTACCAGTTTTACAAGCAATTTCGGTTTTAAAATTAAAAAGCGGCCATGCAGTTCCTCCACTATTACAAGCTTCCTTCATACCCTCTATTACCAAATCCCAATTATTTTCTTTTGCCTTAACTTCAACACATTTCACTGGACTATTCTCTAAAATACTCATTGTGCATTTTTGACCCCTCGTCGCCACAATATCCGTCATCTGATTTATCTGAAGAGGTGTTGTTGTCAAATTTCCTTGACCAATTGACAAATGATATGTATCCCCAAGATACCACCTTTCTCCCATATTTTCTCTTTTCCACTTGTCATCCGGTATCAAACCACTCACTTCACCTGACAATTCAATCCCTGTTGTTGTCCCCAATCCAAATTTTGCCGCCCAAAATTTTATTCTATCAACACCCATCTCCTCACCCAATTTATAAAAGAAAATATCATTTGATCTCTTTAACGCCTTTACTACATCAACCATTCCATCAGTCGTCCCTCTTTTTGTCCACAGCCAATTATTAAATTCATAATCACCAATTTTTATTACCCCTGTATCTTCAAATAAGGTATTTCCTTCAATTGTCCCATCCTCCAAAGCTCCCAAAGCTTCCAAAGGCTTAAAAACACTACCTGGATGATATTTTGCCCCAATAGCTCTGTTAAGCATTGGTAGATTTTTTGTATCTTCAAGATATGTTTTAATTGTGTCTTTATCGTAACTATAATTAAAATTATTTGCATCATAACTTGGAGAAGAGACAAGAGCTAAAATTTTTCCCCTTTCAGGTTGACTCATCACCACCACCGCCTTCTTTCCCTCAAGAAGTTTATAAATTTTATCCTGCCAATAAGCATCAATACTTAAAACCACATCTTTTCCTCGAATGGCATCCATTTGTCCCAAATCTCGATTATTCTTTCCAGTTGCATCTACTTCAACCAATTTGTAACCATCAGTCCCCATCAGTTCACAATCCAATACACTCTCAACCCCAGCCCTACCCACCACACTTTGATTATGTAAATCCCTACCACATTTCCCATTTTTTAACTCCTCCTGATTAACACTACCCAAATAACCAGTCACATTTGAAGTCGCCTCCCCATATGGGTAATAGCGTCTAATCACTTCATCAAAATTTACATTATCTGCAATTGTCCTCCCCTTTCTATCTAATATTTTTCCTCTCTCTGCCGGAATCCCAATTCTAGTTAGCCTATTGTTTAGTGCCATATCACGATAATATTGTCCCTTAATTACATTGAGTTTTATGACCGTCACCAACAAAACCCCAAAACTTAATACTAAAGCCGCTTGTAACCACCAGTACTTCATTTTTAATTCATACTAGAAACTAACTTAATTCTCCGAAACCATTCATCATTTTCCAACAACTCTCCCTCCCCCTTAACCACTCCATAAGTAGGATTCGAAACCACCAATGCATTAATCTTTATCTCCTCTTCAATCTGCTTATCAATTCCTGGAAAAAGTGATCCACCGCCCGACATTATTACCCCTCTTTTCAACACATCATCCGTCATTTCAGTAGGCATTTCATCTAAAACCACCTTTACTAGATTTACAATTCTCTTGATATTCAAAGCCGTAGCCTCTCTTATTTCTTCCGCCCTTAAACGAATACTTTTTGGTAAATTACTTTCCAAATCTCTTCCCCTAATTACTCCTCCCATATCTATTTTTACTTTTTCTGCTGTGTTTTTTCCAATCAACAATCCATACTTCATCTTTACATAATTGATTATCGACTCATCAAAATCGTTACCTCCCATTTCCAGACCTCGGCTTATAACCACCCCACCCATAGAAACCAAACTAGCTTCAGTCTTCCCCCCACCTATATCCAAAAACAAAACTCCCCCACTTTCATCCAACTTAAAACCACTCCCCAACACCCCCAAAACTCCACTTTCAATCAAAATTACCCTCGATACACCAACTTGAGAAAAAATCGACCGAAAAGCCCTTTTTTGAACATCACTAATGGTTCCAGGAACTCCCACAATCACCCTTGGCTTCAAAAACTTTGGATATGAACTAGGGATTTCATGTGTCAGTTTCATAAAATATGCCACCAAAGCTTCCGCAGTCACCAAATCAGCAACCGCACCGCGGCTAATTGGCGCCACCACTTCAATTTGTTTTGGTTCTCTATTTATCATTTCCTTTGCTCTAAGCCCATAAATTAACAATTTATGAACCCCATTTTTTCTTTTTTTAAGTCTTGCTACCATTGAAGGTTCATCTACAATTACTCCCTTACCTCTGGTATAAATCTTAATACTACTACTTCCCAAATCAACCCCAATCTCCCAAAAAAAATTTGCAATAAAATTTGACCACCACTTCACTCCATCAGTATATCAATTGCTGGTAAAATTAACAGGTGAGCTCAATTATCCAATTCCTATATCTTAGCCTCTTTTTTTTCACCCCACTAATTTTTACATCACTTACCTCGGAACTTTTTGAAGTTCCTAAAATGTATTTTGTCTATTTAATCACTCTAGCCATATTCTTCTTTCACCTCTTAACTTGGCTTAAAGGCAAAACCACTCTTTTCTCAAAAAATAAATTAAACATTCCCCTGCTTATCTTCTTCTCCACTCAACTAATTTCTACCTTTTTTTCAGTCGACATCCACACCTCTCTTTTTGGATATTACTCCCGCCTCAACGGTGGACTCCTCTCATTGGCTGCCTTTTCTATCCTATTTCTTATCCTTCCCCAATATCTAAATCCAAAATTTATTAATAAATTAATCAATTCAATTCTAGTTTCTGGTCTTCTAGTTTCTAGTTATGGGATTTTGGAACACTTTGGCATCGACAAACATCTCTGGGTTCAGGACGTTCAATCACGCGTTTTTTCAACTCTAGGACAACCCAATTGGCTCGCTGCCTATCTCTGTATTCTCCTCCCTTTCGCTATAAATAAATTCTTAAATTCAAAGTCAAAATTCCAATCCACTATTTACTTCTTACTAATTACTAATTACTACCTGTGTTTACTTTTTACAAAATCAAAATCTGGTATCCTCGCCGCCATTGTCTCTATTGCTATCTATTTTGGAATTTATTTTTATAAAAATATTTTTAAAAATAAAAATAATCAAATTGAAAAAGAAATTTCCTCCCTTACCAAGTGGGGTTGGGGGGTTTTACTAATTATTTCTATTTTTATAATTCTTTCCTTAACTATATCTAATCCTATCAAAGACATTATTTTTCCTCAAAAAATAGTCCCACCAATACCTCAAACTAATACAATAAACATTACCCCTAGTGAAGATATTCGAAAAATTGTTTGGACTGGTTCAATCGATTTATGGAAACGCTACCCCCTCTTTGGCACTGGCCCCGAGACCTTTGCCTACACTTACTATTGGACCAGACCTGCCGCCCACAATCTAACATCTGAGTGGGATTTTCTTTACAACAAGGCCCACAACGAATATTTAAACTATCTTGCCACCACAGGTACCCTCGGCTTCATTGCGTACATTTTCTTCATCCTCTCGATAATATATTTAATTATAAAAAATATCTTTCCCTCCCAAATAAATAATAATTTTTATATAGCTATTCTCGCCTCCTTTATTTCAATTCTTATAACCAACTTTGCCGGCTTTTCAGTTGTCATCACCTCCCTCTTCTTTTTCCTTTTACCCCTTTTCACTCTCCTGGAATCATCACTAAAAACAGATCAAAAACCCAAATCAAAATTTTATTTTTTTATTCTAATTCCTATTTTCTTATTTCTAATTTCTAAAATCTTTTCTTTTATAATTGCCGACATTTCCTACAATCAATCTCAAGCCTATCTAAGCAAACAACAATTAGCTACCGCCAAACAATTCATCAACCTCTCCATATATCTCCGTCCAAAAGAAGCAATATATCACAGTCTAGCCGCCTCAATTGCCTCCAAAAACGACCAAGTCGCTCTTGCCGTAAACCATTCAAACATCTCTCTTTCGCTCTCTCCCGCCTCAACAAATTTATGGAAGGAGAGAGCCCAATTATTTTCGGAATTATCCACCAAGGACCCTGCCTATTTTGTCTATGCCATCGATGCTCTTGAAAAATCATCCCGACTAGCTCCAAGTGACGCCAAAATATTTTATCTTTTAGGAAAATTTTATGAAGCAGCTTCAAAAAACGATGAAGCAACAAAAAATTATTTGCATGCCTTACTTCTAAAACCAAACTACGACCACGCCTCATTTGCTCTTGGCGAAAGATATTTTAACGACAAAAATTATAACGAAGCAAAAAAATATTTTGAAATTACTCTTAAATATGCCCCCACCAACCCCGACGCCAAAAATTATCTTGACAAAATCGAAAAACTATTGGTAAAATAGACCAATCACCAGGGAGGGAAGGTTGCAGAGCAATACTGCAAGCAACACTCCCATTTTTTTGGCCTACTTTCCCAGTTCTTTATACTCTAGTTTTCCCTTAAGATCGTTCATAAAAATTAAGTATTTTCGATATTCTGACAATAATTTTGAATATTTTTTCTGATTTGGTACCAAGACTTTTGACAATTTGTTCTGCTTTGCTAAGTATTTTACTAAACATTGAAAATCACCATCACCTGAAACTATTACCGCTTTGGTATAGTTTTCATACTCAATTCTGACTGAATACAACACTAACTCTGCATCAACATTTCCCTTGGCTTTTCCATTACCATCCAACACAGTCGGCTTAAAAATCAGTTTATAACCCGACTTCTTTAAAAAATTATATAATTTTTGATTCTCAGGAATATAACCGATAAATAAAAACGCTTTTTCAACCCCATATTTCTCTTTTAAATAAATTAAAAATCTTTTAAAATCTAATTTCCAACCTTGATCTATTATCCCCAAATTCAAATTTTGACTGTCAATAAAAGCATATATTCTATTTATCATGTATTAAATTTTACACTATTTCTCTCTCCCCAAAGTCGCGTTGACATCAGCTGCTATTTTCTTTTTTCCCACCCAAGAATAAAATTTTCCGCCCTCTCTTCTAATATGGTCCACAAACAAAACTCCGTCAAGATGGTCTACCTCATGTTGCCACACTATTGCCCCAAATCCCTCCA
>Ga0172375_10012222_pt1 | contig 10785 bp, 9 predicted proteins | sample LakKiv1m_FD_114537 | JGI IMG/M metagenome (GOLD analysis project Ga0172375, IMG submission 114537) | Freshwater microbial communities from Kabuno Bay, South-Kivu, Congo - kab_092012_11.1m | ecosystem: Environmental > Aquatic > Freshwater > Lake | place: Democratic Republic of the Congo...
GTCTACGCGCCGGCCGGCGCCTTCACGCTGGAGCTGCCGGGGGAGCACCCGTTGGCCGCGCTGGCGCCCCGGCTGCGCGTGTGGCTGACCGCCGACCGCCTGTGGTGCGCGCCCGAGGGACGGCAGGGTGCGCTGGGCCTGATACAGTGGCGGCCCGACCGGCCGTGGCTCGGCGCCGGCCCCGGCGGCCCGCTGGCGCCTCTGCTCGAACCGCTCCTGGCCGCGCTGTGGCACGACCTGCACGTCGCCGGCCCCGAGGTCCTGCCGGAGGCCCGGTCGCCGCGGGCGGTCCCGCAGGCCGCGCCCCGTGAGGTCAGCGCCCCGAGGCCCTCCGCTGGAGCGCACAGCCTGGCGCTGCCGGCGGCGCGCCCTGTCCACCTGGCCGGGACGCGGGCCTGGGGCGAGGCCGCGGAGCGGGAGCGCATCCGGCGCCAGGCGCACGGCGTGCGCGGCCACCTGCGGCGCCTGCAGAGCACGTGGCAGGCCGGGGGTGAGGCCGCTTCCCATGCCCGGGAGTTCGGTCTGGCGCTGCCCCAGGGCTTCACCTTCGTCCGGCCGCACGTGCGGGGCGGGAACGCCGTGGGCGCCGGGGTCATACCGACGCCGATCCGGGCGCGCGGGCTGGCCACCATCATGACCCTGCTGCACCCGGCCGGGCGCGCCGATGGCGGCTGATGCGGCCCTGATGGCCGCCCGCATCGCTGGGGAGGGCACCGGCTACCCCCTGACGGGCGGCCGGCGGGCGCCCGCCGCGGTGGCCGAGCTGGCGGCCGGCTTGCACCTCGACCAGGATCGTGCCTACGAGGTGGCGGTCTGGCTGCTGCAGGAAGCGGGCGCCCTGGACGCCGCCGCCCAGGTGGACCGCCTGCTGTGGGCGCTGCGCCAGGGCCTGCCGGTCGAGGTAGCCATCGGGAGCGGCGCTTTTCAACGGAAGTAGTTGTATCGAAGATCGGCCGGAGGCTGCCGGCGCTGCCCGCCGCATGCCCGGTGGAGCTCACCCCGCACGGGGCAGGGCCGCCGAGATCAGGTGGGCGTGAGCGGGGCGGAGCCGCAGCTTCAGCCGGGTCCCGCCGGCGCCATGGTACGCACCGGCGGGACCGTCAGGGCAGGGGAGACCCACATGCCGCGGGGACGCAAGAAGCGGGTGGTCTTGTGCCAGCCGCCGCCGAAGGGCCACTACATGGTGGACTGGACGGTCAACGAACTGATCCGCCGCAACGCGCTGTCGGGGCTGGCGGTCAGCCTCTGGCTGCACCTCAAGGGCCTGGCCTGGGCGCGCGGCGAGTGCGAGCCGACCGACGCCATGCTCGCCGAGTGGCTCGGCGGGGTGAGCACCGAGATGGTGCGCATCACGCGGCGCGAGCTGCGGGGCCGGCATCTGCTGCTCGAGTACGCGAAAGCCCCGGCCGCGGGCAAGGCGGCCACGCGCTGGCTGGTCCCGCTGCCGGTGCTGGCCGGGCTGCACGACAACCTGCCGCCCGAAATCGCGGCCGCGGCCGCCGCGGAGGAGGCGCGGCTCAGGGCCTCCCTGGGCGAACCGGAAGCGACGCCGCACCCGGGATCGAACGGGAATTCACCCCAAGCGGAATTCGGGGCCAATCCAATTTGCCCCAAAGTGCTCCTGATTAAGGAGGAGGAAGGAAGATACCCCGGAGATCGCTATCTTGCTCCTCCTGCTCCTGAAAGGGTCATCGCGATCGCGCGCGGCAACGGGGAGGGGGGTGCGGGGGGAGGACGAATTCACCCCAAGCAGGATTTGGGGCAAATTCAATTTGGGGCTAATTCGGCTGGGGGTGAAATCGCCGCGGCTGCAGCCGACGCCGACCCCGAACGCGCCGAGCTGACCGGGTTCCTGATCGAGCACGGCGCCTTCGCCAGCGTGGCGGTCAACCTGGTCGAGTGGATGCTGGCGCACAAGAGCGTCGCGGAGGCCAAGATCTATGCGCTGGCGCACCTGCGGGCGGTCCAGGACAGCGCGGACCCTCGTGGGAAACGGCTGCAGGGCGAGCAGGTCACCGCCCGCTGGGTGGCGCGGCTGCGCGAGCATGCCCGGCCGCCGGAGTGGGCGCTGGGCCAGGCGGCGCGCGAGCTCGCCGACGACGAGTTGCCGGACGAGGCAGAGGATGGGGATGAGGACCTGGACGACCTGCCCGCCGACGAGGACGCGGACCTGGTTCCGGAAGACGCGGAGCCGGTGGCGCCATTGTCAATGGTGGTCTGTGGCGTCGGCGACGACGCACGCGAGATGACCGTCGCTGAGCTCTGGGAGAGGGTGGCCGGCCGGCTCCGCTACCAGCTGCCCAGTAGCACCTGGGAGACCTGGCTGCGTGACACGCGCGGCGTGGGCCTGGTCAGCGAGGACCTGGTGGTGGAGGTGGGCAGCCGCTATGCCGAGGAATGGCTGCGGATCCGTTTGCGTCCTCTGATCATGCGCACCCTGCGGGCCATCGCCGGCCGCGAGCTGGGGGTGGCGTTCCGGGTGGCCGAAGGAGCGCGGGCATGAACCACACGAACCTGATCTGGCTGGAGGGACGGCTGGTGGACTGGCAGGAGCTGCACGTCCGGCTCGGCGACTACCGGGGCTACGCCGTCGTCGGTACCCTGGTGAGCGACAGTGCAGCCTACGGCGGCCGCCACGCGGTGATCTTCCCGGAAGCTCTCGGCCGTGCGCTCTTGCCGCATGTGGCCGCAGGTGGCGACGAGGCCTGCGCGCTGAGCCTGGGCGGTACGCTCCAGTCGCACGGCGCGCAGCAGAGCGTGCACGTGCGGGAGTTTACCCTCTACGCCGACCCTGGTTCGTCAGCGGCTGACCGCAAGGTCCCGGTGCAGGCGAATGCTCGACCGGCACCGCCCAGATAGAAACGAGCAGTACCCGACACGCAACTTGGCCCATCGTGCTTCTCACGTGCGATGGGCCAGTCCCTATAGCACACACGAAGGGAGACACACGACCATGACAGTCTACTATCGGCGAAGCCGCTCTACACAACCCGGCTTCGCGTTTCTTGCGATCTCCATCCTGGCCGCGGCGTTGCTGTCGGCCTGCGCGCCGGCGCCGCTCGCGGTCCCGGGCAGCGCTGAGGCCGTGGCGATCAGTGCGGCAGCGGTGCCTACCTTCACGCCAGTTCAGACCGGGGGTATACCGCTGGCCACGAGTACATTCACCGCAACGCTCTCTGCGGCGCCGACTACCTCACCTTCGCCGACGCCAATGCTGACCGTGGCGGAAACGCGCCGTCCGACGCCGACGGCAACCCCAACATCGGCTCCCACGTCGACGCCATCGGCAACTCCGACCCCGCAGCGGCCGGAACTAGTGGTCCTCCGCGCTGCGAACCTGCGCGCCGGCCCTGGGACTGATTACCCCGTGATCGACGGAGCGCAGGCCGGTACGGTTTTTGCCGTGCAGGCGCGCAATCCCGAGGGGACCTGGTGGCAGGTGATCCTCGCTCCCGGCCGCGCCGGCTGGATCTGGGGCGGCCTGGTCGAGGTGAACGCCGCGGCGCAGAAGGCACCCGTGGCGCAGGATATCCCCACGCCGCCGTCCAGTGCCACACCGGCGCCTCCAACGGCCGTTCCCACACCGGCGGCTCCGCCGGTCGCCGAGGTCGTCGTCCTGGGGCCGGATACGGTCTATCCCGTGCGAGCGCGGCGATTCGTCGGCGCTGGCTACGAGCTGGTGGACGCCTCCAGCCAGTACGACCTGGTGCTGCACCGCGACGTCTACAGTGCGGTCGCCCGCCAGTTCTGGGGCGACCGGCTGTACGGCAAGCATCCAGCCGGCATCCGCATCACCCTGATCGACCCCGAGGCGCCGTCCGAGTGCGCCATCGTCTGCAAGAGCTGCCCCGGCCAGCCGACTATCGCGCGGCACCTGGCGCCGATCCGCCTGTCGAACGACTGGCGGGGCGACTGCCACGCGCGCAGCCTATCGGCCAGCTACGGCGACGGCCAGGGCGCGACGATCTGGGTGGGGTGTGCCTACGACTCAGGCGACGCGCTCGGCGTCCAGACCGATCCTGAGGAATGCTTTGTGACGATCGCGGCGCCGGGACCGTACCTGTCCGATCTGCTGGTGTCGGCGACGATCACGACGTTCAACTGGCTGGTGGTGCAGAACTACTATGCCATGACGCCGGACTTCACGCAGGCGCCCTTCACGCCGCATCTGGGTCGGGCGTATCGGGAGGGGAATCAGTGGCGGTGGGAGGATCCATTCTTGACGATCGTGTCGGCTAGCCGGTCGGGTTCGATGGCACTGCATGCGGTCTCATCAGCCTCTGAGGCCACATGATCTTGCAGTAGCCCTGGAGCGGAGTGATTGCGTGAGCAGCCTACCTGTTGGCCGACTGGACTGTCTTCGGTGAACGCAGTTCGTCCATCCTGGAAGCCTGCTCCGAGGGCAGCCGGAAGTTCAGATTCGCAAAGGGGTAGATTGGTACCACAGGAGGGGGGATTGTTAAGCGCGGGGCCCCTGCGCATCACTCAGATATACTACGAGATCGGCTGGGCCGAGCAGATGGGAATAATACTCCACCGCAGCGCCAGACGAGATGGCTATCTGTCCCGGCTAGTTGCCGAAGGTTGGCTGGAACTTGGCAGCGCGCCGAACGATCCGAACGCGGGGTATCGAGCCGGGGCCAGCGAAGAATCAAAGAGCGCAAAAAGCGCTCAATGATGGGCGAGTTCGACTCCGGCCGGCGAATGCAAATAGGCCGGCCGATCGGCACGAACGTCCTCTACGATCTCAGGCGCAAGGACCACGTGCCGGTGATCTCTGAGAGGAGCGTCAGGGAGGCCGGCCCACAGCTGCATTCTGCTCTCTTGTCTCGATGCCATCTTCCGCCAGGCAGCCGGGAGCTACATCGTGGACAACGCCCATCGCGTCGTGCGCGGCCAGATGCCGGTTACCGACGACCCCGAGGCCACCGACTTCTTCCTGGCGCGCGCCGATGACCCGGCCCGCGCAGCTGAGCTGACACCTGCACCAACCTGCAGTGTTCGCAGGTGCGGTGCCGAGCAGTGGGTGTCGAGCGCATCCCAGCGCGTTTCGCTCTCGGCCTGACGACATCCAGGTGCTCAGCCCGATGCACCGTGGGGAGGCTGGCATGGCGGCTCTGAACACCTGCCTCCAGGACGCGCTGAACTCGCAGTGGGGCGGTCTCGATGAGCTGGAAGTTGGTGGCCGCATCTTGCGCGAGGGTAACCGCGCCAGTTTATCAGCAAGACCCACGAGAGCGGCGTGCGATAGGCAGGTTTGGACACCTTGAGCGCGCGCCGATCGGTTCCGGCGACAAGCTGCCAGACCGTGGCCTGTCGGCCTTCCTGACAGTAAGGTATCCCAGGCCAGCCGCAGGGTACTGGGCAAAACGGTAAGTGATGTCGCCTATGATGAGGGCGTCATGAACGCGAGGCTGGAATGCCATCTGCACTTGCTCCAAAGCGATGGGTCTTTGGATATATGAGGCGCCTTTAGCGGCTATTACTTTGCAACTCGCGAATCGGTTGAAGGCGAAACAAATCGAAGCGGTAGCCACGATAAGCGAACCACGCAGGTTTGCGTACCCACGGCGAGCCGAAGGGGGTCAACAAGCCGTAATAGAGTTCTGCCGGTGCGATATCGCGAAGTTGAAACCAAAATGCTGTCTGAACATACTCCGTCTGGGCGAATTGCTCGTAAGCGACTCGAAGGTTCTGAGCCTGAACCTGCTCGCCAGGACCCGGGGAGGTCCAACCCACTTCAGTTAGGATGGTCTTCTTGAGAGTAGTGGAACCCTCGTAGGCACAATACGCATTCCTTACATCCTGGAGGTATCCTTCGATTCGATCGGCCGAGGTGAGAGTTGCCTGGTCAATATATAGATGTTGGCCAACTGCGTCCAATGGATAGGAACCATATGCTACAAGAATGTCTCGCCATGCGGCATGAGTAATTCCCTGTTCGTATACTGCTCTCAGGTAGTTACTGCCTGTGGCAAATAGAGGCTCCCGCGCATCCGTACTTTCCCCTGGGTTCACGATGTATCCTGAACCTCGGGCCTCACCTCGTTTCGGGGAATCTCCTGGCACCTGCGAAAGCGCAAGACCTGATAGGTCATGGCTGAAGATACCCCCCGAGATCAAGGCGGTTTTCACGTTTGTTTGTTCGCGTATCCCGGTGTAAACGCGGGCTAACAACCAGGCCAGGTTGGACGGATAAATGAACGTTGCGCCCTGGTAGCCTGCTGTCGGCGAATAAGTAGTGTACGCATTTGGTTCGTTCCAGATCTCCCAGGCAGAAACATGCTCCCCAAAGTGTCTGATCAGGGGGAGGGCCGCATCGGTGGCGAAATATGCGATATAGCCATTATCGCCGTTCCCCAGATCCATTTCCGCGCTGTTGGCCTGCCACTCCGATTGGGTTCCTGGCCAGGCTTCGGGGCCCAGAAGAGCCAGCACCTGCAACCCGTTTGCGAGAGCATTGTCGATCACTTCGTCATAAAGATCCATAGCTGATCGACCATGACATGTCTGGGTTTCTGTCCAGTCACGGAAGGCCCCTAGCCGAAAGTTGATCCGCACCCACCCAGCACCCGCTGCATTCATTTGCCGTGCGACTTCGGGAGTGAACATAACACGACAGACGTTGTCTATCGCCCAGCCATCCTGGAGACCTCTTAGCTCACGTCGTTGTGTCGGGTTGACCCCGGGGCGATCTATCGCGACGATAAGAGCCAGCGTAACCAGAATCCCCACTAACATGGCTCCACCCCATTGATACCGTCTCGTCTGCTTATCAGTTTTGAATGTGGAACGTTGGGACATCTGGGGCGCTGATATCATCGGAGCATAACTTGCGAGACTCACCGCGGTACCGGCAATAATCCAAAAGAGACTTGATGACACAATCGTCGGAAAGGTGAACTGGTGTGCGACGATGAAAGCAAACACCGAAGCAACCAGTGCACCCAGTGTCGAGCGATATGCACCCTCTTTGTGTTTTTTCAACCCTCTTACGCTCATCACCACCAGAAATGACAAGAAGGACAGGTAGACAGCCAGTCCCGCAATTCCCTTCTCGACTGCGATATCCAGCCACAGATTGTGTGCATGGTCAACTGTGATTTGAGTACTTCCATAAGCCTTCAATTCGGCCGGCTGATAGTCCTGGAAGTTCGGCTCAAATGCCTCAGGGCCGTAACCCAGCCATGGACGGTGTTCGATCATGTGTAGCGTGCCTTGCCACATGACCAAGCGAGCAGAAGACGTCGCGCCTGGGTCAGGTCTGGTAATGACACCGATACTCAAGAAGAGGGCGATTATTGAAAGGATGATCCTGAGCCACGGAGTTTTGTGGCGCAGTAAGCCGGTCAGGATCACCAGAGCTGTCGCCATCGCCATATATCCGCCGCGAGATTGGGTAACCAACAAGGCCGCGAATTGGAGGCCGAGTGCTGTTATCCATAGAACGCGACGTCTCAGGCTTCTTTCGCCGAAAGTCTGAACTAGGGTGATGGGGGTAACCATAGCGAGGTAGGCAGCGAGGAGGTTGGGGTTCCCCATCGTGCTGAATGCGCGTCCAGTGTTGGAGCTATTCCAGACGATGGGGTCGAGGTCTAGGGCCTGGATCAGTGCGTAAGCAGATACAGGCAGACTGGTTAGGGCTGCGACCGTCAAGAGCCTGCGGACACAAGGCGCAGACCTGAATGTGAACAGAGCGAGGGGGAAGAGCGCCAACTCACTCAGTTCCGTCAGCAGCCCGCGGCGCCAGTAGTTTGAACCCCACAGGCTGCGCGATGGGCGGGTTGAGGCTACCGTGGCAATGACAATGGTCATGGCAAGCGCGAGCACCAGTCCGACAGCCAACTTGGTCACATGCGTCCAGGTCAGTCGGCTCCTGGCAAGCCAGCCGCGTATCACGCTGACTAGGACGGCTAAACTGCTCCCAACCCGCAGAACTAGCGCTTTGGCAGGTTCAAATGGCTGCGCACTCCATAGATTCATCCAGAGAGGTAGGCTCGCAGCAAGAAGCAGCAGGGTAATCTCGACAGCCCTCTCTAGCCAGATAGTCGACGTGCTTTGCCCTTCGCTTGCTTCTTGCATGACCTTTGCTCTTCGCGGCTCAAAGGATCTCGTCTCGGCTTCAATTTGGATTTATCTTCATCGAGTGTCGGAGACGGCAATCCAAAAGACGCGTAGACGATACCACCAATGACGACCAGCAATAACCCGGCTGCTGAAGCTGGCGGGGGCGGTGAAGCGCGCTGCGAGAGTCCGGTGGAAGGCGAACCGCTGCGCGTCCATAGAAATCGCTTTGTCTGGGCGCTGCGAGACAGTACCTCCGTGCGACCTGTGGGATCACCCTCGGCTTTACCTTGAGTGAGCCGCACCAACATCACTGACCAGGTATAGAAGCGATCGCCTGTGGCCAAGTCGTACAGGTAGGCGGGTATCACTAGCTGGGTCGCGCGAGACCATTGATGATCGTACCATGTGGTGTTGTCATGTGGGTACTGGATCGTGACCACGTAGTAGTCAGCAGAACCAAGAGCCCGACCAGACTGATTCCAAGTGAGCTCGATTCTTGCCTCAGGCCCACTGAAGTTGAAATCGGAGGATGGTCCTCCTAAAGTGATAGCTGGGATGGGCCTTGGCGTCGGGATAGCTGTGTTCGTCGGTTGCTTTGTAGATGATGGGATCGGCGTAAGCGTCTCCGTCGGCTTTGCAGTCGGCGTTGAGGTAGGAACCTGTGTGGCAGTTGCAGTGCTTGTAGGGACAGAAGATGCTGTCGAAGTTGCGGCGGCCGTCGGCGAACGAGTGACGCTTGCCGTGGCGGTTGGGGTATGGGGAGGTATTGTCGTAGTAGTCGGTACAGCAGTGGGTGTTGGTGTGGAGGTTGATGTGAAGGTTGCCGTCCAGAAAAACGAGCCCGCCGGACCCTTGCCGGTCGTGACACCGAGGCCGATGGTTCCAAGGAGGGCGATCACCATGATGGAGACTGCACCAAGTATACTTCCACGCAACGCATGGCGTGGCGGAGTCGTCCTTTGCCTTGCCTCCCGCTCACTAATGCTTCTCAAAAGCTGGACTACGGATTTGCCGTTGTGCTCGTAGCGAGGGTGGCGCCGCTCGATTCCTTCGAGAATCTCGCGAGCTGCAGCTAGGCGATCTCCGGATAGCATTTGCTCGGCCGAGGCAAACATGCCAGCCAAGTCGGTTTCCATCGTGCAGCGTCGAAGTGCGGTGTTCCATTCCTCACGCTGTTGCGCTGTGCTGCTCTCTAGCCCAAGCAACTCCTGATAAATAGCTGCGGCCGCGGTCCACTTCGCAGCCTTCTCAAATTCCGCGGCTTCGATCACTCTATTCTTCAGCAGGTCTCGGCTGTCCTGGGCGCGCCGCAAGTGGTCGATGATCCACTCCAGGTCCTTCCGCAGATCGCTGTTAGGTGGAGTCTTCTGCACGGCTTGTTCGTAGGTCGTCAATGCTGACGCAGCGTCACCGCTCGTTTCCAGTCGTCTTGCCCGCGCCAAAAGCAAATTGAGAAGGTCGTTTTCGGGAGGCGGAGGGTCCACCCAACCATCTGATGCTTGCTCCGGCAATGCAAGAAGCCATTCACCGAAGGTGGGGCAGTCGGCCGGCGTTTGACTGTGCCAGGCGGCGCTGAAGAGTGCAGCCACCTGTTCACCCCATTTTTGCCGAAGAACAGCCACGAGCAAGGTGTAGCGATCGCCGTCTTCTTGCGTCTCGCGGGGGTCGAAATAGCTTTCGCCCCAGGCGGCGTCCCTCACCCGTTCATCGCACCAGCCCAGCATTTCAGCGAGCAGCACTGCGCCGGCGAAGCGATCAGCATCGAGCGACCATAGACCATCTGGCGCTGATCTGTGGGCATATCCAGGTGATCCGCCAGGCAGGAGCGATGGTGGTCGCAAGTCAGGACCATACATCTGCTCCAGATCTACCAAAGCGATGCCGCTGCCCCCCGCCAGTACGGGTAACAGGACATTCGGCCCGGAAAGATCGCAGTGCGCCACGCCGTTCTGTTCCATTCCTGACAGGATCCCTCCCAACGTGCGGGCCAATTCCAGGGAGGTTTTGGGTTGCAGGCTGCGCTTCTCCAGTAGCACTTGGAACCAAGTCGGCCCTTCAATCCATGGCATGGCCACAGCATAGAGGAGATCGGGATGCGCTTTGAGCAGGGAAGCATGGCGTTCTGGCGTCAGTACACTGCGATGGCACGCGGCCAGGCCGGACAGCTTGGCATAGGGTCGCAGTCGGTCTGACAGGGAGACCAGAGCCGGGGCACGGAAGCGCGCCTTGAAAACTTTCGGCGCCCGTCGTTCCTGACTGGAGACAAGCTGATACACCGTGGCTTGCCGTCCCTCTTGGCCGTATGGCATACCAAGGGCGGCAGGGTGTTCGGCCATGCGATAAGTGACACCATCCAAAACGAATTCTTGGTTAACTTGTGGCTGAAAGGGCATGTTGTGTTGCCTCATGATGAAGTTGTTCGTCTGTAAAGTTCGGATGGTCAGGATAGGTAGCCACATTCAAGGCGTTCGTGCACATCGGAAGCCGGCCTCGTCAGAAGTATAATCAGGGCGGTGCCCGCCGCGGTATGCTGCGCGAACCCCTGGTTGGCTATTGAACCAGGAGCCGCCGCGCCACGCCCGGTAGATCCCTGAAGCTGGACCCGGTGGATTGGCACGCGGGGAGACCGCGTAGTAGTTGGGGTCATACCAGTCGGCAACCCATTCCCACACATTGCCCGTTGTGTTTAGCGCGCCATAAGGGCTGCCGTAACCCTCA
>Ga0172375_10012223_pt1 | contig 10785 bp, 11 predicted proteins | sample LakKiv1m_FD_114537 | JGI IMG/M metagenome (GOLD analysis project Ga0172375, IMG submission 114537) | Freshwater microbial communities from Kabuno Bay, South-Kivu, Congo - kab_092012_11.1m | ecosystem: Environmental > Aquatic > Freshwater > Lake | place: Democratic Republic of the Congo...
ACACCTCATGCCAAATCCGTTTCGGACTGATTTCCCCGAAGTGCAGATGCGGAGACAGACGGGAAGTTCCGGAAACGGAAGGCAAATTCCTTCCGCTCGGATATCCGGAAAATCCCTCCCGCAGGAATTTTTTCAACTGTTTTCCGGCGCCCGATGAACCGGGTTCCCAATATGTCCCGAGCCCCTTCGTCCAATCTCTTTCAGGCTCCAATCGCAAGCGGCGCAAAGAAATGCTTTTGGGCCACCTGGAAGGCGCTTGAATTTTTCGGGGGATCTTCATGGGAACTGCCGGGGTCTTTTGCGCAAGACAGGCATTCCAGAACGGAGTAAAGACCTGAAAAGGCTTTCCGGACCGAGTCTTCACCTGGCCGGGATCAAAAACAAGGTTCGCGTTAAACGGACGGAGAGAAACTCCCATGTCCCGGATTTTACTTTCAAGCGCGGCATCCCGCTTTCGCGCCGCGGGTTCATAGCGGCGATTCCACGCGAGACAATCCGCCTTCGTTTCTCGAATCAAGGCTCTCAACTGATTCAAGGTTTTCCCGGCCCGGATCACCAGCCGGAGTCCCCGCTTTTCCAGATCCGACTGAAGACATCCTAACGACCGGGAAAGCCACCAGCGGCTCGCCTCACCCGGAGCCCAGAGGCCTTCTTCTCCGGGAGACCAGATAAAAACCGGAATAACGCCATAGCCCCGCCGGACAGCAAAAGACAAGGCGGGATGATCGTCCAGGCGCAGATCATTTTGGAACCATACAATTGTATTTTTCAACGGACTGCCTTACCGGATGGATGACGGATTTTGCTGATCTTTGGAAGATTTTTTCCGTCGCGCCCCAATCCAGGAACGGACGCGCATCAGGGGATGTCTCAGCCGCGGGAATTTCTTCTGGATCCAGATCGACACGCGGCGAAAAACGGGGATATCCACGGACAAAAGGAGAAAACCGATCGCAAGAAAAAGCAGACCCTGCAAAATCGGGAGAAAAAGTCCTAACACCCCGAGGATCAGAAAGACAATCCCCGCCAAAACTCGTAAAAGAGACAGCGCCCTCATAGGTTTCAGAGCTTCCCGACACAGGTAAAGAAACGGCGACGGCTGATAAAATTATCCGTTCTTCTTCTGAAATTCTCTCATGAAATCAACAAGAGCCCGGACGCCCTCAACCGGATGCGCGTTATAGATCGAGGCACGAAGTCCCCCGACGGCACGGTGGCCCTGAAGCCCGATCATCCCGCGGGTCTTTGCCTCCTCAACAAATTTCTTTTCCAGAACCTCGTCGCCTTCCTTGATCCGGTAGACAACGTTCATCCAGGAGCGGTCTTTCTTTTCCACCGGACAGCGATAAAATCCGCTCTCGTCAATTGCCCGGTAAAGGATTTCGGCTTTCTCCTGATTCAGCCGCTCGATCGCCGCAAGGCCTCCGAGAGACTCCACCCACTCCAAAACAAGCCAGGCGATGTAGATTCCGAACGTGGGAGGCGTGTTGTAAAGAGAATTGTTTTTGGAATGCGTCCGGTATTGAAGCATGGTGGGAAGCTTCGCGCTCCCTCGCTCCACCAAATCTTTCCGGATGATCACCACCGTGACTCCCGACGGGCCGATGTTCTTCTGGGCCCCGGCGAAAATCAGCCCGAAGCGCTTCACATCAAAGCGGTGGGAAAGAATATCCGAAGACATATCTCCCACCAACGGGAGCTCCCCGGTATCCGGAAACTCACGCCACTGAGTCCCTTCAATCGTGTTGTTGGAGCAGAGGTAAGCGTAAGAAGCCCCGGCCTCCAGTTTAATCTCGTCCAATCGGGGCAGCCGCATGAATTTTTGAGGCTCCGTGGAAGCGGCCAAACGGCAGGGGCCGACTTTTTCAGCTTCATCAATGGCCTTCTTGCTCCAATAACCGGTATGGATAAAATCGACCGGCCGGCCGGGAACGCAAAGATTCATGGGCACCATCGAAAACTGCAGGCTCGCGCCGCCCTGCAAAAATAAGATGTCGTAATTCTCGGGAATTTCAAGAATCCTCCGGAAACTGCCGATCGCCTTCCCGAGAATCCCTTCAAACGCTTTTGAGCGATGGCTCATCTCCATCACACTCATGCCGGTATTTTCAAAATTCAGCATTTCCTCGCGCGCGCGTTCTAAAACAGAAACGGGAAGAACCGCAGGCCCTGCGTTAAAATTAATCGCTCGTTCCATAGCCGTTTTCACTTTCCTTTCTCCTTCCTTGAATTTGCGATCAAAACCGTTTTCTCGACGTTCTTCACTAAAAAACCGGAACGGTCAATCCATAAAAGCCCGAATTGCGGGTCAGAGTAGCATATTTAAAGCCGCCTGTCGATACCGACTTCCTTCTTCCGTTATTTCTCAAGCTCAAGATAGCGCAGGGTTCTGCCGACGGTTCCGTATTTCACTTCATAATTGGTTTTTTCCCCTTCAAACAGGCGTTCGTTTTCGCTTTCGCGGATCCTTTCCCATTTGAGTTCCGAAAGGGAATTTTCGGACTTGATGGCCTCAAAATAATCCTTCTCGTCCGTGGCAATTTCAACGAGACCTCCCGGGCAAAGGCACGCGTAAAGAAGCCTCAGGGATTCCCGATGAATAAACCGCCGCTTCCGGTGCCGTTTTTTGGGCCAGGGGTCCGGAAAATAAATATGAAAAACGGAAATTCGCCCGCGCGGGAAATAATCCCTCAGCAGCTCAAAGGCCTCGGCCCTGATAAATCTCAAATTTCCGATTCCTCTCTTTTCGCCCCTCCCCCGCCCGATCCCAAGCCATTTTCCCGCGTAATCAACCCCGAGAAAGTTGATGCCCGGGTTTTTCCCCGCGCGGTCCATGATAAAGCGGGACTTCCCGCAGCCGATTTCGACCTCGACCGGCCGGTCATTCCCGAAGATTTCACAAAAGGAAATGATCCGATCCTGAGGCAACGGAAATTCCTGCGAGAAAGAAAATAAGCTGAACACTTTGATCGGCCGGAAAAGCCGATTGCGGGACATCAAGGGAGATGTTCTTTCCGTTTCTTCAGAATTCATCGAATCCGGCTTCAAATTCACTTGAAAATCCGTTCGCTTTCCACGGTTTTCACACCACCTCTACCGCTGGATTTCCGACGCATGAACGAAACGCGGCATTAATTTCAGAATCCCAGGATATAGGCGAAGACAAGCGGAGCAACAAGAGTCGCGTCCGATTCAATAATGAAGCGGGGGGTTTCCGGACCCAGTTTTTCCCAGGTGATTTTTTCGTTAGGAACCGCGCCGCTGTACGAACCGTAGGAAGTCGTGCTGTCGGAAATCTGGCAAAAATACCCCCAAAGCCTGCAGTCTTCTTTCAAATCCTGCCGGATCAAAGGCACTACGCAAATGGGAAAATCCCCGGCGATCCCTCCGCCGATTTGGAAAAAACCGATCGGACTCTCCTTGCTGTTGCCCCTGTACCAATCAATCAAGAACGCCATTTGCTCAAGCCCGGATTTGACGACATCAAACCGGCTGACGTTTTTCCGCAAAACATTCGCGACAAAAATATTGCCCAGCGTGGAATCTTCCCATCCCGGAGTAAAAATAGGCAGATTTTTCTCGGAAGCGGCAATCACCCAGGAGTTCGCGGGATCCGCTTGATACGACTTTCTCAGGCTGCCCTTCCGGATCAAGGCATACATGTATTCGTACGGAAAACAGCTTTTCCCTTCCCGGTCGGCCTTCTGCCAAAATTTAAGGACCTCGCGCTCAATTCGCCTCATCGCCTCCTCTTCGGGAATGCAGGTGTCCGTCACACGGTTCATCCCCCGCTCCCGAAGCGCAAACTCGTCCTCCGGCGTCAGGTGCCGGTAGTGAGGCACCCGTTCGTAATAATCGTGAGCCACAAGGTTAAAGATATCCTCCTCCAGGTTGGCACCGGTCGAACAAATGGCATGCACCTTATCCTGCCGGATCAATTCAGCCAGGGTGATTCCCAACTCCGCCGTGCTCATGGCCCCCGCAAGCGTCACAAGCATCTTCCCTCCTTTTTCAAGATGAGCAAGATACGCTTCCGCCGCATCCACAAGAACAGCCGCATTAAAATGCAGGAAATTCTTTTTGATAAAATCCCGCAGGGCCATCCCCCGCTTCCCGGTTTTTTGTCTGGATTTCATTATGGTCCGCCTTCCTTCAAAAGGATTTTCTCAAAGTTCCCCCCCGGAGTCAATACACACTCTCCGCCTGAACGTTTCTTTATTCCAGACGGCAAACCGGGAACATCCGACAAACTTTCCGAAACAGCCAGAAACCTGATTTCAAAAACGAATTGACAAGCCCGTCCGATTCAAATAATCTCTATCCCGGAAAACCTATCGGGGGATTTCACCCGTAAAATCACGAAAGCGACTTTTTGAAATTTAAAAGGAGGTTTCAGACCATGAAGAAATCAATTTTATTCCCGGTTTTTCTTTCGTTCGTCTTCCTGCTGGCACTTTTTTCAACCGTCTCATTGGCCCAAACGGAATCAACTCAGGCTCCGGCTTCCGACGAAATTCAGCCGGCTCAAGTTTCCGAAGAAACCGATTACTCATTCGGAACGGTCAAGCTGGTTTCGCCGACCGAAATCACCGTAAGTGAATACGACTATGAAACGGATAACGATATCGACGTCCTGTACGCCCTTGACTCCAAACTCGAGCTGAAAAACGTGGATTCCGCGGATAAAATCGCGGCGGGAGACAGTGTCGACATCACTTTTGTGATCCGGGACGGGAAAAAAGTCGTGACCCTCTTAAGCGTCGAAAAATTCACGGAACCGGAGACCCTTCCGGCAGAAAAAAGCACGGAATAATCCCCGCCCCGTTGTTCTGATCGCGAAAGGCATTTCATGACACGCCGCGACGCGGGAGGCGCGGGAACTTTTAATCCTCGTCTCCGGCGGTCAAGGGCTTGATGCCAAACGCGCTAAAAAAAAGCTGAAGGCTCGAGATCGGCCGGACCGCTGACCGGATTTCCCGGAAATGTCCTGAAAGAAGAAAATGAGCGAGAAAACGCAGGACCCCGGAAATTAAAAAAAGAGTCAGGATCCGGAATCCCATCAGGGGGGGAAGTCTTTCCGCCATGAATCCTCCGAGAAATGCGCCGAAAAAAACCGCGAACCCGTTGATCAAACCGTAATATCCGAGACACCGGACTCTCTTCGGCGGACTGACCGCATCAAAAATATAATTGGTCGCGCAAAGGTTGAATCCTCCCCAGACAAATCCCGAAAAGATTTCCACGACGAATAAATAAACCGGATTTTTCGAAAACAACCAAAGCAGCGGGATCATTGGGATCAAAAGGCTCATCGTTTTCAATATCCGGGCATTGCCGACAAGATCCGCGTGTCTCCCCCAAATCGGATAAACAACGAGCGTGGTCCCCGTCCCGGCTAAAATAATAGCCATGTACTGCAAATAGCTGAAGTGAAGATCCCTCAGCATGTACACGCCGAAATAGGGCGCCGAGATATGCGTCGCGAAAATAACACCCGCGACATAGAGGGTGTACCTCACAAAATTACTTTCCCTGAACCGGCTGATAAATTCAAAAAAAGTGAAATGGTCCTCCTGGGCGGCCCGGGAAGGAATGTCGGCCATTTTCGAAAGCAGACAAACTGAAACAGCTCTTGAAAACGCGGCCAAAAGAAAAAGCAAAACATATCCCCAGGCCTGTGAAATTTCCTTCATCACCGAAAGAAGAATCCCCGCGATTCCGATCCCCGCGATTCCCGCGATTCCCACGATCGAAGACCTCCATCCAAAATAATTCCCTCTCTGCTCCGGCGGAAGATAATCACTGACGAGACTGTTCCACGCCGTTCCGATCAAATGCCCCATCATCCGGAATCCCGTAAGAAGTAAAATGAGCGAAGGGATTCCCCAGACGATCCCTGAACGAAACGCGAGCATGGCTGCCGCGAACAAAACCCCCGCCTGTAAAGCCGCGCCCAGCAAAATAAACCGGAGGCGGCTTCCGGAAAAAGTGACGGCTTTCACGGCGAAAAGCTGCGCGGCGGCTCCCATAAGATTGGGAATTGAGATCAAAAATCCAATTTGCTGTGTCGCCGCGCCCAAAAACAGGGCGTAGGGAATGATGTAATAATCGACAATTCCCGCCATCATGGCCGCGGGAATCCCCTCCTTCCAGGAAACCGAAAGGCTTTTCCGGATATGTTCGGGTAGAACCGTGCTGCCAAGAATCTTCCTCACCTCAATGAAGCTCCTCCCTTGAAATCATTCCCTTCGAAAATCCGCCCTTTGCAGATCAAACGCATCAAGCTTTCTTCACCAGAACCGCTTTCCAAACCCCAGGCTCCTTGTCCTGTTCCGTTTCAACCCAGACCTGGTCATCCGGCCTCAGCTCCCCTAACGCCGTCACTCCCGAATAAGTCGTTTCCGGTTTGGCGGAAATCTTAATATTCTCATCCGCTCCAGTGATCGGATTGGTCCGCTTCATCACAAGAGCCTCTTCAGAAACGGAAACGACCCTGCCGCTGACTAATTTCGCAAAAGCAATCCCCTGCCAAGCGATGGCAAAAGCCAATAAAACAAACGCGATTCCAAGACTTTTCTTCATTTTCTCTTCCCTCCTGTTCCGGAGAATGAATTTTAAGCCAAATACTCTTTAAAATCAATCCGCCCGGCTTCCCCTTCAAAATCTAAATTTCAAAGAAATTGATGCGAAAGCGTTTTTTCTCCAACCCGCTATGATTAAATAAGTTAGAAGTTCCGCCGAAGCCTTCTTTTGCTCATGGATCCCTGAAAATTTACACACAGCGGTTTTTTTGAGTAAAATACCTCCCTTTAAACGGGAATAAAATATGTCCTCTAAAAATCAAAGCAAACAATACCGGAAAATGATTTCCATGGGAATCGAGCTTGAGACCTATTCCATCGCCCTTCCCGACTATCGCATCTGCCGGGATCTTCAATTTCCCAAGCGGGCCACGGTTGAAAAAGGGGAAAAATTCACCAAAGACGTCAGCGTGGGTTCGGAATATAACAGTAAAGTCTTCAGGACCATCCGGGAGGCTTTTTTCCTCCTCAAAAGCAGCCTCCGGAAATACGGTGAATTTCCCGAAGAAGCCGACTCAAACGAAAGGTATGTGATCTTCCCGGTTGGGGGATGGACCGACCGGTTTGCGGGCTGCCATATCCATCTGGCTACCGGGACATCTTCCTTTTCTTACGAAGACGCAAGAAAGCTGTCCGCTTATCTGCATGACCATATTCCGTTTCTTATCGTCTTGGGAAACAATTCTCCGGTCTGGAGAGAAAAGCTGACCCCTCACGCTTCAAACCGCCTTCTGCGGGGTTCCGAGACTTACTGCCGCGTCATCAAGAGGGGATCCCTTTACAAACATCACTATCGTGAAATGACTTACAATCAAGGCGGCAAGAAAAAACCTCCGACGCTTGAAATTCGCATTTCTGACAGTTCTCTTCCCGAATACATCGCCGCCATGTTGACCGTATGCCTCGCAGCCGCCATTCGATGGCAAAAGAGAAAATCCCCTTTAAATCAGTCCACGCACGAAAATTTTCTAAAGGCAAGAAATTCCGCCATTAAAATGGGCCCCAAGGCAAAACTGGTCTGGGCCAATCATTGGTTGTCCGTCCCCGATTATGTCGATCTCTTCTTCCGGAAATACAAAGAAGAACTCAAGCAAATGGATATCCCGGAAGAAGTCCTGTCCGTTTTCAAATATCTCAAAAAAGAATGGGATCAGTCGGAAATGATCCGGCGAGCCGTTGCCCGCTGTCAGAGAAAACATCTCCCGACCTGGCAGCGGCAATTCGCGAGAAAATATTCAATTGCCATTGAAGAACTTCTGGACGGAAATTCCTACCGTCAATTTGCCCAGCGGCTTGGCGTCAAGCTGCCCGGCATTAATAGAACCTGGCTTGGCAGAAAAGACTCTCACGGGTAGATTTTCGGGAAGAGGGGAAAAGGATTTCTTATCCGGCCTTTTCAGGGCTGGACCGGAAAATCGAATGAAAAGCGACGTAGAAAAACCCCGATCCCATGATGATCATAAAAGGGACCGCGCCGAAAAGATGCTCCTTGAAAGCGTAAACAATCGTTAAAGTGATGTAGCAGCCCATCAGCAATTCTCCGAGCACCATCGGATCGCGGAGAGCGTGCGCCGGTTTATGAAGGTTGATTTCCGAAAAATTCTTGCCGTATTTCGGCGTCCGGATAAACGGCGTTTTCTTTTTCCGGACCACTTCCCAAATCGCCTTAAGATGCACAAAAGACAAACCCGCGATTGCTCCCATAAAAAACGGCAGATACCCGATGCGGGAGAGCCAATTGGGGTATAGTTTTTTTTGCACAACGATAAAATAAAGCGCGACAGATCCCAGACCAATCAAAAAAAGCGGCAAATCCAGCATCAGGGAACGACGCCAGTCATAATTCAATCTCATGCAGATTGCCGGCAATGTCGCCAAGCTTAAAAAAACGATCAGGGCGTATCCGAGATTATTGGTCAGATGAAAAGTCGCTTCCACTTTCAGCTTCAAAGGCAAAGGCGCTTTCCAAATCGTACGGAGAAGTTTACGGGCCACTTCAAGCGATCCCTTCGCCCATCGAAATTGCTGCGATTTAAAATCAATCATCGTGCGGGGCAATTCCTGAACCACTTCCTTCTCCGAAAGAAAAACAAACCTCCAGCCTTTCATCTGCGCCCGATAGCTTAAATCCAAATCTTCCGAAAGCGTATCCGAATGCCATCCTCCCGCGCTGTCAATCGTATCCCGGCGCCAAATCCCCGCGCTTCCATTGAAATTAAAGAAACGCCCGGTGGAATAGCGCGCGACCTGATCCACGACAAAATGACCGTCGATCAGCATCGATTGAAGCCGGGTCAGGAAGGAATCTCCCGCATTATCATGTCCCCACCGCATTTGAACCATCCCAACCGCCGGGTCCGTGAAATGATGAATCATCCGGAGCAGAAAGTCGGAAGGAGGGAGAAAATCCGCGTCGAAAATCGCGACGTATTCTCCTTTAGCCGTTTTTAATCCTTCCGCCAAAGCTCCCGCCTTATACCCTCTCCGATCTTGGCGGCGGATTAACTCCACGTCAAGATCCCGCGAGCGAAGAGTATCCATGACCTTGCGGGCAATTTCCGTCGTCCCGTCCGTTGAATCATCCAGAATCTGAATCTGGAAAAGCTGTCTGGGGTAATCCAGATTCCCCACGGCATTCAAAAGACGTTCGATCACCAACTCCTCGTTATAAACCGGAAGCTGAACCGTCACGCGCGGTAGTCGATCCCATTGCCGCAAGGGCCGGGGATCTGAAGATCCTACAAAAAGTGTAATGACCGCAAGAATGAGACGATGCAGTCCGTAAATTGCCGAAAAAATCAGCGCCGTATAATACACGCAAAAAAACAATGTTTTCATTTAATCGATGTCCCGTTCTTTCTTTTGATCCCTACAATATTTAACCGAACTTTTCTATATCCGATCACGCAGAGAAATCTCTTGCCGTACCTTCATTATTTTGCAAGGAATCCCTTCAAGCCTCACAGGAATGAAAATTTACAGCAAGACTCTCCGTCCGATCAATGGAGGGAAATTATAGCACAAGGCGTTTTTTTTGACTATGCAAAATCCATGAGATTGAATCGGCTGGCGCAAAAGGAGCTTTCGGTAAAATCCTCGTCTGAAGCGGAACCCGGACTGGCCTTTAGTTTATTTTCTCAACACTGGCGGCATCCAACTCGATCGAAGCCGCCTGCTGGATATGATCCAAAGAAACCACCAGGCGGTATTTCCCTTTTTTGTGGACCAGAAATCCTTCCACTCCGCGGAAGAGCCCCTCCTTCACAATCACCGCATCTCCTTCCTTCAAATAGGGAAAAGGATCCACGGCAATTTCTTCCTCCATGAACCGCCTCAAGGCAAAAATCACTTTTCCCGGAACGGGTTCAGGAAAAGAGTCAAATCCAATAAAGCGTACGACTCCCTTCGTTTGTAAAACAGTCAAGCGGTCGGCAAAAGCCGTGCGGACAAAAAGATAACCTTTAAACAAAGGTTCTTCAATCTGTTTGACCCGATCAGACCATTGCCGCTGGATTTTCCGGAGAGGAAGGAAAGATTCCAATCCTTTTTTCCTGAGAAGCTCGTCGACCAGTTTTTCATGACGGCTTTTCGCGTAAAGGACATACCACGCTATTTCTTCCGGCGGAATTCTCACGTTCCCGAAAAAGAGGCTCTCTGGAGATAATGTTTTTTACTGAAGCTGTCTTCCCGATTGTTTCATCAACCACTCATCCAGAATATCTTTCTTAAAGCGCCACTGTCCCCCAACTTTCATCGCCGGAATATCGGTCGTTTTGATCAAACGGTAAATACTGATTGGATGCAATCCCAGATATTTCGCCACTTCCTTAAGCGTCATAATCTGAGTCCGCTCTCGCCGCTTGATCGGTTCATTCGGCGGTATTTCATTCGTTGTCATCTTTATCCATCCTTTCCAGCAATAAGCCTCGCTCCAGTTAAGAAATGTTCATTTTTACAATGAAATAATAGCATTCGTGGTTACAATTTGCAATGTTTTTTTATTTAATGTTACTTATTGGAACCCAATTTAACCACTTGATATCAGTTGATATCATTGTAACCCTTTCAAAATAGACATTTTATCACTACTGTCCGGTTATAAGTTGAGCAACATGAACTGGTTCTGAGATTCGATTTTTTGATTTTGCGGTTCGAATCCCGTAAGTGCCTGATAGATATGGGTTTTCTCGAAAAGCATAATGCT
>Ga0172375_10012225_pt1 | contig 10785 bp, 10 predicted proteins | sample LakKiv1m_FD_114537 | JGI IMG/M metagenome (GOLD analysis project Ga0172375, IMG submission 114537) | Freshwater microbial communities from Kabuno Bay, South-Kivu, Congo - kab_092012_11.1m | ecosystem: Environmental > Aquatic > Freshwater > Lake | place: Democratic Republic of the Congo...
ATCTTTATCAGCCTGCTTGGCGGACAGGACACGCTCTTCACTTTGATCGGACTGCTGGCCTGGATGTTCGCCCTGTTGAAGGGGGATGAATTGTCCGCCGGGTTGGGGCTGGCCTTTGCCACGCTTTCGCCGACCATCGCCGGGGCGCTTGCCCTGCCGCTGTTCGCTTCGCGGCGGCGGGCGGGGTTTTGGTTTATCACAGGGTCCATTGGCTTGGGACTATACAGCCTTTTGCTGGTGGGGCTTCAAGGCGCCCAGGGATTTTTGAATTTGTTGAGCATCAGTTCTCGGGGAAAATATTACGGATTTGACTGGTCCACCATGTATAACCTGCTGGGGTGGCTGGTTCGGAACCTGCCGGGCTGGGGCATCGAAACGTCGCGTTCCATTGCCTGGGGCGCGGTGTTTCTTTCGATCCTGGTCATGTGTGTTTTGTGGTGGAATCAACGCGGCCGGTTGCGGATCGAACATATCGGCATCGCGGTTGTCCTGGGGACATTCACCTCCCCGCATTTAAATTTGCACGGGCTGAGTTACCTGCTCCTGCCTCTTTTGGGCGCAGTCACGATACTCCATGCGCGCGGACACAAAAAAACTGCGCTGGTCCTTGTCCCATCCGCTTCGACGATTCTACTGCTCTTCATTTTTATGGAATCAAGCCTGAACTTCGCTGCATATTATTTGCTCATGGCCGCGCTGGCCGGCGGCCTGTGGTTTAACCTGCGATACTCCCGCCGGGAAGCAAACGAGCCTGGAAACACTTTATCGGTTGAAAGGAAATGACATGAACAATAAACAACTCGCAGACACATTCACCCTCATCGCCAATTTACTGGAGATCAAAGGCGAAGTCATTTACGTCACCCTGGCCTATCGCAAGGTCGCGGAGAATTTAATGGGACTCGGACGCAATGCCAGCGAATATTGGAAGGAGGGGAAATTGCGTGAGATCCCTGGTGTGGGAAAAGCCATTGCAGAAAAAATCGACGAATTGCTCCGAACCGGCAAATTGGAATTTCTCGAACGCCTCAAAGGGGAAGTGCCTGAAAGCCTGGCAGGCTGGCTGCAGATTCCAGGTTTGGGACCAAGGAAAACCGCGTCGATCTGGAAGACGTTACACATCACGACTCTCGCGGAACTGGAAACTGCCGCGAAAAACGGACGGGTACGCGGCCTGCCGGGCATGGGCGCAAAATCCGAAGCCGCGATTCTCGAAGGGATTGCCTCGCTTGCCCGCCGCTCGGGAAGGCTTCCACTGGGCCGCGCCTACCCCCTCGCCCGGGAGATTATCGGGGAACTCAAAAAGGTGAAGGGAGTCGTCGAAGCGCAACCCGCTGGAAGCCTGAGGAGGATGCGTTCGACAGTCGGCGACCTCGATATTTTGGTCGCGGCGGAGGATTCATCCGCGGTCATGGAGGCATTTGTCAATTTGCGCGGAGTCAGCCGCGTGCTGGGCAAAGGCGAAACAAAGGCGAGCATCGAATTTACCGACGGCGTGCGCGCGCAGGTCTGGGTGCATCCGCCCGAAAAGTTTGGGACCGCCCTGCAATATGCAACGGGGTCGAAGGATCACAACGTGCAATTGCGGCAGGTCGCGCTTGCCAGGGGATTGTCGCTTTCGGAACATTCGCTTACGAGGATCAATGGCAAAGGCGAAATCTTTTGCGCCACCGAAGAGGATGTTTATAAAACGCTCGGCCTGCCATACATCCCGCCGGAGTTGCGCGAAGACCGCGGCGAGGTGCAGGCCGCGAAAGCGAACCAACTTCCGAAGTTGATTCAAGTGAAGGATATCAAATCCAATTTGCAGACGCACTCCACGTGGAGCGACGGCAGGTTGAGCATGCTGGATATGGCGCGCGCCGCGATGAAGCGCGGCATCAAGGCGCTGGCGTTCACAGATCATTCCGTTGGGCTGGGCGTTGCAAACGGCATGAAAATGGAAGATCACAAAAAGCAGGCCGCCGAGATCAAAAAGATCCAGAAACAACTTGGCGATGGGATTTTGATTTTGCATTCAACCGAGGTCGAGATCAGGGCCGATGGTACGCTCGATTACCCCGATGAATTTCTTGCCACGCTCGATCTTGTCGTCGCATCCATGCATACGAGCCTGCGCCAGCCGCGCGAAAAGATCACCGCGCGGCTGGTCAACGTTATCCGCAACCCGCACGTGGATATCATCGGACATCCAACCGGGCGTGAGTTCCCGGACAGGGAAGGGGCGGACCTCGATATGGAGGCAGTCTTGCAGGCCGCGAAAGAATCCGGCCTTGCAATGGAGATCAACGCCCACCCTTCCCGCCTCGACCTGGACGATGTGCCTGCCCGCCGCGCAAAGGAATTGGGCGTCCCCCTCAGCATCAACACCGACGCGCACTCCGAAGATCACCTGGATATGTTATTCTATGGCGTCGCCGTCGCCCGCCGCGCCTGGCTCGAACCAAAGGATGTGATCAATGCATGGCCGGTGGACAAGTTAATGAAGTGGTTGAAAAGCCGTGGAAAATAACATGATCGCCGGCTTTCCTGCATCCACAAAAATTCTGGAGGAAAAATGACCGAAATTCCGATTCCTGCCGGGGAGGTCCGCTTTTTCAGCGGCAGTTCAAATCTGCAATTGGCGGGGGCGATTGCAGCCAAATTGGGCGTGCCTTTGGATGATACCCACATCACACGCTTCAGCAATGACTGTCCCTATATTCAACTCGGCGCCAGCGTCCGCTACCGGCGGGTGTATATCGTGCAATCCCTCTCGGAACCCGTTGACAACAACCTGGTCGAACTGCTTATGATGCTCGATATTGCGCGCGGCGCGGGCGCATCCGAAGTCCATGCCATCATCCCGTATTATTCCTTTGGCCGCTCCGACAAAAAGGACGCGCCGCGCATCTCCATTACCGCCCGCCTGGTCGCGGATTTGTTGAAGACCGCCGGCGCGACGCATGTGATGAGCATGATGTTCCATTCCGCCCAGGTGCATGGGTTTTTCGGGGTTCCCACCGACCCGCTAAGCAGCCGCCCGGTCTTCAAGGACTATCTTTCAAAGCGCGATTTGAGCGGGGCGATCATCGTTGCGCCGGATATGGGACAGGCCAAATCGGCGGCACGCTTTGCGAAAATCATGAACCTGCCGGTTGCCGCCGGGAACAAGGAACGCATTTCCGATACACAGGTTATCATCAGCGGACTGGTCGGCAGCCAGGTGCGCGGCCACAAACGCGCCCTGGTCTACGACGATGAAATCGCCACGGGCGGGTCGATCCTCGAATTGAGCCGCGTGCTGGTCGAGGAAGGGGTGGAGGATATTCTGGTCATCTGCACGCATGGAGTATTCTCGCACGGCGGTCTCGAAAAGCTGGCCGCCATCCCGCAGATCAGCGAGGTCGTCACCACCGATACAGTCGACATCCCGCCTGAAAAAATGAATCCGAAACTCAAGGTGCTTTCCGTTGCCCAGATCTTTGCGGATGCGATCCGCCACAACTTTACGCGCGAGTCCATTGGCGATTTATTTGTCTACGGTGAGTGACGCCGGATTAAGGAAAAAATGAATTTGATTGGCGAACTTGCCGGGCTTGCAACCTCCTTTTTCTTTTCAATGACGGCGATTATTTTCACGGTTACGGGACGCATGGTTGGTTCACAGGTTACCAATCGCATGCGGCTTCTGTTTGCATTGAGTTACCTGCTCGTCTTGAATCTCATTCTCTTTCACGAGCCGCTGCCTTTTTCAGCGGATTCCTCGCGCTGGGTGTGGCTGGGACTTTCCGGTGTGATCGGCCTTTCCCTCGGCGATGCCTTCCTGTTTCAGGCGCTTGTTTCGGTGGGTCCGCGCCTCGGCAGTTTATTATTGAGCCTGGCGCCGATCTTCGGTTCAGTCATTGCCTGGATATTTTTTGGCGAAACATTGACCCTCCTGCAAATCACAGGCATTGTGCTTGCGCTGGCAGGCATCGGCTGGGTGGTCATGTCCCACGAGGAACCTGCCGATACCCCGCATGGACACACACGCCGCGGTGTGATCTTCGGTGTACTGGCAGGGCTTGGACAGGCGACAGGGCTTGTCCTGTCCAAACAGGGGATGATGGGGGATTTTTCCCCGTTCCAGGCCAACGTGATCCGCATGCTGGCGGCGGCAATTTTCATTTGGATATGGACGGCCTTTCAGGGACAAGCGGGCGCGACCTTCACTGCCTTGCGCGGGAAACCGAAAGTCCTGCGCCTGCTGGCGCTCGGCGCTTTGGTTGGCCCAGTGCTTGGAGTGTCATCATCCCTGCTGGCGGTGCAACATGCGGAGGTTGGGGTTGCCAGTACCTTGATGGCGCTCCCACCGGTGATCATTCTTCCGATCAGTTACTTTGCGTTCAAGGAAAAGGTCGGCTGGCAGGCCATTGCCGGGACTTTGCTCGCCATTTCCGGGGTCGCAGTGTTGTTCCTGGCGTAAAATTCTGCGGTTCCACCGTTTTCCCAGAATCCTCCTCGAATAGGGGAGGATGCTTGTTTAATACAGGGAATCCACATAATTTCTTCACAACTCCATGACAGCTTCTTCACGGCAATTTAATATACTGCGGCATAAATCAATTCTGTCAGATAAGAGGCGCCGTCATGAGTTTCAAAATCAGGTTCCCATCCGCTTTGCAGGGCATTCCAGCAAAGATTTCCAGCCTATTCAAAAAAATCGAAAACCATCGCCTGTTTGCCGGGGTTCCGAAGAAAATCATTCGGCTGGTTCTGGCGGTGATCCTCCTTGCCGCTGTGGGAAGCGCGGTGTATTTCCCGGTCACCACAATGACTGCAAAGAATACGGTCACAGAAACAGCCACCCTCCAAACTGCGTCTGTCACCACCGGCGACCTGATCATCTATGCCACCGGAAGCGGCACATTGACCCCGGCAGACCAGGTGGACCTTGCCTTCGGAACCGGCGGGGTCGTGAAAGCAATTTACTTCCAGGTGAATGACATGGTGAATGAAGGCGAATTGCTGGCCGAGGTGGATGACTCGGACGTCCAGATCAAATACAAACAGGCAAAACGAAATTTGCTCGAACTGACGTCCATGGCTTCCATTGCTTCGGCAGAGGAGGCCATTGCCGCGGCACAGAGCGCGCTGGATTCGGCAAACAACCATCTGGCCTATGTGATCAGCCCGGACGTGTTCCTGTGGGAACGGGAAGTTAAGGAAGCCGCCCAGGCGGTTGACGATGCCAAAGCCGCGCTGGAGGCATCCCCCGACAACGCCGACCTTAAGGCGGCGCTCGAAAAAGCCGAAGCCTATCTCGATTTTGCAGAGGATAAACTGGATGGCAACTGGTATTACTACGAGCACAAATACCTGCCGAATAACTTTACCGTCTGGGACAGGGAAACCGGCACGAAATACGTCGCCGGGCCGAGCGATACCGAAATCATGGAAGCGCGCGCCGCAGTGACGGTTGCGGAGGCGGCGCTTCAAGAGGCAAAATGGTATTACGCCGCGTTGACCGGCGGCGACGTACCGGAAGATGCAACGGGATCGAATCTCACCCAGTTGGAATCCCAAAAACTTGATTTCCAGGCCGCAGAGGAAACACTGAATGGGACAAAGATTTACGCCCCCTTCTCCGGCAAGATCATGGCTATTGATACATCGGTTGGCGATACATCCGGTACGGGGACGGTCATTACCCTGGCAGACCTCAGTCAATATTACCTCGAGATCTATCTTGACGAAACCGACTGGAGCAATGTGGCCGTCGGCTATAAAACTGAAATTATATTTGACGCGCTGCCCGATGAGACGTTTACAGGCGAAGTCACCCAGGTGGATCCCGGCCTGTACACATCCGGTAACACATCGGTCGTGAAGGCGATTGTCAAACTGAACGCCTCCACCGATGAAATCAACCTGCCGATTGGGTCCGGCGCATCCGTGGATGTAATTGCCGGCGAAGCCACAAACGCAATGCTTGTACCGGTTGAAGCCATCCACAAGGCAGGCGACCAGTACGCAGTATTTGTGATGGAAAATGGCGAACCGCGCCTGCATGTGGTGGAAATAGGGATTCAGGATTTACTGTATGTTGAGGTCAAATCCGGGCTGAACCCGGGTGATGTCGTCACAACCGGCATCGTGGAGACGCGATGACCCCCAGGCATACGATTATCGAAACAATCGACATTACCAAGGTCTATGGCATGGGCGACATCAGCGTCGCCGCGTTGAACGGCGTCAGCGTGCAGATTGAAGCCGGCGAATTTGTCGCCATCATGGGGCCTTCAGGATCGGGGAAGTCCACGTTGATGCACATCATCGGGTGTCTGTCTCGCCCCACGAGCGGACAATACATCCTTGACGGCGAAGATGTGAGCAGTCTCAGTAACGCGCAACTGGCCGGCGTCCGCAACAAAAAAATCGGTTTCATCTTTCAGGCCTATAACCTGCTGGCGCGTACCAGCGCCCTGCGGAATGTGACCCTGCCCCTGCTGTACAACCATGGGGCTTCCAAAAACATCGAAAAAGAGGACGAAAAAGCGCATTCCATGCTCGAATTGGTGGGACTTGCCGACCGCACCCATCACCAGCCGCACGAACTTTCCGGCGGACAACAACAACGCGTCGCCATCGCGCGCGCCCTCATCAACGATCCCGTCATGGTGATTGCAGACGAACCAACCGGAAACCTCGACAGCCATTCCGGTGAAGAGATCATGGCGCTCCTTCATAAATTGCATTCGCAGGGAACCACGATCGTCATGGTGACGCACGACCCGAAGATCGCAGCGCACACCCAGCGCACCATCACCCTGAAAGACGGCCTCGTGGATAACATTACCCACAACGGCAAGGACCACAGCGAGGAGAAGGCGCAACATGAAACCATTTGAAGCCATGCGTATCGCATGGGAAGCGATCCTCAAAAACAAGGTACGCTCGTTCCTGACCATGCTCGGCATCATCATCGGCGTGTCGGCGGTCATCATCATGGTTGCCATCAGCGCGGGAACGGAAGCCACAATTCAGGAGCAAATCACCAGCCTCGGCTCGGACCTGGTTTTCGTCCAGAGCGCAATGACCCGCGGCGGTCCCGGTCAAATGCCCAGCGGCGGACTGGTTTACGATGATGCCGCCGCACTGGAGGAAGGCGTCAGCGGCATTGTGTCCGTTGTCGTGGAGCAAGCCTCGACTGAAACGATCAAGGCGGGCAATGTCACACTGGAAGACATCGAAATAAACGGAACGACCACAGGTTTCCCATCTGTACGTGATATGACCATCGCGGAAGGACGCTACTTCAACGACACCGAATTGGAGCGTAAAACCAAGGTCGCGGTGCTTGGTTCAACAGTTGCCGTGGAACTTTTTGGGTCAACAAACAATGCAGTGGGACAGTACATCACGGTTGCAAACACCAGGATGGCCGTCGTCGGCGTATTCGAGGAAAGAGGCCTGGTCGGCAACACCGATTTTGACTCGCGCATTTACATGCCCATCACGGTTGTCTTTCAAAAATTCACCTTTAATCCGTTTGCGCGCTTCATGGGCGACAACATTCGCATGATTTACGTCGAAGTGGACCCGCAAGCCAACCTGGATACCATCATTACCCAGATCGAACTGCTCCTTGCCAAACGCCACAATGTCACGCTCGACGAAGCCGATTTTTCCGTCACCACACAACAGGACATCATCGCCACGCAGGAATCCACCACAGCCGCATTTCGTTCCCTGCTTGGATGGGTGGCGGGCGTTTCCCTCATCGTGGGCGGAATCGGCATCATGAACATCATGCTGGTCAGCGTCACCGAAAGGACGCGCGAGATCGGCATCCGCCAGGCGGTTGGCGCAACGGCTGATGATATCCGCCTGCAATTCCTCACGGAGGCCCTGCTGCTCAGCATCATTGGCGGCCTGATCGGCACGGCTGTCGGCGTGGGCGGTTCCTACGTCTTTGGCGCGGTCAGCGACATGCGCACCGTAATTTCGGCCGGTTCGATTTTGCTTGCATTTGGGTCGGCCGCCATCGTCGGCGCGTTCTTTGGATACTATCCCGCCAACCAGGCTGCGAAACTCGATCCGATCGAAGCGTTGCGGTATGAATAATCATCCGCATCGGGCAAAGTAAAACGCGCTCCTCCGTTGAACGCAGTCGAAGCGCGGCAGCCGCCCCATCTCAAACCTGTCCTTTGACCGTACTGCTCAAGAAAAATACATAAAAGGAAAAAAATGAAAAAACTGACCTTCATCACAATACTGCTCACATTTGTTCTCGGCGCCTGCGGCACGGCTCCCGCGGGAACTCAATCTGCTCCCGGTTCGACAGACGGTTCCCTGCCCATGGTGACCCAACTCATCGTCGGCATATTCAAACTCGACGGCACAGAAAACGCCGTCACCGCCGAACAGGCCGCGGAACTGCTTCCGCTCTGGCAGGTATACAGCGACCTGCTCACCAGCGACACTGCCGCGCAGGAGGAAATCGACGGTCTCGCGGCACAACTTGAGGAGACGATGAGCGGGGAACAACTAAAGGCCATCAAAGATATGAATCTTTCCCAACAGGATGTCATGGCTGCGATGCGGGAACGCGCCGCAGGTATGGCCAATACTCAAAGGGATACAGGCAACACAACCAGCGGAGGCGAAAGTTTTGGCCCGGCTGGCGGCGGCGGAATGCCAATGGGCGGCCCGCCGGACGGCGGTGGGATGCCCGGAAGTGGGATGAATGCGGGAGGTCAAACCACAGGCACAGATATTGCATCCGGCGCGGGAGCAGGCCAGGGTCCAGCGGGAGACGGCGGGCAGACCGTGCTGATGGGAGCATTGATCGAGTATCTGAAATCCATTGCAGGATCATAAATACGGACGGTAGGATGATCATCCTCCATGAAGGAACTGAATGAAGGCGAAAATTCTCACGATTGCTTTTCTGGCGCTGATCACCGGCGCATGCGGCAGGACAATGGAACCTGCCCCGCTGGAAGCGCGCGCGCTCCATGATGCCTATACGGCGGTGGCGATCACCATGACATCGCAGACACCCACCGCGACAATGCAGCCCACATTTACGCCGGTTCCTTCCCCAACACCTTCGCCACAATGACAAGCACAGTCACTGCCACTGCATATCCAACAGAAAAGGCGGATTCGTTCGCGGTTTCAGATTCCTGCCATCGCTCTTCCTACGTCAGCGAAGAAAATGTCGAGGATGGGACAGTGTTCGCGCCCGGTGAAACCTTTGTGAAAACGTGGACAGTGGTAAACACAGGGGATTGCGGATGGGGCAGAAGATATTTGTTGAACTTTTACGATGGGGACAGGATGGATGGCGAAAACCATGCCATTGGCCGGTATGTTCTACCCGGACATTCCGCCAAAATTTCAGTCACGCTGACAGCGCCTGGGACAGCCGGCGAATACACCGGCTACTGGATTTTGGCCAACGATTTCGGCACCCCTTTCGGGGGAACGTTCCATGTGCAAATTGTGGTTTCCGATGAATAATGGCCGAATTAAGTATTCCGGCCCGGACTTGGTATACTGAAAGAGAGTTGGATATGACACAAACCATCATGGTCGTGGATGACGAGCACCGTCTCGTTTCCCTCGTGCAGAATTATCTTGCACAGGAGGGATTCCGTGTGGTCACTGCCGGCAACGGCAGGGACGCGCTGGCGGTGGCGCGCAGGGAAAAGCCCGACCTGATCATCCTGGATATTATGATGCCGGAGATGAACGGCTATGATTTCATGCGCCAGCATCGCGCCGAGCACAACACGGCCATCATTTTGCTCACCGCCCGCGTGGACGATGAGGAACGAGTCGTCGGCCTTGAACTTGGCGCGGACGATTACGTGACCAAGCCGTTCCGCCCGCGTGAATTGATGGCGCGCGTCCGCGCGGTATTGCGCCGCGCAGGGGACCATGAGCCTGTGGCCGAGGTCATGCGCGCGCTCGATATCACACTCGACCGCACACAACGCACCGTGCAGGTGGCCGGGAAATTCGTGGACCTGACCCCCTCCGAATTTGACCTGCTCGCCACGCTGATGAATTCCCCCGGGCGCGTCTATTCCCGCCTGGATTTGCTCGATATTTTGCAGGGCGTCCGCTACGAAGGCTACGAACGGACGATCGATACCCACATTAAGAACCTGCGTTCAAAAGTCGAAAAAGACCCAAAGTCACCGTATTACATTGAAACCGTGTATGGTGTGGGCTATCGCTTCAAGAGGGATTAGCCGGTATGCGCTCCATTACATTGAAATTGGTTGCGGCTTTTTTGGGAATCGGCCTGGTCAGCATCCTGGTGGTTGTGCTTGTGGCGCGCTGGAATACAAGCCAGGAATTCGAGAAGTTTGTATCCAGCCGCAATGAGAGCGAGTTCGTCACACGACTGACCGATTATTATCGAATCCATGGCTCATGGGATGGCGTGGAGGAGGCAATTAACCAAACAGTGCCTGTCTCGGATCCGGACGCGCCTCCGCACGAGATGAAGTTCAACCTTGCCGACGCGGCCGGTCTCATCATCGTGAGCGGGTCACCCGGTTTCGAACCCGGGAGCCGGGTTTCAAAATCTGACATCGAAAGATCCATCGAATTGGAGGTGAATGGCGAAGTGGTGGGGTATCTTCTTGTGGGGCGCATTCCTCCGCAGGGCGCTCCACCCGAGCAGACATTCATCCGCCAGGTGAACAAGGTCCTGGTTTACAGCGCGCTCGCCGCGACAGCCCTCGCGCTGGTGCTCGGCATGATCCTTTCACGCACGCTGACAAAGCCCATCCGCGAACTCACTGC
>Ga0172375_10012226_pt1 | contig 10783 bp, 10 predicted proteins | sample LakKiv1m_FD_114537 | JGI IMG/M metagenome (GOLD analysis project Ga0172375, IMG submission 114537) | Freshwater microbial communities from Kabuno Bay, South-Kivu, Congo - kab_092012_11.1m | ecosystem: Environmental > Aquatic > Freshwater > Lake | place: Democratic Republic of the Congo...
GCGGCCGTCCGACCCGACCCAGATCCACCAGCCATAGTCGCGCCAGCGCTCGGCGACGATGAGGCTGTGCCAGGTCGCGTCGCCTCCGGCGATCGGCACGATGCCGGCAACCACGGCGTCCAGCTGGCGGGCGACATCGGCGGAAAGGTGGGCGGTCGAGAGACACGCGAGCCGCTGGATCTCGATCGTGTCCATCATGCCGCCTCCAGAAGAGCCGGCACCTCGAGGTCTTCGGCCTCGTCGGTCACGATCGCGGCGGGCTCGCCGAAGGCCCGGAGATAGTTGTAGGCCTGTTCCGCCTTCGAGGCCGCGTGGATGATGGCGGTCTTGTCGGCCCGGAGGATGCCGAGCCAGTGTGCGACGTAGCTGGCGTGATTGTCGTGAAGCTCGTTGGGGAGCCCGATCTCGGCGCATGCGAGGCCAGCGCCGATCTCGGCGACATATCCTGACAGTCCAGCCCCAATCCGGGGTTCGAGGAAGAAAACCATCGGCTGCCTCCAGCACTGCCCAAAAACCGCATCGGCCTCCCCCGAGGCGGGGGTGGGCGGCGAGAGCGACCGAAGAGGCCCGTTCGAGCGGCGGGCTGCACCCGCAGGGGCGAAATGAAATGGAGCAGCCCGGCGAAGCCGGGGCTTGCAGCCCGCCGTGGCGGGCCTAGCAGGGAGCGCCGACCACCTCCGCGTCGGAAGGGAGGCCCAAAAAGTAGCGCCGCCGCGTCAGCGGCGTCCGCAGATCAGGCGGGCGACAGCCCGCTATCGTCTTTCGCGACAGGCTGCCGCCCGCCCGCGGGCGAGCACTGGTGACGGATCGTGCGCGGCGTCGCCTAGAGCATGTAGCCGATATCCGAGGCGCCGGTCGGATAGGCAAACATGGTGGAGCGTAGATCGGCCGCGGTGAGGCCGTGGCGGATGGCCAGGCCGAAAAGGTTGATCACCTCGTCGGCGTTCGGCCCGACGAGATGCGCGCCGAGGACGAGGTCCGTCCGCTCGTCGATCAGAACTTTGTGGCCATAGACCGGCTCGGCGAGCCGGCGGGCGGTGAACCAGTCCGGCGTCGAGGCCGCGTTAACCCGGAACTTGAGGCCGCTGCGGCGCGCCGCCTCTTCCGAAAGCCCGACGGCGGCGATCGGCGGCACGGTGAAGGCGACGCTCGGAACACCGCGATAGTCGGGCTCGCGCGATGGACCTTGCAGGAGGTTCGCGGCGACGATCTTCGCGTCGTGGCTCGACACCGGGGTCAGGGGCGGCCCGACGCCGGCGGCGTCACCGGCGGCATAGACCCGCGGGTTGGAAATGCTGCGCAGATGCGCATCGAGCTGCAGTCGTCCGTCTTGCACCGCGACCTGCCCGGTGGACAGGTCGAGGCTGCCGAGATCGGGACGACGCCCGGCAGCATGAATGACGAGATCGCAGGCGACCTCCAGGTCCGGCGCTCCCTGGCGAGAGGCACGCACCTGCAGGCCGTCCCCGTTCCGCTCGACCCGTGTGACCGCGGTGCCGGTCTCGATGCGAATGCCGAGCGCCGTGAACCGCGGTGTGAGCCAGCCCACCAGGTCGGGATCGAAATGCGGCAGCAGCCGGCTAGCGCGCTGCAGGATCGTGACTTCGGCGCCGGCACGTGCGGCCAGATGCGAGAACTCCGCGGCGACATAGCCGCCGCCGATCAGCACGATCCGGCGCGGCAGCGTCTCCAGCTCGAGGAAAGCGTCGCTCGTGCTGACCAGCTCCTCGCCTGGAATGCCGAGCGGGATCGGCCCCGCGCCGGTTGCGATCAGGATATGCTGGGCCTGCAACGTCCGACCGTCGACCGCGACCGCGTCCGGGCTTGCGAAGCGCGCTAGCCCGTGGAAGGCGTCGACGCCCAGCTTGGCGTAGCGGCGTTCCTGCTTGGCGGGGACCGGATCGGTAAAGCTGCGCTTGAACGCCATCAGGCTCGGCCAATCGATCGCCAGGTCGCCGCCGACACCATGTCCGGCCATGCGAGCGGCGGCATCGATCGCCTCTTCGCCGCTGACCAGCATCTTCTTGGGATCGCAGCCCCGTAGCGCACAGGTGCCGCCGAACGGGCGGTGGTCGATGACGGCGACGGACCATCCGGCGGCGCGGACCTGGCCGATCGCGACCTGGGCGGCTGTTCCGCTGCCGATGACGATCAGGTCGTAATGGGCCATGGCAATATCCCTCCGAGCATCGGTGCAAAGATCGCGCGGCCGACCTGGAGGGCCTCGCGCAGGGTCAGGCGAATGCCGTCGCGGGCGGTCACGGAACCGTCCATACGCCAGGCTTCAAGATGATCGGCATGGCAGAAGAAAGCCTGCTGAGTGCAGAGCGAAGACGCTGCACAGCCGCCGGTGTAGCGATGACCGGACCAGACGAGAATCCCCTCGGGCACGACGTCGCCCAAGGTGCAGCCCCGGTCGTGGACATGGATCGCAAGCGAGCGCCGGCATTGGCGGCATGACGAGCGGATGAGGCTGGCGTGCGGTGCGATCGTGCAGATCCCCAGCGCGTCGAGGGCGCACATGGCTCCCATCGTGATACCCGCGGCCTCCACCTGATGCTCACTGGGAGCATCGGTGAAAGGATAGGCGCCGCTCACTCGGCCGTCGCCGTCGAGGACCACGAGATCGCGTCCGGCGAGCCGGTGGAGCGCTGCGGCCACGTCGCCGGGCGGGAGCGCAACCGCGGCAGCGATCTCCACCGGCGCCGGCGCGTGGCCCTGGGTGACATAGGCCCGGAGGATGGCACGCCGCACCTCGTCCTCGGTGCTGTCGATGCCATGCCACCTGCGGCCGATAAATGCCGCGAACAGCGCTGTCAGGGCCGAATGGGCGCTTGGCGCGGTGACCGCAGTCCAGTCCGGGACGACGGTGCCGTCGGGGAATGCAACCGTCGGTTCAGGGGCAGCGTCAGCGGGGGTGGCAAGCGTCACGGCTTGTCTTCAGCCGCAGCAGGACGCGCCCTTGCCCTCGATCTGGATCGGCGGACACGGAACGTCGCCATAGGAACAAAAGACGCAGCAATCGCCCTGCTTGGGCTTGAGGACCGCGCCGCAGCCCCGGCAGTCATAGAAAAACTGGCATGCGTTGGTCGGCATCGTCTCGGTCGCCTGATGTCCGCAGTGCGGACAGGTCAGGGTCGAGTGCAGCTCCGGAACGACGTCAGACATAGCTATAACCCGCCCAGAGCAGTGCCGCGCCGACCAATAGGCCGGCGAGAGTGAGGATGCGCGTCCAGCGCGGCGTGCACACGCCGTCCGGGCCGCAGCGCATGGCGGCGAGTTGCTGGCGCAATAGCAGCGCGGCGCCGGCGACGAGGCATAATGCGCCGATCACGAGGAGCGGCGTGCGATAGGGCGCGGAGACGACGGCCACGCCGCTGAGCCAGGCCGCGCCGATGCCGGCGGATGCCAAGAGGATCGGCAGTGCGCAGCAGGCAGCGACGCCGAACGCGGCGGCGATCCCCGCCAGGGTAAGCGCGGCGGTACTTATCCCCTTGGGCGGGCTTGGTGTCTGGGTCACGGGCGACTCCTTGTGGCGGGCATGCAGCTATCCTACCATCTGTAGCGACTACAGACTCAAGAGGTATTTTGAAGATGGCCGCAACCGCCGCGATCCAGATCGGCGAACTCTCGCGCCGTACCAGCTGCAACATCGAGACGATCCGCTATTACGAGCGGATCGGGCTGCTGCCCGTTCCGCCGCGGCGGGGCCGTTACCGCAGCTACGGTCGGGAGGACGTGGCTCGCCTGGGCTTCGTGCGCCGTGCGAGGGAGCTGGGCTTCACCCTTGACGAGGTGCGCGCCTTGCTCGGACTCGCGGCCGGCGGCCAGGCCTCCTGCACCGAAGTCCGCGAGCTCGCGGCGTCGCATCTGCAGGATGTGCGCGCGCGGATCGCGGACCTCAGGCGGATGGAACGGGTTCTGGCAGACTCGGTGCGAGCCTGCGATGCCGGTCAGGATCCGGGCTGTCCGCTGCTTGATGCGCTCGGCGCCGAGGTGCGGGCCGCGTGAGCGTCACGGCTGCTGGGCGTGCATCCAATCGGCCGCCGCCTGCGCCTTGCTGGCCGCAGTGAAGATCGCGCGGCTGTCGTTCTTCAGCACCTGAAGCCAGGAGGCGATATAGGCGGCATGATCGGGACGCGGATCGTGCGCGATGCCGAGGTCGGCAAGCAGGAACGAGGCGGTCAGCTCGGCGGTCGCTTCCTCCATCGCGAGCGCGTCCTTGGTCCACCTGGCGCTGAAATCCCGGTCGAGCCGATGCGCCGCGCCGCTGGCATGGGCACACTCGTGGATATGGGTGCCGTAGAATCCATGCGCGCTACGGAAGGTTGCGAAGTGCGGCATGTAGATGCGGTCTTCGCCGAGATGGTAATAGGCGCTGCTCGACCCGTAGACCGTGTCGATACCGAGCGCGGCGATGAAGGCCTCGGCGGCCGCAAGGCGCTCGCTCTCGGGCAGGACCGGCCCGGGCTCGGGCGCGTAGCCGTCGACCTGATCGGCGTTGAACAGGCTGAACGCCCGGGCGAAGAGCCGCCGTCCCTTGCCGCCATCTTCGTCATCCTGCTCGTCGTCGCGCCGGCTGATCTCCTTCCAGAAGACGCCGAGGCTGGCCTGCTCGCCCTTGCGGACCTGGGCGCCGCGGTCCTGCCACTGACGATAAGTGCCCCAGACCCCGCTCGCATAGCCGCCGCCATAGGCCGCCGCCCAGAGCGACACCGTGTTGATGCCGCGATAGGGCTTGCCGCTGGCGATGTTGGTCGGCCGGGTGACATCGGCGCCGCTGTGATGCCATGGCATGCGCCAGTTGCCCGTACCGGCTTCGATCGCTGCAAGGATCGCCTCGGTGACCCGAGTATAGACGTCGGCTCGTACCTGAGTTGGCATGATCTGAACTCCGCTTGCCCGTCGGGGGCCATCCCCGGCGGCGGAGCTCGACTAGCGCCGGGCACAAGCGCGGTTGCGCACCCGTAGGGCCGCAGCGAAGCGGAGGACGGCAACGCCGTTGCGCCAGCGCGCCGACCGGCGCAGAGCTTCCGCCGTCAGCCGGGGTTGGCCTCCGGCGGCGCGGGGCCGATGGCGTCGATCACGGTAGTGAGCCGGTTGATCTCGGTGGCGAGTGCATGGCGTTGAAGATCCGACAGACGTCGTTCGCGCAGCAATGCCCTGGCATCATCGGCCGCGCGTTCCCAAGCTGGCCTGTGACGGGCGGTGATGCAGGCGTTGGGACAGCGGGTCGGCTCGCACAGCGCCGTGAGCGGCTGCTTGGGATCGGGGGTGGTCACGCGCTTGAGGCAGAGCGCGGTGGCGGGATCGAAGAAGCAATCCGCGAGGAGGCCGACATGGAGGGTTCGCGCGACGCTGGCGAGCATGACACGTAGCCGGGAGCGGTCGGCGATCATGGCGGGCAAGGGCCCGAGCTGCACGGCCGCATCGTCGAGCGTCCGCGCGATGCGTGGTCCCGCCGGCCCCGCGAGTGAGGCACCGCCCTGCCGCCGGTCGAAATAGTCCAGCAGGTCGCCCTGCTGACCGAGCCGGCGCTGCGCCTCGACCTCGGCGCGAAACCCCGATGCGCTGGTTCCGGCATAGCCCTCGAAAGCGGCGACCGAGGCGTGCTTATACTGGATCATGCCGGCGATGGTGCCGAACGGACGGTTGGCGATGTGCCATGCGATGGTGCGGCGGAACTGCCGCGTCGTTATGCGCCACGGCTTGCCACCGGGTCCGGACGGGATGACCGGCACATCAGGGCTGCCGAAGGCAGCGTTGAGGTGGTCGCGGAAGGCGTTGAGTTGGCGGACCACCTCGCTCGACAGATGCGTCTTGGTGGCGGCGCCGGGGCGTAGCACCGGCCAGAGCGTATCGCTGCCGCTGGCGCGCGTCGGTCTTGCCGACAGGCGTTCAAGCACCGCTATCGCGTCTGCGACCGGCTCGATCGTCACCCAGCTCGCCGCCTCGCCCATGGTCGACCGACGCTTGTAGATGGTCGATCGAATGCGATGCCGCTCGACCAGGCCATCCTCGCTGCGCGCGATCGAGAGGCACCCCCGCCGCATCGCCTGCACCTCGCAGTCGCGCATGCCGGTGAGGTAAGCGCACACTATATAGGCGGCCGCCTGAAGCATCCGTTCCTCTTGTGCGAGCGTCTTCGCATCGAAGCGTGCGCGCCATGGCCGACCGCTATCGGGATCAATCGAGATCGGCGTGTCCATGCCGCCCACTTCGACGCCCAGGTCGGCGGCAGCGGCTTCGATCAGGGCGGAGACGCCCTTGGCGAGTCCGAAATGCATGGCCGGTTCCGCCTCAGCATCGACACCGGCATGAAGATGGAGAAGATGGACGTTGATCGGCGGCGTCGCTTCTCCGGTGCGGGGATCGGTGCGCGTGACGCCGTTATGCGCGGTCGTCCAGATCGGCACGCCGCGGCCTTGCCGGGCTCGACGCGCGATATGGCGCTCGAGGCGCGCGCGCTGCCGCAGGCGGCGCTCTGCGCCAGGCAGTCCGCGCTCGGCGGCAAGCAGCCGGGCGCGGCGCGCCTCGAGCCGATCCAGCGCGGCCCGAGCCGATAGAATATCGTGCGCGAAGACGGTGACGTAGCGCAATGACCAGGCGAGCAGTGCGGCGATGACATCTTCCGGAAACCGCGGGGTACGGTTCTCAACGACGTGCCGATAGCCTGCGACGCGGGCGGGTGCCTGTCCGGCCCAGGGCTCAAACGCGAGGCCTCCGCCAGCGAGGCGGTCACGATAGTGATAGAGATCGGAGACCACTTCGAGGAGGTGGCCGACTATGACGGGTCGCCGGGCAGAATCGTGGCGAAGATGCCTGGCATAGGCATCGGCCAGCGCCTGATCGATGCGGCCAAGGTCGAGCCCTCCAAGCGTCAGGCGCGCGAAGGCGAAGAACCGGCGTGCGCGGTTGAATGCCTGGCGGATGCTCGCCGGCGGCAGCTTCGGGCGGTAGCCGGGAAGATCGACGTTGAGGCGGGCGTAGAGATAGGCACGCATCGCCGCCTGCACATCGGCATGTTCGAGCACGTCGAAATGCACGGTGACATGGCAGCGCCGCGCGTTCTCGCGGAACACGGCGGGACCGAGATCCCAGCTTGAGTCGCCGACCCGCGACAGCTCTTCGCGGGCGTGGCCCGCCTTGAGCGGCGCAGTGGCCAGCACGGGCCGATCGTCGAACGCGGGTGCGCGGGCATGGGCGGGCGTGATCATGCGCGTGCTTCCGGCGGCAGATAGAGCCGCTCGCTCTCCATCTGCCAGCGCGCATCGGCGATAACGGCATCGGAGAAGACCGGCAGGACCTGGGTCGTGATGCGGGAATGGACGCGGCCGAACTTGGCCGCCCAGTCGCTCGCCGGGAGGCTCGGTCGCTGCTCTTCGACGAACGCGAGGAAGGCGAGGATCGCGGGAAGCTTGCGCGCGGTGATGACGGCGTTGGGGCAATCGAGGCAGCCCCAGAAGGGCTGCGCGCAGGGTGAGCCGGCCTCGGAGAAGGGGCTGCTATGGAAGCCCGAGCAGGCGGCGAGCCAGACATCCTGTTCGCCGTCGAGCAACGGCCCCACCGTATCGGCCGACATCAACGGCGCCGCCTGCTCGGGCGCTTCGCGCAGCGCCTGCTCGGCCGTGGGCGCGAGGACGGTCGGCATCGCGGCGGCGACCGCCTCGCGAAAGGCATCGGCGACGGCCGCCTCGTGCAGGGGCCGGAGCGACGGCAGGTCGGCATAATGGCGCGCCGCGACCTCGCGCGTGTGACCGACCGCGAAGCGGGCCATGTGCCCCTCGGTCTTGGTGTACCACAGCGCCTTGTGGGTCTTGCGCAGCCGGGAAAGCAGCAGATGCAGCGGCTTGCCGTTATCGTCGACAATGCCACAGCGGCGAGCCCAGGCGGGGAGCGGATACTTGAGGTCGACTATGCCGGCGCGAAGGCCGCCGACGTTGTGATAGGCCCACAGGCAATCGCCGGGCAGGTGCTCGCGGGCAGCCGCCGTGGCGTCGATCAGGCGGCGGATCAGCCCGCCCGGCGTGCCGCCACCGCCGTCGCGGATGCGCATGCTCTTGTGCTCGGCGCCGCGAGCCCGGCGCTTCAGATAGTGCAGCTCCACCGTGCCGGCATGGGCATTGGCGAGACAGTCCACGGTCAGCGTCTTCAGGCACTCGGGCTCAAGGCCCGTCTCAAGCGTGAGCAGCACGAGCAGCGCCGGCAGGTCGCGCGCGAGCAGATGATGCCGGCCATGCAGGTCGTCGATGAGCGTCGCGGTTGGCAGGTTGCGGCGCATGCGCATGAAATAAAGGCTCTTCAGCTCGGGCTGGTCTGCGACGATAAAGCCCTGCCGCGCGATGATCGCTTCGACATCGGCGCGGGCGGCGGTGATGGCCGGATCACCCTCGTCGGTCCGATCGTCGGCGCCGAGACGGCGGAACATCGCTTCGACATCGGCTCGCGCCGCGTCGCGCAGCGCGCGGGCGACGAAGGGGCTGTAGGCATCGCGCGGGGTCGAGCGGCCCGCCGAAGTGGCCAGCGTGTAGCGCAGCCGCTCATGCAGCTCGGGTGCGATCCGATCGGGCCGGTCTGCTTCGATCGCGCGCAGTGTGTTGATGATCTTGCTGACCGTCATGTGACGGTGGATCGCGCCCATCCCACGCCGTTCGAGCGCGGATGCGAAACCATCGATATGGACCGCGCGCAGGTCGCTGACGCCAACCACCTTCAGTCCTTCGTCGGCAAGCCAGGCGAAGAAGTGACGATAGACCTGGACATACTGCTTGATGACGCTGGCCGCACCGATCGGTCCCCCGAGCGCGGCCGACCGACGCAGCGCACCGGCAAAGGCGATGGCGAGCGGGCGAGGATCGAGCGCGGTCATATCGACCAGGACCGTCCCGCCATGCCGCGCCTCGATGGTGAACTTGAGGCCGAACACCGGATCGGGCTGCGGTCGCTCCGGCGTGATGGGCGCGAAGGCGACAGGCCGGCCCTTGCGGGGACGCTCGCTCATGCGCCCTGCGGTCCCGGCAACAGCGCCAGCAGCTCCTCGACGGCCGCATCCACCGTATCGGCGCGGGTCGCGATATGGTCGAGATAGACATAGGTGGTGGCGAGGCTCGCGTGGCCGAGCAGGCGTTGCACCTGTTGCAGCGGGTCGCCCAGGATCAGCCGATAGGTCTCCACCGGCCCCACCGGCAGTGCGGCCTCGCGCAGTCGCTGCTGGATCAGCAGAGCGAGCATATGGACTGCGAAGGTGTGGCGAAGCTGGTGCGGGCTGATCGACAGCGGGAAGCCGTTCTCCTCGCACCGCTTGCAGGCCCGGGTGAAGATCACCTCCCACGAGTTGGGGCGGACAGGCTGCCCGACCTCGGTCAGCCATAGCGCCACCGGCTCGCGGGGCGTTCCATCCTCGTCGCACAGGATCAGGCGGCATCGTTCCTCCGGGGTGCAGACATCGCGCATGCGGTCGAGACCGGCGCGGGTGACGTGGATCGGTCGCTCGAACCTGGCCGCACCGTCGCGCGCGGCGAACTTGGTCACGCCCGCGGCGCGCTCGACGGCGACATAGGCGGTGATCTGACGAAGGAGCCGGCGCGGGACCAGGACGCTGCGTCCGCGGTCGCCCTTGGTGAGCGGCGGCGGCAGGCGCAGCCAAAGCTGCTGAGCCTGATCGTGGTCGTGATCGATGGCCGCAAGCTCATCGGCGAGCAGGCCCGACGCCTCTTCGAGACGCAGGCCGGTTGTGACGAGAAGATCGGCGAACAGCGCGTTGCGCAGCCCGTTGCGATCGCGAGCGCCGGGGCGTTCCGTACCGTCAAGGGCGAGGCCGCGCAGACCGACGTCGCGGAAAATGCGGTAGTCGTCCATCGTGACGAACCGCACATCCGATCGCTTGGCAGTGCGTTCATAGGCGTCGTTGCGCGCGGCGATCATGCCCCGACGCCCCCCATGCGCCGGTCGCCATATAGCGCGCCGACTGAACGGCGCTTCGGCAATCAGCCCTTGGCTCTTACCCCAGCGGTAGAGGCGATCGAGGCTGGCGACTGCCCGGTTCCAGCTTGCCGCGCTGATCCGCTGGGCGGCGTCGCCGCTCCGCCGCGCGCGGTGATAGGCGGTCACATCGTCGCGGGCCGCGTCCCATATCGTCGTGCCGCAGGCATCGAGGAAGCGAAGCCACACCGCAACGTCATAGGCGTAGGCGCGCAGCGAATGGCGCGAGCGGATCCCCGCTAGCGGCAGGTCGACAAAGAAGCGGTCGAGATCGGGATCATAGAGAGCGTCTCCCCGCAGGATCAGCGGCACATGCGCGTCGAGCCCCCTGGCGTCGCGGCGCTCGCAAACGGTAATGATCGACACCGGCACGAAACCCGCCCCCCGGACCCCCCACCCGGAAGCTGACCTCACACCGATGCGCCCTATGGCCCGGCAGTTATCAGGCTGGCCTCCGCCAGCTCTTGGGTCAGCGCTACGGCCAGCCTGATAACTGCCTACCGTGGGCGTCCATCGCCGACCTTACTGCAATGTTGCGGGCGGCGCAGACTGTCCAGATAAGGCCACCAGCTCCTCGCGGGCGTAATCCTCCCGCTTCGTGGAAAGGAGGGTGGGGCGGGCGAGCCGGTCCACGTGGCCGGTTGCGTGGCAAAGCTCATGGGCAAGCGTCGAATAATAGTCGTCCCCGGTGTGGAAGTCGGCGAACTCGGGCATGACGACGTGATCGCCGCTCGGCTGATAATAAGGCTGCGATCCGTGGTGCCGGACGGTGACGGGAACGCGGGCAAAGAGGGTGTCCAAC
>Ga0172375_10012227_pt1 | contig 10782 bp, 11 predicted proteins | sample LakKiv1m_FD_114537 | JGI IMG/M metagenome (GOLD analysis project Ga0172375, IMG submission 114537) | Freshwater microbial communities from Kabuno Bay, South-Kivu, Congo - kab_092012_11.1m | ecosystem: Environmental > Aquatic > Freshwater > Lake | place: Democratic Republic of the Congo...
AATATACAGAAGGTGAAATTAATGGTAATGTATTATGAACATGACAAATTTCTGGATTTGTTTTCTGAATTATTTCTAATACTTCCAGATATGTTTTTTTAGAGTAAACCGAATTAAAAAATAATTTTAATTTTTTGAAAGATGAATAATCATTAATTTCTTTATTTGATTTAATAAATTGTATAACCTCATGACCATATGAAGTTAATAAATCATATTCATTCTTAACAACTACGTCTTCCCCTCCCGAATATTGATAGTAATTATGAATTTGAAGAATTCTCATTTAATATTTCTTTATAAATTTCTATCATTCTTTTTGCTTTATTATCCCAATTATATTTTTCAATTATTTTTTCTCTAACGAGCATAAAATCACTAATAAATGTATTATAATTATCATAAAACCAATTAATTTTTTCAGTAAACGAATTTATAATATCATTATATGATAAAGAAGGATCAACTTTAAGAGGATAGTCAATTCCTCTGAAAATCTCCTTAGGTCCACCAGTATCTAAAAATAGAACAGGAATACCCATACTAATCGCTTCCAATAAATACATTGAACCTGAATCGTGCGAAGATGCATGCAGTGCCAAATCATATTCATTCAGTTTCATTAATAATAAATCTCTACTTATTGGAGAATGAAAAAGAACTCTATCTCTTAAATTATTCTTTACTACATACCTTTTCAGTTCTTTTTCTTTTTCACCTGTTCCAAATATTTCAAATTTTATTTCTTTCTTTATACCATGAAAAGCTTTAATTAAGATATCAATATTTTTCCAATAAATTAATGAACCAGCATAAATAACCTTCCCTGTAATATTTTTCTTTCTTTTTATCTCATTAATACTCAATCCAATTGCAGGTTCTATTATAATTTTTTTCTTAACACCTAAATTCTCAAGAAAAAATTTTGAATCATTTGTTACGGCAATAATTAGTTCACTATTAGTATAAATTTTACGAGTAATGATTGAATACAGATAAAATGAATTATAGAAGATTCTTACTATCTCTTTTATTTTATCAAAAAAATTATAAGTATTATAAATAGAAATAGGTGTTTTTTCGCCGCCGGCACAAAAAGAAAAAATATATGGCGTTTTTAATTTATATATACGTAATAGTGATACGGTTGTTACAAAAGTTATTCTCTGAAGAATATTAGCAGAAATATTTTTAATCTTTTTTACAACAAAATACTCCCACAATAAAAAATATATTTGTATACCAAAAGGTATATAATTCTTTAATTTTGCTAAAATAGGTATATCATAATAAATAAAAGATAGATTACTATTAGACAAATTTCTAATTGCGCTCTCAATTGAATTCTTATTATTTTTTCTTGTAACAACTGTGACATTTAAATATTTAGAAAGATGTATTGCCCAATTCCATCCAACACCAGGCTCAGAACCTTTATTTGGTTCGCAAGCAAAAGCAAATAGTAATATTTTAACTTTCCCTTTTGACATTTTCCAGAATAATTTTAATTAACTCACCTAATGTTTCCGATATCTCAGTATCTGTTCGGATAATATGATCATTCTTATTTGTAAAGATTGTCTGAATTATTTTTTGCTGCCTTTTAAGTTCATTTAATTCGATTTCAGGTTTTCGTTCATGAATTATTTCAGCATCTGCAATTAAACAAATATTGACATCAGGCTTAGGAATAAACTTTCCGCAAAATTCGACCCACCACTTAGGTGCGGTTAACCGATATCTTCTTGTGTCTATCAACATATCAAAATAATACCTATCAAAAACTACTAATCCATTTTTCAAATGTAAAGACAAAACTTGTGTTAAATATCCCCAATTGTAAATAAAAACATAATAAATTAGTTTTAAAACTGATCTGAAGTGGGTGGTTTTGAGCTGGTCATGAGGATTACTTATTACCACATTATTAGGATTTTTATAAAAAAATGAAGGACGGAAGTGGAATAATCTGACTTCGACTGAATAAATACGTTTAAGTTCATGGATCAATAATTTTATTAGCGTAGACTTGCCACTTCCATCCGCGCCATAAAATGCAACAATCATGATAAAATAAATCCACTAATATCTGATAAGGAGCTTTCCGTTATAGGCAGGTTATTTAATATAATTTTGCTTGAGAAAATTTGTTCTTTTCTTTTTTTAGTTAAAATTATACTGTTGTTATCCATCTCTAAATAAATTAAATAGAAACCCAACCTGCTAAATAATTTATCAATCATTTGGCCGCCATATTTTTCGCTAATTGCAATAATTGGAAGCCCCCTAAAACAAATGATTTTAAAAATCTTAATCAAAGTCCAATACCAATTAGTATGTGTAATAATTGAAGATTTTTTACTAAAAAGATGGTATTTGTGAATATACTGAATCAATTGGGTGGATAAATTTAGAGAATCCTTCTGATATTTTGATATTGGCTTTGAAAATACTACATATAGGCTTGGATGAAAAAAATAATTCAAATAAAATGAAAATATATTCAATGTTTTACAAACGGTTTCTGATGGATGATTAATTAGATTTTTCAATAAAATTATAGTTAAAAAAATAAATCTGATTGAGCGATTTGTCTGCCATTTATTCTTTTTTATACTATTCACAAAGTACTTAATACATACACTTGGTACATACTTAGAGTCAAATCCGATACTAGAGCGCACTATTATATTATATATATCTTCTCTGTATTTAATGGGAATATTACCTTTATAAAAAAAATAATGGAGAAAAGTCATCCACGCGTAATTATAACTATCCAAACATCTAAAATTGTTTACCATATCATGCTTTGCATAAAGGCTACTAAAGCTTTGCAAATAAAATCCCCTATATGTAAAATCAATAAAAAAGTCGAAAGCTAGAAACTTCCTGGTAATCGAGATATTTTTGTCAAATATTAAAAATCCAACTAAAAATGGATACTTAGCACGCTTCAAAATGATCCATCCCTCTTCAATTACCAATGTTTCAAATACTGAAGTTAATTCCTCTTTTTTCTGGGATTCGACAACAAAATCAATATCACCAGTAATTGTAAATGGATATTGCTCATAATTTCTCAATAAAAGGTATTTGATATTATGTTGGTCGAATTTCTTACATAGTTTAATTAAGAATTCACCTGACCTTTCTATCCCGTTCATCATATCTCAATAAAATCAGAAGTAGTTTTTACCAATAAAACGTTTTCTAACTCAACCGAAGTTATATCTTCAATTTTAATAGCTTTACTTAAATCATGCTTTATTCTAAAAAAATTATATCCTATACTCCTAGTAAAATTCTGCAGATCCTCTAAAGTATAACCCAATTCTTTAATCTTTTTATTAAAGATTTCTAAATAAATAATTGGACTATTCTTTAACAATGCATTTATACCACCTTTAAGAACAAACAACTCAGCCCCTTCAACATCAATTTTAATGAAATTAATATCCCCTATATTTTTTTTAGTGATAAATGTATCAAGCATAATGCATTCAACCTTTTCACTGCCATAATTTATTTGATCTGGAGCGAATGAGTTCCTATCAGAAACGTAGGAATAAAACATTTCCCTTTCATAGTTACTATCAGATAGAGCATATTTATATAGAATGATGTTTTTAAAATCATTAATTAAAATATTTTCTACTAAACGGTTATAGGTCTTTGTTATGGGCTCGAAACAATATACTTTACCATGTTCCCCGACTAGACTTGCAAATCGCAAACTAGTTGAACCAATATTAGCTCCAATATCAAAAACAATAAAACCGGGTTTAACGATTTTATCAAACAACCTCTTCTCTTTTTCATTTTCCCCAAATATATAAATGAGTCCATCAATACCCCTTCTTTTTTGAGGATAAAGTTTCATCTTAAAATCATCTAAATAAACAAGTGAGTTGAGATGAAAAATCTTTTTCAATTCCCATTTTGCAATCTTGAACAATGTGGAAATTGGCGCATTATGAAATTTTGACCTTGTAAATATATATTTTAATCCCATACTACCTTAATCCTTTTTTGATTTTGATTGTTAATTTGAAAATAAACCTTAACGACATGTAAAAAATTCTTAACAATTTATGAATTTTTTTATTAAGCTTAGCTGATTTGAATATTTTTACTCCGTAAGTGAGATATATAGCGTCCCAATCAGGTGATTTCCTATTAGTGCTTAAGGTTTTATTGTGGTTATGCCATCTAAAGCTAGCCCAAAAACGATTAACATGTTGAATTTTTTTCCCTTTCAATAATAAGCGTAAAAAAAATTCTTGATCCATAGAATAATGAAAGTTGGGATTTAATAAAATTCCGGCTTCAATAATTTCTCTTCTAAAAAAGAAAGTCGTAGATGGTATATAGCAACGATAATATGTAAGGATTCCTATATTAATTCCCATTTCATACATTTTCTTTATTAACTTTCCTTCTTTATCTACAAAATAATAATTACCATATATTGCATCAATTTTATCGTTAAAAGATAAAATAACATCATAAAAAATATTTTTATGATAAAAGTCATCTGAATTCAACCACCCTATAATATCCCCACTAGCCATTTTGAAACCTTTATTTAGCGCATCACTTTGTCCTTCGTCGGGTTCGCTAATCCATTTTAAGTGGGGGTACTTTTTCAGAATTTCAATTGTTCCGTCTGTTGAACCGCCATCAATTATTATGTGCTCAAAGTTTGGGTAATTTTGGTCTAAAACACTTTTTATACAATCTTCTATATATTTTTCCGAATTATATGAAGGAGTAACTATTGATATTCTTGTTATACTATTTTCCATAAATTAATATTTAGTAATAGGATTTAAAGGATTCTTAATTAGTGCAAATGAGATAAAAATGATGCTTACTACATCAAAGCCATAACCCATCATATAAGCCCAAAGTGATAGCATTGAAACAAAGCCCAATCTTGAAACCACTAATGAAATATCTTTAGATTTTTTCAATGATTTTCTAAATAACATAAACGTTAAGTAGATAAAGAATATAAAAAGGATTAATAACCCCAAATACCCAAGATAATAAAGAATAAGTACAAATCCATTGTGTGCGCCATACATAGCATCCCAACCTATAACACTGGCATAAACAACAAACCGAGCTCCAATACCTTTTCCTAAAAATGAAGCATCATCAATTACAGCATTCCAAACTAGTAACCTCCAGCTACCAGTATTATCCTCCTGAATATCAGTAAATGCCGTAACTCTTTCCTGAATAAAACTTTGGTCTATACTTATAAAAAACAGAGGAATTGCTAATAGGACAACGATGTAAATCAATGTTTTTTTTATATTATAAAAATAGAGTAAAAAGGGTAGCATCAAAATGATAGAACCCCAAGTTGTTCTATGAGTAGTATAAGGTATCATCAAAAATAGAATCGGAGCTAAATAGAATGGAAGTTTAAATTTTGAATCAATTTCTTTATAATAAAAATACCCGGCTACAAAACCCAAGATAATTGATTGATACATAAGAGAACCGAATTGTCTGTTTGCAACATTAACAGAAAAATTAGCAGTAATAACCAAATTGATTGGGGCTAATAATATTAGCGGCATTAAATATGCACTAATTATCTTTATTAAGTCAGGAACCTCACTGATTTTTATGTTGCTGGAAATAAATATCATGATAATAATGAAGTAAAATATTGCCCTAAATTCCGCAATTGCAGGGTAACCGAAACGAAAGAGACTAATAAAAAAAGAAAGAAAAATAAATATAGAAAATAAAGTGTAAATTATATTTGAGAAAAAAAGTGTATTCTTTTTTTGTAGCAATGAATTTAATATAAATATTACTAGCAAAGAAAGTGCAATATCAGTAGGTTGGGTTCTAATTGGGCTTGTTGTTAATGAGGTAATTTGATTTTCCCAAGAGTTTCTTTCAATAAAAAACATAAATAAAGTAAATATTAGTAAAAATTCATTTTTACTTTTACTTTTTACTAAAAAGTATATTGAGTAAAATATTAAAATATATAAAAGTACTGGGTGACCTGAAACGAACATATTAAATTAAACACCTTTGATAACATTTAACCAAGCAATACTCCAATTACCCATGTTGAAAGTATTACGTGTAATTTGCATCTGATATTCTCTAATTTTTTCATAATCTTGTAACAATTCTTCCATTTTATTTGCTAATGAAATAGCATCTGGATTTGATTGAAGTGAGGGCAAATCAGCAAGGCCTGCAACATTTGTTGATACTACGGGACATCCAGAAGCCATACTTTCAAGAGCGCTAAGAGAAGTCCCTTCTCTCCTTAATGAAGGAATTATGGTCATTATTGATGTTTGATAATACTTGACAATTGATTTATTATCCAAATCATGTTTCCAAATCACTTTATCTGATAAATCATTTTTTAATATAATTTCATCACAATATTTTTTATAATCTGAACTACGAATTGCACCAGCAATTAAAAGTTTATATTCATTGTGCTTTTTAATGAAAATAACAAAAGACTTAATAGCCAAATGAATTCCTCTATCCCAAGTAATTTGTCTTGGTACAAGAATAATTTTTTCAGCAATAGAAGTTTTATTATTACTTAAAGGTTTAAATTTATTTGTATCAATGCAATTAGGAATAAAAAACAACCTGTTCCCAACTTTTTTAAAATAATTAACAGCAGGTTTTATATTTACTCCTAAGCTCCTAAAATAATGAGTATCATTTGCAACCGTAGTAAATCTCTTTAGTGCATTCTTTGCAATAAATGCTTTTAACCATGCTATTTTTTAATCTGGATTTTCCAATTGTAATTTGTTTGACACGGGTTTGAAATTTTCAGCACCTATACCGCTAGGAATTAAGTAATGCTTTTTTTTAATACACACTAATAATTAATTCATGAATAGCATTCCCCAATGAATTACGTTAAATGTTAAATAAAGAACATAAACAAAGTAAAGATTATTTGAAATTCATTTTTACTTTTGCTTTTATGAGAAAAAAGTCGAATAAAAAATAAGAATATATAAAAATACTAGATACCAAGATATGTGCATATTATTTAATAAATTCTAATATTTTTTCAAATACCATTTCAACATTAATATTATTAATACAATGAGAATCCTCAGCAACGCACATATTGTCTGGACATGGCTTTTTAGTCATTTTAGGATATAAAACAATATTTTTTACCCCAAAAGGTTTAAATCTTTTGGGTGATTGAGGATGAAAAAAATCTATAGTTTCTGGATGAGCTACGATTTCAATTATTGGTATATTAACTGCAGCCGCTAAATGCATAGGCCCCGTGTCATTACCAACATACATCAAACATTTTTCTAAAAGTGCTGCGGTTTGGGGTAATGTTAGTTTACCTCTAAAGTCTATTACTTTACTCTTATAATTATTTATCAATTCCGGAAAAACATGAATATTTGTAAAATCATTGCCACCAATAACAACAATATTAAATTGAAATTCATCTATTAATTTTTTCGATAAAGCAGAATAATTCCTTATTGCCCATTTTTTTCTATTTTTTGATGCAGCTGGACATATTGCAAGAATTTTATTTTTGTCAAAAATTTTAATTTTATTATTTACAAATATTCTATCGGAATCATTTAAAAATAATTCTAATTTATAATTGATATCTTTTATACCAAGGTAAATTAGAATATCAATGTGTCTTTCTACTTCGTGTTTTTTATCACTATTATAAATTATATTCGTATAAAACTTATCATAACCCTTATTATATTTTTTTTTCCTATCAATAACATGCTCACTATATGTCAAGCTATATTCTGGAAAGCAAAAATAACAAAAAACAACCGCTAAAGAAGAATCAACATCCCATCTAGGGACAATAACTAAATTGTACTTTTGTTGTTTTAATTTAAATAAAGAGTATACAATAGCAAATAAAAACAAATATATTTTTTTAATTTTCCCCTTACTAAACAAATTACTCTTTATATAATATTTATTTGATAAGTAAGGTATATGATTTGCTAATTCTTTTATATTATCTTTTGTTAATAAATCTATTGACGTGTAAGGATAGAATTTTGTAATTTCATGTATCAAAGGGATTGATAAAACAAAATCTCCAATTTCATCAAGTTTTATTATTAAAATTTTTTCAACTTTATTAAGATTTATCTTTTCCAACCTATTTTTTTTAATAAAAAATGACAATATATAAATAAAGCATCTGAGCATTTAATCGGATACTATACAGATTAGTTCAAATGAAAAAATTAAAGGGCTGGGCTTGTGAAAGGAACTGCTGGTAACTTTATTCCAAAATTTCTTATTAGCAATATATATATTTAACAGTGTTTTTTTTATTATTCGTTTAATTAAACTGCTTTCGGATATATGATAAGAATCTAAAAATCTGATATTTGTAAAACCAGCTGCTTTCAGTACATACAATAAACTACCTGTAGTAAAGAGGTAATGATGTGTGAAATCTTCAAAATACCAATATACACCGGTATTAGATTGAGCATTTGGAACTGCTAAATATAATTTCCCATTTTTAGATAAATAATTATTTCGAATATGCTTTAGAGTATTAATTATTTCATTTCTTTCAATATGTTCAAGTATATGGGACATTATAATAAAGTCATACTTTTTTTCAATTGCTAAATCTTTTATGTTATTAATAAGACTTACATTTAAACCATTTTTTTTACAATGTTCTACGGCTTTAATTGATATATCAATTCCTGTTAAATTGCTAAACCCTAATTTTTTTAAAGCTAATAAATTTTGCCCTAAACCACAGCCAATATCAAGAATAGAGCAATTTTTATTAATTGGTAATACATCTATAATACTTTTTGGCAATTTTGAATTTTTATAAAAAGAATGGTCTATACCTCGTAAATCGAAATAATTATCCTTAGTGTTTCGCATAATGTAACTCCTTAATTCCGAAAAATGATTTAAATTTTATAGTTAATAGAATACACTTAATTATTGAAATTCTTTGGGGAATTAAATTTTTCACTTTTGTAGCTTTTACAATTCTATGTTAATATCATTTGAAAGTATTTTCATGGTTTTTCACCTAACTTTAAACAAAGTGCATAACTATCTTCTTGAGTCTTACTAATTACTTTTCTTTTCACAAAATTATGTAATCCTAATTTTTCTAATTTGAGTAGAATTTTAAAGTAACGGACACTAATATTAACATCAGTAAAAAGGTGAATTTTCCCATTTGTCAAAAACGTTTTATTAAATAACCTAGCAACCATACTAAGAGTTTTGGTTGAGTAAAATGAAACATGTTGCCCATGTTCGAGTCCATAATAAAACCAGTTTTCTGGTTTGGGTAGTTTATTTGGAAGCAACTCGGTTGTAAAAATAATGTTAGATGAGTAGTGTAGCATATTTTCGATTTCTGATAAAGGTTTCGCAAAATGTTCAAAAGTTTCAAAGCTTGTAATTGCTTTATATTTTTCTCCATCGATAATTTCAAAACCTTTTGCAAATAGATTTTCTGTATATGGGTCATAATGATTAAAATCAAAACCAACATCACGCATTAATCTAGTGAATAAGCCATATCCTCCAGCATAATCTAAATACTTTTCATTTTTTAACAAAAAAGAAATAAAGTAAAATCGATATTTTTCTGGAAAGATAAATATTCCGTTGCAATAAACCTGTATCTGATAAGTTAATGGGAGAACCGTAAGACTCTTCAAGCCAATAAGGATTTTCAGTTTGGACAAATCCACATTTTTCACATTGGAAATAAGCTATTTTATATTTGTGCAATATCTCTGAATCAAATACTTTGATAGAATTATTACCACAAATTTTACATTTCATCTACTTTCCTTATCAATTCATCCATTTTTTTGGAAAAATGTTCGACACTCCAATTTTCCTTTGAATAAGCAATAGTTTTCACGGCAGCTTGTTTACACCATTCCGGTGATTTTTGGCTTGCTTCTTTTATTACTTTAACTAAATCATCAATTTGCCAAGAATTTGTTAGTACTGAAAAATCAAGACCATCTTCTAAATCAATATAACCAACCGGAATTAAACCAATTAACATACTTCCCATAAATGCTGTGCCTAAACCTGAATTATGTGGAGCGTGTACACTAAATACAACTTTCTTAATCAATTCTTTTAGTTTTCCTTGTAATGGTTTGAAACGCCAATGATATATGTAGTGAATATTTTTAGTACTTAGTTCTTTTTTATAGTATTTCAGTATCTCGTCTTCAACTTTACAATAGATATATAAGTTTAAATCCGGAGTTTTAAAGAAAGCTTCTATCAATAAATCCATTCCTTTTTGGATATTTCCATTTGATCCACCAACATAAATAAAATTTTTTCTTCCCTTAATAAAATCTTTTTGGTTAAGTGGAATATTTAGTAACTGATCTGGATAAGAACCATACCCAGTAAAAAAAAACTTACTCTTATGCTTTCCAAAAGAATCAATCATCCTAGGACAATTTAACGTAAAACAAACGTCGGCGTTTTCAGTTAAATAATTCTCACCTTCAGTTAATCCATCCAAACTTCTTTTAAATGATATTTTTTCTTTTATTTTTTTCCTTATGGAAAAATCATCATAGCGTTCTTGCGACTCTTTATTAAATTCTTTCCAGAATTGCCCAGAGACATACTGGATTATTTTAGCTTCTTTTTTAAGATTATCAATTATTTGTTTACACTTTCCACCATGACCGATTAATAAATCATACTCCTTGCGGGGATAATAAACTGAATTTA
>Ga0172375_10012228_pt1 | contig 10780 bp, 13 predicted proteins | sample LakKiv1m_FD_114537 | JGI IMG/M metagenome (GOLD analysis project Ga0172375, IMG submission 114537) | Freshwater microbial communities from Kabuno Bay, South-Kivu, Congo - kab_092012_11.1m | ecosystem: Environmental > Aquatic > Freshwater > Lake | place: Democratic Republic of the Congo...
GCGCCAAGCTACATGAATGTCGCCTCTAATAAGGTCGGGGCAGTAGGAGGCACTATCTCAGATGCCACTATTACCCTGGCTGCGGTTGACCCCTGCTACTGCTGCACTGAGAGGGTAGCGGTGATTAATAAGCCGGATAACAAAAAGATTTTGACTGGCTGGGATCTGATTAAGCTCTCTCAGGAAAAAACCGAAAGATTAAAGAAGGAGCTTAAAGATGGCTGATTTCTGTAAAATAAAATCAAGCCTTACGCAGATGTCCAAGATTGCGCTTAAGATGTGGCAGGAGACCCACGCCACATTCATTAAGCATGACCTAGGGATACTCTCCGGAGTTTTGGATGAGGAGGAAAAACTCAATGCCATGGAAGAGGAGTTGACCACTATCCTCGTAGAATTCGGCCGTCGAGCTACCGTAAAGAAAGATAAAGCCAGGGCCTTAGCCTATGCCGATGTTGTGGCGGACCTTGAACTCATCGGAGATTATTGCAAGGATATACTGGAGAGGGTCGAGATAAAGATAGAAGAGAAGCTGCTTTTTAGCGATGATGCGGTAAAGGAATACGAAGAGCTCTATCAGATTACCGAGCTTGCCATTAAAGAGATAGCCGAGGCGCTGGATAAGGATAAACTCGGTTCGGTCAAAAAAGTGCTCAAGGGCGAGGGGCATATCGATAAGATGGTGGATGAGTACCGCCGCAGGCATAACCAGAGGCTGATTGACGGTATCTGCAGCCCCCTGGCCTGCAATATGTTTCTGAATATGCTCGATTTTACCGCCGCGGTTTATTATCATGCTAAGAAGATAGCCAGAAAGCTTTTAACGATAAAATAATGAACATCTTGTTGACCTTAATTTTTCTTCCCATCATAGGAAGCCTCGCGGTTTATATCTTACCCAAAAAATATAAGGCCTCTGTTTCTGTTTTTATCCTGGGGTTGGCTTTAATGTTTAGTCTCCTGCTTATTTCGGTGTTCTTAAGAGGCAGAGAGATCTTATTTTCCAGGTATCTTAACAGCTGGCTGAGTATCTCCTTTATGGCAGACGGCCTGGCAGTATTTATGGCTGCGCTATCGCTTTTCGTGGGATTTTTGATTGCGCTTTACTCCCTGGAATATATGCGGCATTATGAAGAGAGCGGGGCATTTTATTTCTGGATGGTTTTATTCTTAGGGAGCATGACCGGGCTCATATTCTCCGCTAATCTCCTGCTCCTTTTTTGTTTTTGGGAGATTACCTCGGTATGCTCCTGGAGGCTGATTGGTTTCTACCGCCAAGAGAAGGATCTCAAGGCTGCGGATAAGGCCTTTCTGATTACCTTTTTCGGCGCTTCACTTTTCTTAATCGCGATAATTCTGGTCTATCTTAATTATGGCACGCTGGAACTCAATACCTTGCGGGGAGTCTCTATTGCTAACCTTGTAGCGTTTTTATTTTTGGCGGGGATAGCCTCAAAATCTGCGCAACTGCCTCTACAGAGCTGGCTTCCTGATGCAGGCGTGGCGCCTACTCCGGTGACTGCGCTTTTGCACGCCGCGGTATTAGTCAAGATCGGAGTGTATGTCTTTGCCAGGCTATTTAACCTGACCTTTATTTTAAGCCCAATATTCTTTAACAGCGCTATTTGCATAAGCGTAATTACCATAATCGTAGCTGCCGGCTCCGCCCTGGTTGAGACAAACATGAAAAGGATCCTGGCCTATTCTACTATCAGCCAGCTGGGGTATATCCTGCTCGCCCTGGCTTTGAATAGCGAGATCTCCTTTAAGATAGCGCTTATTTATATTCTGGCGCACAGCCTGGCTAAGGCAGGCCTGTTTTTATGCGCTGGGTTAATAGAGCATAAAACCGGTACCAAAAATATAAATGAGCTGGGCGGGCTGTTAAAAACCATGCCCTATACCGCCACGGCGTATATCCTCTGCGCCTTCTCTATTATCGGCATACCCCCTTTCCTGGGTTTCTGGCCCAAGTTTATGCTGGTCCTGCTTTCTTTTAAGGCAGGGCATCTGGTGGCAGGGACAACTGCCGTAGTGGGCGCCTTGTTTACGCTTTTTTATCTGATGCGTTTGTTTGAACGGGTATTCCTGGGAGAGGTAAAGATACAGGCTAAAGAGGACGCTCGCTCTTTTATGACGGCAGTCGTTCTTATTCTGGGCGTACTTTCTTTATTCCTGGGGTTGGTTATGAGATTGCCTTTTAATTTAGTAAACACTCTTATCAGATCATGATATATTATTTATTTTTCTTAACCGTATTACCTGTATGTATAGGTTTTTTTCTGCTCTTTTTAAAATCCGAAGGGGCCAGGAGAAACCTGGCATTATTGACCTTAAGCCTGGGCCTGGCCTGCTCAGCCCTTTTGTTTATAAAACCCGCGCAGCCTGTAAGTATCAATCTTATAGGAGAATATAATCTCCTGCTAAGATTGAATAATCTTTCCAGGCTCATACTGATTTTTAGCAATCTCTTTGGTTTTTTAACCTGCCTTTATTCTCTTGATTACACGGAGTTAAAGAATAGAAGGCCCTACTTTTTTTATCTGCTTTCTCTGATCGCCTTCTCCAATTTAGTCTGCTTATCCGCAGACTTTATTCTTTTTATCTTTTCCTGGGGAGCGACTCTCGCGCTTCTTTATGCCTGTTTAAGTTTAGGTTCCGGTTCCAGCGCTAAGAAAGCCCTCTCTATCGTGGGTATGGCGGATTTCTCTTTGATCCTGGGGGTCTGCCTTTATATCTTTGCCACAGGCAGTATTATTATGCCTGACAACCAGGCGGCAAAGCTAGTTTTGAACCAGCCGCTGGGTTGGCTGGCTTTTACCCTTATGCTTATAGGCGCTTTGGCAAAGGCCGGATGCGCTCCCTTTCACACCTGGATACCCCAGGCAGCCGAAGATGCGCCCATACCGGTAATGGCTATATTGCCCGCCTCTCTGGATAAGTTGCTGGGGATATATCTTTTAGCCAGGATCTCGGTGGACTTTTTTGTTTTTAATAAGGTAATGGCGGGAATACTGCTCGTCTTGGGGAGTTTAACTATAATCTTTGCGGTGATGCTGGCCTTGATACAGCATGATTTAAGGAAACTGCTCTCCTTCCATGCGGTAAGCCAGGTAGGTTATATGGTCTTAGGGTTTGGCACAGGTACGGCTCTGGGGGTGGCAGCAGGACTCTTCCATATGATCAATAACGCTATCTACAAAAGCGGACTATTCCTGACTGCCGGCTCTGTGGGAGAAAAGAGAAAGACCTTTGAACTGGATAGGCTGGGTGGCCTGGCTGCTTATATGCCCGTAACCTTTGCTTGCGGGGTGTGTTTTGCATTATCTATCTCCGGGGTGCCGCCTTTTAACGGTTTTGCCTCCAAGTGGATGCTTTACCAGGGTACTTTGCTGGGGCTTTTTAATTCAGAGAGTGCGTTGCTGCGTTTTATTTATATCTTTAGCCTGATAGCTGCGATGTTCGGTAGCGCCCTGACCCTGGCAAGTTTTATCAAGTTTATCCACGCGGTATTCCTGGGGCAGGAGAGCAGCCAGGACAGGAAAGATACGACAGAGGTATCATACGGTATGAGGTTTTCAGTGCTGGTGTTGGCCGGGCTCTGTCTTTTATTAGGGGTTCTGCCAGGAGTTTTCTTAAAGCATTTTATTCAGCCCTGGCTCACTCAGGAGATCTTTTTTATCGGCGTATGGGATAGCGCGCTTGCAGCCGTGCTTCTCGCCGTGGGTCTATTGTTAGGTTTTATCTTCTGGCATGGCCTGAAAGGAAAGAAGATAAGAGCGGATAATTTCTTTATCGGAGGAGAAGAGCCGGACTTTGCAGTGAGCTTTCCTGCTACGCAGTTTTACCGCACCATCGAAGAGCTTTCACCTATAAAAAGGCTCTATTCCCTCATGCAGTTGGAGTTTCTGGATTTATACAATCTCTTGACCGGTTCACTCAGGCTCCTGGCTTATCTTTTATTCATACTGGTGGACCGTTTTATAAACCTGTTAACCAGCCTCTTTGGCTATCTGGTTTTGGTGATGAGCTGGTGTTTACGTAAATTACATACCGGGGTCCTGGATTTATACCTGGCCTGGAGCTTATTAGGCCTGGTGGTTATGTTTTTTATCCTGATGGGTAGATGAGATGATAGAGTTCCATGTAATATTAATATTGATGATTGTCGGCGCGATAGTGGCAATGGAGCTTGAGGATATGCTCTCTAGCGTAATTGCCCTGGGAGCAGTGGGTATAGGCCTGACCTTGGAATTTTTGTTGCTGCGCGCGCCGGACCTGGCGATTACGCAGCTGGTGGTTGAGATATTATCCCTGATTATACTGATCAGGGCTACCGTGGGCGTCAGGATGCCTCAAGAGAGGATAAAGGGGAGGGTGGGCTACTTTATCTTTGCCCTTATCTTTAGCGCGATTTTTTTGTTTTTTAGCTACAAGGCAATAGCCGAACTGCCTGTTTTCGGAGTCCCCCTGATGAAGATGGGCTCTCTATATATAAAAGAGGCAGTAGCTAAGACCGGGGCTACCAATATCGTGGCTGCCATTATCCTGGACTTCAGAGGTTATGATACGTTAGGAGAAGCCACGATACTTTTTACTTCGGTAATCGGGGTGCTGGCAGTGCTTAGATTGCAGGGAAGGAAAGAATGAAAGAAGCAGGGATGACTTTAATAGTTAAGCGTATCACTAAGATCACGGTAAGCTTAATCTTTTTATTCGGCGTCTACATCGTCCTGCATGGCCATCTTACTCCCGGAGGAGGCTTTGCCGGGGGGGTTATTATTGCGCTATCGTTTATTCACCTGGTGCTTGCCTTTGGTAAAGAGGTGACCTTAAAAAGAATCAGCCAGACTACGGTATCGGTGGTTGAATCACTGGGCGGGATTATGTTCTGGGGCGTTGCGCTGCTGGGATTGTTTTTTGGCGGGTATTTCTTCCTGAATGTTCTTCCTAAGGGCAGGCCCTTTGACCTGTTCAGCTCCGGGATAATCATCCTTTGTAATATAGCTATCTTCTTAAAAGTGGGCGCAGGCCTTTTTGCCATATTTCTTGGCCTGGCATTGCTGAAGATGCCTGTAGAGAAAAAAGAAGGAGAGAGTAAATGAGTCTTTATATCCTATGCCTGGTTTTATTTGCCATAGGCCTGTATTGCCTCTTAGTTAAAAAGAACCTGATTAAAAAAATAGTAGGCTTAGGGATTACCGAATATGCCGTCAACCTCTTTTTTATCCTTTTAGGTTACACCAGAGGAGGGGAGGCGCCGATATTAAGCAAGGATACCCCGATTACCAATTTTGTCGATCCCCTGCCGCAGGCGCTTATCCTGACCTCTATTGTTATCGGGTTGGGTGTTACGGCTCTTATGGTTGCGATTACGGTGCGCATCTACGAAAAATACCGCACCTTCGATATAAACGAGATACGCAGGTTAAGAGGATAGAGACTATGTTACCTATTTTTGTCATTATACCGCTGGGGGGTGCCTTCCTGATACCGATATTAGCGAAATATCGCCAGGGTCTGGCTCAGTTAACGGCGAATCTCTGCGCGGGGCTGCTTCTATTCTTTTCTTTGTGTAGTATCTCCTGGCTTAAAACAGGAATAAAGATCTATTATATAGGAGGATGGAGGCCGCCATTCGGTATCTGCATGGTCCTGGATGGGCTGACGGTATTGATGCTATTGGTAGTAAATCTGATAGGCGCTCTCGCCCTGGTCTATTCGATAGATTACATTAAAAAATATACCTCCACCTATCTGTATTACACTTTATTCTGCCTATTACTGGCAGGATTAAACGGCATTGTCATTAGCGGTGACCTATTCAATCTTTTTGTCTTCTTAGAGATAACCTCTATTGCTAGCTATTCTTTGATTGCCTTTGGCGCAGAAGCAGAAGAGCTGGAGGCCGCCTTTAAGTATCTTGTCCTGGGAAGCGTTGCCGATACCCTTATACTGCTTGCCATCGGCATGCTCTTAGGCAGCGTCTCTACTTTGAATATGGCGGATATCAGCCGCTCTCTAAGCAATTCCACCTCAGTCAATCTTATAAAATATTCTACGGCGTTGTTCATAATAGGCTTTGGTTTAAAGACTGCCCTGGTGCCTTTGCATGCCTGGCTTCCCGATGCCCATCCTGCTGCGCCTGCGCCGATGTCTGCGATGCTCTCCGGAGTTGTGATTAAGATAGTAGGGGTTTATGCCCTGGTCAGGGTAATCTTCAATATCATCGGTTTCAATCAACTGCTTTCTTCTGTATTTATCTGGCTGGGGATCATTTCGATGAGCGTAGGTGTGCTTCTTGCCATAGGCCAGTGGGATTTTAAGAGGCTCCTGGCTTATCACTCCATAAGCCAGATAGGCTACGTGGTCTTTGCGATAGGCCTGGGTACTCCGCTGGGGATAGCCGCGGGGCTATTCCATCTTTTTAATCACTCTTTATTTAAATCACTGCTTTTCTTGAACTCCGGGGCTGTCGAGTATTCTACAGGGACCAGGAGGCTTGAGAAGCTGGGAGGCCTTTATCAGAGTATGCCCGTAACCAGCGCCACATCTTTAGTCGCCTCTTTTTCAATCGCAGGTATCCCGCCTTTCTGCGGTTTCTGGAGCAAACTCATGATTATAATCGCTGCCTTTGCGGCAAATAATATCATCGGAGCAGTAGTCTGTATACTGGTAGCTATGGTAACCCTGGCCTCATTCTTAAAAGTGCAGAAGTATGCCTTTATGCGTAAGGCCGAAGAGGCGGGATCAGGCATTAAAGAGGTACCTGTTTTTATGAAGATCTCCATGTTATGCCTGGCTCTGCTTTGCATACTGATAGGCCTGTTTTTTGTCCCGTTTGTCGATACGATAATCAAGCCTGCTGCAGCCGTGCTGTTGGAAGGTACGAATTACGCTAAGTCGGTATTGGGGGTTTAAGCAAAATGTATTCAAAGATAGTCACTTTCTTTATTTCATTCTTCATCTGGATGCTCCTTTGTTTTAGCTTAGACTGGCAGCATATTTTAGTCGGTTTGTTCGTTTCTTTGATAGTCGCGGCCATGATGGGCGATATGTTTACCAGCTATCCTAAAAAGTGGTTTCAGCCCAGGCGCTACGCCTGGTTCATCTACTATATCCTGGTCTTTGCCTTAGAATGCATGAAGTCCAATATAGATGTGGCCTGCAGGGTATTGCATCCGCGCCTGCCCATTAATCCGGGGATCGTTAAAGTAAAGACTATCCTCAAGACCGAGACCGGGCTGACCTTCCTGGCTAATTTTATTACGCTTACCCCCGGGACATTCTCTGTAGACATCGACCAGGAGAACGGGTATCTGTATATACACTGGATAGACGTGAAGACGCAGGATATAGAAGAGGCCTCCAGGATTATAGTCTCAAAATTTGAGAGGATATTGAAAGAGGTATTTGAATGAGATTTGTGCGCTGGCTGCTGGGTTTTGTCTTTCTGGCAGGGATAATCATAATTATATTTGCCTATCTTAGGATAGAGCCGCAGGCCAAGCTCATGCTCTATCTTCTGATCTCATTTTTACTTTCGCTTTTTCGGGTACTCAAGGGCCCTACGCCTGCGGATAGGGCTATAGCTACGGATATCTTTGGCATACTGGTTATCGGTTTCTGTGGGATTCTGGCAGTCTATACCGGCAGAGACTGGTATATGGATATTGCCATTGCCTGGGCCTTACAGAGTTTTATCGGCGCCCTGGCCCTGGCTAAGTTTATTGAAGGGAAAAGCTTCGATGAATGAAATCATAGCGCTTATATTTATTGTGGTAGGCATTACTTTCGATATGTTTGGCTGCATAGGCCTGGTGAGGATGCCGGATATCTACAACCGCCTCCAGGCTTCTACAAAATGCGTGACCCTGGGCACCTGCGGCATATTATTCGGGGTACTGATAAAGTTCGGGTTTACCGCTGCCGGTGTTAAGGCGTTTATCTGTATTATATTTCTCCTTTTGACGGCACCGGTTTCAGCGCACGCCCTGGCGCGCGCCACGCACCGCTCTGGCGTTAAGCTCTGGGGAAAGTCGGTATGCGATAAATACGAAGAGGACAAGGATGCGCTATCCTAAATTACGCGAATTAAAAGAAGCAATAACGGCGTTACTGAAAGGCCCTTATACCAGCAAGTTTCCTCATGTGCCGCATACGCCGTATGAGAAATTCCGCGGCGCCCCTCATTTTAACCGGGATTCCTGTATCGGCTGTACTGCCTGTTTTCAGGTCTGTCCTGCAGGCGCAATAGAATTCAGGGATGAAATAAAATCAGGCAGGGCTAAAAGGATACTTACTGTGCATTGGGATAAATGCATCTGTTGCGGCCAATGCCAGGCGAACTGTCCTACAAGAGAAGGCATAGTTCTCTCCCGGGAATTTGACTTAGCCACTACAGAGGAGAAAGAGGCGCTTTCAGAGACAATAGAGAAAGAGATTACGCTCTGTGAGTGTTGCAGGGATATTATAGCCCCCCGTGACCAGATACTCTGGGTTGCCCGCAAACTCGGGCCCCTCTGTTTTTCCAACGCTTCGCTCATGCTCTTTTTCATAAGTAATTTAGGCCTTGCAACGAAAGAGGGTTCTCCCTTAAAGGCTGATTCAGTGCTCACGCGTTCAGACCGCATCAAGGTTCTTTGCCCGCGTTGCCGCAGGGAGGCAGTCTTAAAATCATAAAAAGGCCATGTTTTCATCGTTAAAGGTTAAAAACTTCAGGGTCTACTGGTTTGGGATGCTGATATCGCTGGTAGGCACCTGGATACAGGTGACTGCGCAGGGCTGGTTGGTCTTTCAGTTGACTAATTCTGTATTCTTGCTGGGGTTCGTAGCCTTCTTAAGTTCCGTGCCCATATTTCTCTTGTCTTTATTCGGAGGTGTAGTTGCGGACAGGATCCAGAAGAAGAAGATTCTCTTATTTACACAGACCGCCTTTATGTTTCTGGCCTTTATCCTGGCAATATTGACACAATTTAAATTAATCACAGCCTGGCAGATTATGGTTATAGCGGTATTAAACGGAGTGGTGATGGCTTTTGATGCACCGAGCCGTCAATCGGTAGTAGTAGAGCTGGTCGGTAAGGAGAATCTGCTTAATGCTATTGCCCTTAATTCCGCTGCCTTTAACTCCAGCCGCATGATCGGGCCTGCGCTGGCCGGTATATTTATTGCTACTATCGGGATGAGCGGATGTTTCTATATTAACGGCGTAAGTTTTCTGGCTGTGATAATTGCGCTCCTTATGATAAAAGTAAATGGAGGCGTCATAAAGAGGGAAAGTAAGGGTGTATTGATCCATGACCTTATGGAAGGCCTGAAGTTTATCCGTAAACACCGCATTATGCTGGTTCTCGTAGTTATGGTCGGGATTACCAGTCTTTTCGGAGTTTCTTATACTACTTTTATGCCGGTTTTTGCCAATGACATCTTAAAGGTAGGCGTCAAGGGCCTGGGGATGCTCATGTCAGCAACAGGCGTAGGCGCGCTTATCGCCGCGCTGTTTCTTGCCAGGTTAGGAGATTTTAAACACAAGGGAAGGCTCTTAATCTCCTCGGCTATGATATTTTCTCTTTCCCTGGTGTTTTTTGCCGCATCAAGGTCGTACCCCCTATCTTTAATCTCCCTGATACTTTTAGGTTGGGCATCCGTAACTGCTATCAGCCTGATAAATACCGTGTTGCAGCAGCTTGTTCCGGATGAATTCAGGGGCAGGCTGATGAGCGTTTTTATGTTTACCTTTGCCGGGTTTATGCCTTTTGGAAACCTCCTGGCAGGTAGCCTTGCACATAGCTGGGGGGTTCCCCTGACCGTGATGCTTAGCGGTGTTATCTGCACCGTATTCTTTATGGCTATAACTATATTTTATCCGGAGATAAAGAACATTTAGAAAGAAAGGCGGTATTATGGGTAGTTTAAAAGCAAGAGACCGGAAGCTCCACGCTCTTTTAAATGAAAAGGTGATTAACCTGAATCTGGAGGAGAAGAATAAGACGAAACTGATTGCGGAGCTGGTTGACCTCTTGGCTAAATCAGGCAAGCTGAAAAACAAGAACTCATTCCTGCGCTCGATATTAGAACGGGAGAGGCTGGGCTCAACGGGAATAGGAAACGGGGTGGCTATCCCCCATGCCAAGTCCGGATCCATAAAAGGTTTTGCCCTGGCTTTTGCCAAATCCAGGGAAGGGGTTGACTTTGGAGCGCTGGACGGAGAAAAGGTCTATTTATTTTTTATCCTGGCTTCTCCGGCTGAGCCGGTAGGAGAGCACTTGAAGATATTAGCCAAGATATCTTACCTTATAAAGGATAAGTTTATCGTGGACTTACTGCGGCAGGCCAGGGATGTCAAAGAGATTATTAAAATCATCCGTGCCCACGAAGACCGTCATTGAGCACAGTCAAAGTTTAATTTGATTTTATCGGAAAAAGTATTAGAATAAATAGTCAGGGCGATTTAAGGTTTTAAACAAGACCGAGGAGGTGAATCCGGGAAAGAGTCTCAAACCTTAAACGTATGTATATACATTACACAAGAAAGGAGAGTAAGAAGCATGAAGAAGTATTTATTTGTAATAGCGCTAATATGCGCGGTTTCTTTTATCTTTGGATGCGGTAAGAAAGAAGCTTCTCTTGAACAGTTACAGGAGCCAATGTCCATGGATGCGCTTTCTGCCATGAATACCACCGCAACCGAAGTAAGGCCCCTTGGTTCTGAGCTTCCAACCACGGCGGTCCAGACCACTGCCCCTTCATCAGGAGAGTTAAAATTAGAAACTTTACC